>JACDJC010000918.1_pt1 | contig 29653 bp, 30 predicted proteins | sample 7454191 | NCBI WGS metagenome assembly JACDJC01 (sample SAMN14253291, study PRJNA609438) | sludge metagenome | isolation source: sludge after 25d culture with pyrite and EDTA | collected 2018-12-20 | reverse complement strand
CGCAGAACCTGCTGCCAAACCAAAATCAAAGTTTTTCGAGGCTACATTTTGAGCGGCGGCCAATGAACCCGTGCCCCTGCCTATTTCGATATCTATACCCCTATCCTTGTAGTAGCCCTTGTTTTTTGCAACATACAGAAACATGCCGCTACCATCTGGCACCCCAGCCTGCGTCATCTTTATTTTAATTGGCCCCTTACCGATGGCGGGATACGCCACCGCAGCTGCTCCCAGTGACGAGTAGGCCAAAAATTTACGCCTTGAAATCGTAGTCATTTGTTTATCTCCTGACTTGCTTTATGTTTAATTACTATTTTTTCTGACCGCCTCTATCAAATGCTTGGCCGCATATGCAAGCATCTCTTCTGAATGCGCTGCAGAAATCTGTATTCTTATCCGTGCTTTGCCAACTGGCACAACGGGATAAGAAAATGCTGTTACATAAACATTATTCTTATATAGTTCACTTGCAACTTTCATTGCATTTTCGGCGTCACCAATAATCACTGGCACTATGGGTGAATTACCAGCAATCACATCTAGGCCGCCAGTGGCAATGATTTTCTTAAAATAGTCTGTGTTATGCCAAAGTTTTTTTCTTCTGGATGCCAGCAATTGAGTATTATGCAATAACTTTACCGAAGTACCTGCTATTACTGGCGACAATGAATTTGAAAATAGATATGGTCGTGAGTTTTGCCGCAAATATTTTATTATTAACTCGGGTCCCGATACGTATCCGCCGGAAGCACCCCCTAAAGCCTTGCCCAATGTGCCGGTGTAAATATCTACCCGCTCTTTGACGTTGTAATACTCGGCACAGCCTGCCCCATTGGCTCCAAATATCCCTACAGCATGAGAGTCATCGACCATTACCAATGCACCATACTGTTCGGCCAAGTTGCATATTTCTGGCAAATTTGCCAATGTGCCTTCCATAGAAAACACGCCGTCAGTGACTATTAGTTTTATTCTTGCCCTGCTAGCTTCTCTAAGAGTTTTCTCCAGGTCAGCCATATTATTATTCTTATATCTAAACCTTTTGGCTTTCGACAATCTTATTCCGTCAATGATGCTGGCGTGATTTAATTCGTCGCTGATTATTGCGTCTGTTTCTGCCATTATGGAGCCTAGTACTCCCACATTGGCATCAAAGCATGAGGAATACAGAATAGAATCCTCAACGCCTAGCATGTCACTTATATCTTTCTCAAGCTCCTTATGTATACTTTGTGTCCCACAGATAAAACGCACCGATGACAAGCCATAGCCATATTGCTTAATGGTTTCGATTGCGTATGCCATGGTTTGGGCATCGCCTGCCAGCCCAAGATAATCATTTGAGCATAGGTTTATTACCTCTTCATCGCGGTCAACCACGGCCAACCTTGCTGATTGCGGCCCCGTAATCAAGCGCTCCTCTTTATAAAGATTTTTATTTTTTATGTCTTCAATACTGGTTGCAAAGTATTCTTTTGTCGCCTCTGTATACATATAGCACCTTACGTTTTATAGCCTTATTAAAAATGACGCTTCAACCTCTGTAGTTGCATTCATTGGCAAAGATGAACAGCCTAACGAACTTCTGGTTGGCGGCGTTAAGGACGTGAATATCTCATTGATAAGACCAGATGCGCCATCTGCAACAATATGAATATCGGTAAATTCTGGCATTGCATTCACAAACACAATCATATGCACGCAACCAATTACCCTATCGAGATCTCCATCACACGCCTTCTGCAACTGCGCCACGATATTTAAGGCAGAGGTTTTGGCCGACTCTTGTCCGGCTTTAAGGTCTATCTCTCTGCCCACTTTACCGGTACAAGCCAAAATTCCATTCCAAAATGGCGGCTGGCCAGATATTGTTACCACCCCGCGATCGATATGGTACGGGGCATATATGGCAGGCGGCTCTGTAATCTGTGGCAAAACCAAACCCAAGTCCTTTATGCGTTTTTCAACTTTCATGCTGTGACTGGCTCCTGGTGTTATTACTCTGTGGTGAACAAGCCTTGTACGGTGCTTGGAAACTCTTCCAGAACTGCTTTCATCGCAGCCTCAGCCGCCTTTGGGTTACGCTCCACTATCGCTGCTGCCACCGCCCGGTGATAACCGACCTCTCGCACTAATGCCTCTACCGGCCGTCTTGGTAACACATAATGCCAAAATCTGAGGGCTATATTTTGTAATTCAGGCATTACACGTCTGATAATTCTGTTGTGGGTACCTTTAGCAATACCCTGATGAAACTTCATGTCAAACTCTACTAGCGATTTCCAGTCAGATTGCGCAATTGCCTGTTCTGCCTTGGCATATGCCCCCGCTATTTCCTGCATTTCTGCCTTGGTAGCATTTTCTGCAGCCAGCCTTGCCGCCTGACCTTCAAGCTGTGCCCTTAAGCTAAAGACCTGCTGATACTCAATCAAACTTGGGTTTGCAACTACGCTACCAAGTCGCGGTCTTCTTTCTACCTGACCCTCTACCGATAATTTGAATAAGGCATCTCTAACACCAGCCTGCCCCACCTTATATCTCTCTGCTAAAGACTCAACGTCTATGTTCTCTCCCGAGCGCAGTTCACCACAAATAATATCCAGCAAAATCTGGTCATAGATCTGGTCACGCTTTAACTTACTTTGCATAAACAAGGTTTTCCATATAAGGGTCTATTCATAATTTAGTTCGTAAGATATTACGATGCATAGTTCATAAGATATTTGAATCAAAAGTCATGCGCAACAAGGGTTTATACCAAGAGCATAAGATGCTTTGATTAACATTTTGATTTGAAATATAAATTTCTAAGGTTTAGCGGATGTCAGATCGCCACTAAAGTCCATGCGCCAGATGGTTTAGAGTCAAACCTCTGCTTTTATTTGAGTTTTCTTATTAATTGGACGGCTTTTAAACCAACACCCGAACCCCAGCCACCATTAGCACAAGCGCCAAAGCCAGTCTTATCCAGCCGTCCTTGACCTTGCCCGCGATCAGGCCGCCGACCCAAACCGCTGGTATTGAGCCCATTAGTAAGCCCGCCAGCAGGTTTCCGTCAACCAGACCAGCCATCAAATAACCAGTCCCGGCCACTATGGCAAGCGGTATCGCATGGACGATGTCAGTGGCGACCAGCTTATGTGAATTCAAGCGCCATGGGTACAGATAGAGCAAAGCCACGCTACCCAATGCCCCCGCACCCACCGATGTCAACGCCACCAGAAGACCGACTACACCCCCTGCCACGCGTGTTAATGCCGACTGATAGCGTTTGAATCTATGCGGAGTATTTAATCTTTTTTGGCTTGCCAGGGATTTCAGTTTTGGGGCAAATAGCAGTCCGATAGCCGTGATTATTACTACCAGACCTATAGCGTAGTTAAGCCACTCAATCTTTATCGGCTGCAAGCCAAAGCCTATCAACACAACCACTATTAACGCCACCGGCAAGCTACCTGACCATAGCCTGCGTGCAATTTGCCAATCTACATTACCTTTACTATGGTGCACCCCTGCCCCGAGTGTCTTAGTTATAGCGGCAAACCATAAATCAGTGGCGATGGCAATACTGGGCTCTATCCCAAAAACCAATAATAGTATTGGCGTCATCAAAGCACCGCCGCCAACACCTGTTATACCAACTATTAATCCTGTTGCAGCGCCAGCCAGAACGAAAGCGTGATCAATCATTTAGCCAGCCAATATCAGCGGCTGCTACAAAGTATGGGTTAATAACGTCTGGTTTACCATATGCAAGCCTGACCCCATGCAAATCCGTTAAAACCCCGCCGGCCCCCTCAAGCACAGCCTGGGCTGCGGCTGTATCCCATTCGCAGGTTGGTCCCAGCCGCGGGTAAATATCGGCTGCACCCTCAGCGATGCGGCATATTTTCAAGGAGCTGCCGGCCTGTACAAGGCTGACATTGCCAATTCGCTTGATGAACTCTACCGTGGCCTGATTTAAGTGGCTCTTGCTTGCCACCACGCGTGTTACCGCAGAGCTGGCATGGCTCCTGTTGTTAGCATGTATTTTAGTGCGTGCGCTGCCGTCATCCCTAAAAGCACCTATACCCAGGCCACCCCAATACATAAGCTTTTTAGCCGGTGCATACACCACTCCCAGTATTGGCGCACCGTTTTTAATCAAGGCTATATTTACCGTAAATTCACCATTACCATCGATAAACTCCTTGGTGCCATCAAGTGGGTCCAGCAACCAAAACATGCCGCTATTTGTTCTGTTAGCTAGCGAATCTGCGTCTTCTTCTGAAACCACCGGGCAGTCGGGCAACAGCCCATCTAAAGCCGTGCTTATCAGTACGTGTGCCTCTATATCCGCTTGTGTGACCGGGCTTTGGTCTGTTTTCAGGCTATGCGCGCAACCATTGCTTGTGTAAATTTGCATTATTACCAGACCCGCCTGCTTTGCTATTGGTACGAGCTTATCTAAGACACTGGTATTATTCATGGGCGCGCCGTCGCAAAATGAGCTGCTTTATGGTTTAATGGGCAAAAATGACAATAATATAACAAAGTCAGCAGATAATTCCATTATGACCCATATTACGACAGAAAAAAGCACAAATCTGTATGGTTTAGATGCCGAACAGGCTTGGGATACCGAGCTTGCTTTCAGACATCTGCAAGGCGCCAGCCTGGCTGGCACAAAACGTACAGCAGAAAGGCTGATCCGGCAAGCACGCCTTATTGCCCCTGATATCACCCCAGCCAACATTACAGATGAATACGATCAGCCTTGTAAAAAAATAGTGCTGGATTGGGCGCTTCAGGACGCCCGCAAAAAACGTTACCGCATCCTTTTTCTGCAACTTGGTCGCTTACCCAATAATAAGCCCTGTTTATATGCTAATGACCCCAGAGGGGCCCATTATTGGGTTCCAATTGCCAGCGCGACCAGCGCAACCCTACAGCAGGCGCTTTATGAGCTGCAAGCCCACATAGACCGGGTAGTTGCAACGTTTGCTACTGGCCAACTGCTAAAGTATCTAAGAGATATGCCCGCCAGCCAACACATTAAGATTTATCCACAAATTTATCAGGCGCCCATTGTTCAAAACTACCTTAATCCACGCCTGGGCAAACTCGCTTTACCCACATCGCCGCACTTGCAACGCCTGGAAAACGAGAGCATACACATCATACGCGAGGCGGTGGCCGAAGCAGAAAACCCGGTTATGCTGTATTCGATAGGCAAAGACAGCGGGGTTATGCTGCATTTGGCGCGCAAGGCCTTTTATCCAGCGCCACCACCCATGCCACTATTACATGTTGATACCCGCTGGAAGTTTCAGGAAATGTACTTGTTTCGTGACTATATGGCAAAGCTAAGCGGGATGAATTTACTGGTTTACACCAACCCGCAAGCTATCGAAAAAAACATTAACCCGTTTGACCACGGCTCGTCCCTGCATACGGATATAAGCAAAACCGAAGGCTTGAAACAAGCCATAGACAAATATAAATTTGATGTGATTTTTGGTGGGGCCCGGCGTGATGAGGAGAAATCCCGCGCCAAAGAGCGTATTTTTTCGTTTCGCACCAATAGCCACCAGTGGGACCCTAAAAACCAAAGACCAGAACTATGGAATTTATACAATACCCGTAAAAATCCAGGTGCGAGCATCAGGGTATTTCCACTGTCGAACTGGACGGAACTGGATATATGGCAATACATATACCAGGAGAATATTCCTGTAGTGCCGCTGTACTTTGCCCAAGAGCGCCCGGTATTAATGCGCGATGACATGATAATGCTCATCGATGATGATCGTTGCCGCTTAATGCCCGATGATGTAATCCAGTTAAAACACGTACGCTTTCGCACGCTTGGTTGTTACCCCCTGACCGGGGCGGTACTATCCGAGGCAGCTACAATCGAAGAGGTATTGCTGGAAATAATCAACACCCACCAATCCGAGCGCCAGGGACGTAAAATTGATAGCGATAGCGCTGGTTCAATGGAAAAGAAAAAACAGCAGGGCTATTTTTAATGAATACCAAGGATAAACTCGCCCCTTTGCGCGACTGGCTGGCTAATCAGGCAAAACAGGATACGCTGCGTTTTATTACGTGTGGCAGCGTGGATGACGGCAAAAGCACCTTGATAGGACGCTTGCTATGGGAATCCCGGCAGATATTTGACGACCAGCTCGAAAGCCTGCAAAACGACTCCCGGCGCTTTGGCACCCAGGGCGATGCAATTGATTTTGCGCTGCTAGTGGATGGCCTTGTCGCAGAACGCGAGCAAGGCATTACCATTGACGTCGCCTACAGGTACTTTTCCACCCCCAAGCGCAAGTTTATCGTGGCCGACACTCCTGGGCACGAGCAATACACCCGCAATATGGTTACCGGTGCCTCGACCGCCGCACTTGCCATAATTCTTGTCAACGCCCAGCAAGGCGTACAAACACAGACCCGCAGGCACGCCTATCTGGCGTCACTGATGGGGATTAAAAATATCGTGCTGGCAATCAATAAAATGGATTTGGTTGCATACGATCAGAATATTTTTGCCACCATAGAGGCCGGTTTCAGGCAATTATCTCAGCCCTTGGGCTTTACCAATATTACTGCTATCCCTTTAGCCGCCCTAAAGGGTGACAATATAACCAGCAGATCCAAGAATACTCCTTGGTACGCTGGCCCGACCCTGATGGCCTGTCTGGAAACGGCCCAGGCCGAGCTGGATGACAGTTCCAGATTTGTGTTTCCGGTGCAATGGGTAAACCGGCCTGATTCAGAATTCCGTGGTTTTAGCGGATCGGTTGCCAGTGGCAGTATCCAGACCGGCGCTACTATCAGGGTTACAGCATCCGGACAAACCGCCCAGGTCAAGCGCCTGGTTACATTTAATCATGACGTCCAAACAGCCAATGCTGGTGATGCCGTGACATTGGTATTGGACAAGGAAATAGACGTCTCGCGTGGCGACGTTCTAAGTACTAGCGCGCAGCCGCTGGAGATGACGGATCAATTTTCAGCGCAACTTATTTGGTTGCATGAGGATGCCGGTCTGGTAGGTCGCAATTATGAAATAAAACTCGCCAACCAGTGGGCGCGAGCGACTATTACCGCAATAAAACACACTATTGATATAAGCACGACAAATCCGCAACCCGCCAAAGAGCTGGGGCTAAATGATATTGCCGTTTGTAATTTGGCCCTGAGCCGCCCCCTGGTATTTGATCGCTTTACGAGTTCGCAAGCCTTGGGCAGTTTTATTCTGGTCGATCAATTCAGCCAGGCCACCATAGCCGCGGGGCTGATACAACATAATTTGCGTAGGGCCCAGAACGTACACCGCCAGCAGCTTAATATAAACAGGCCGCTGCGTGAAAAACTAGGTGGCCATAAAGGCAAGGTAATCTGGTTTACTGGTTTATCAGGCTCGGGGAAGTCGACCATCGCCAACGCACTCGAACAGCAGCTTTATGCCATGGGTAGGCGCACTTATATACTGGATGGCGATAATCTGCGCCAAGGACTGAATAAAGACCTTGGCTTTACCGAAGCCGATCGGGTAGAAAACATACGCCGGGTGGCTGAAGTGGCCAAGCTTATGCTGGATGCCGGCCTGATAGTGATGACAGCCTTTATAAGCCCGTTCAGGGCCGAGCGGCAAATGGCTAGTGAGCTAATCGGGGCAGAAAACTTCGTCGAAATCTTTGTTGATACGCCGCTGGAAGTATGCGAGGAGCGCGACCCCAAGGGCCTGTACCTCAAGGCTCGCAAGGGAGAGATCCCGAATATGACTGGTATTGGCAGCCCTTACGAAGCACCGGATAAGCCAGCCTTGGTTATCAACACCGCCAGCGATGATATGCAGGAATCCATTCGGGCCATTATGCAGCTTTTATGAAACGTGTTTTAACACATTTTAAGGGGGACGGATTAAAGGCCCAGCTGTTAAAAGGGGTTGGCGGCGCTGCTGGCCTGCGACTGCTGAATATGCCATTAATGCTGTTAAGCAGCGTGCTATTGGCCAGGGCTCTAGGGCCAGAAAATTTTGGCGTGTATTCCTTTGTATTAAGCCTTATTGCCCTTATTGGCCTGCCTACCAGAGCGGGCCTGCCCACCCTGTTAATACGCGAGACGGCAAAAAGCCATGTGCAACAAAACTGGGCTTTAATGAATGGGCTGCTAAAGCTTAGCGATCGACTGGTTTTGGTGTTTTCTGTGGTTGTGGTACTACTTGCCGGCCTTGCAATGCACTGGTTTTGGACCGATGCAGATACCACCCAAGGCAGTACCTTTTTATGGGCCTTATGCTTAATACCGCTGCTTGCGCTTGCCAATATCAGGACGGGTATGTTGCGCGGCCTGCGTTGGGTGGTTATTTCTCAAGTTCCAGAACAAATCATCCGCCCGGCGGCACTGATATGCATGCTCTCGATAGCCCTGCTAGCAGGCAATAGTATTACTGCCATCACAGCTATTCAGTTCAATATCGCCGGCGCGGCCCTGGCCTTTGTTTTTGCTGCTTATGCCCTCACAAAGGCCCGGCCTGCAACCGTGCGCCAGGCCGGGGCAAGTTACACAACCCGAGCCTGGCTTATGAGCCTGGCCCCTTTAAGCCTGTTTGCTGGCCTACGCATGCTGGATACACAGTCAACAATTTTATTATTGGGCGTACTGGGCAGCGCGCAGGAAGTCGGCCTGTTCAAGGTTGCTGCCACCGGCGCCGGTCTGGTTGCTTTTGGGCTTTCAACCATAAACCTTGCCATAGCGCCGCAAATTGCCAGGCTTTTTCACGCGGGCGAAATGGCCAAGCTACAACGTATGATTACCGTAACCACGCGCGCAGCAACGTTAATCTCGTTACCCGTAACAATTATTTTTGTCCTTTGGGGTGAGCATTTAATAAGATTACTATTCGGTGCGTCTTATATAGCTGCGGCACCAGCTCTGGCGATAATATGCGTTGGACAATTTATCAACGCATCGTGTGGCTCGGTAGCACTAGTACTTAACATGACAGGTAACGACAAAGCTACCTTAAATAGCGCTATCATTGCCCTGCTACTGAATGCTAGCTTAACGGCCCTGTTAGTACCAGTATTCGGACTGGTGGGGGCAGCCCTAGGATATACCGTATCTCTGAGCGCCTGGAATATTATTCTGGCGTTAGTTACAAAGCGGAAAACGGGCCTGAATACATTTGTATTACAAAAACAAGCTCAAAGACCTATGCCATGATTTTAAATCATAAGTATAAATTCATTTTTATAAAAACCAATAAAACCGCTGGCACATCGCTGGAAATTGCATTATCCAGATTTTGTGATTCCCAGGACATTGTTACGCCAATCCCGCCAGAAGACGAAGCCATCCGGCAAGAGTTTGGCGGCTACGGCCCTAACGGCTATGTAGCTGGCTTGGGGGACTATGGCTGGGCCGATATCTTGAAATCAATATATAAATGCCGACCAAAATACAGGTTCTACAATCATATTTCGGCACGTGCAATCAGCAGATTAATTGATCAGAGCACATTTGATTCGTATTTTAAGTTTTGTTTTGAGAGAAACCCTTTTGACAAGTCAATTTCCAATTATTTTTGGAAAACCAAAAGGGATGCGTATGAGCCTAATTTCTTTACCACCAGCGCTGGCCTTAAGCTTTTGCTTGACCAAAAGCTTAAGGGCTGGGACAACTACACCGCCCAAGGCAAGGTGATAGTTGATGAGGTATACAGATACGAAGATCTGCGCAGCAATCTGGCTCAAATAAAAGGCCGGCTTGGTTTGCCAGATGATTTACTACTGCCAAGGGCCAAGTCAGCAACCCGAGTCGACAAACGCCATTACAGGGAATTACTATCACCACGGGATGTGGAGGTTATTAAGGCTATTTTTGCCGATGAAATTACAATGTTCAACTACACATACTAGGCAGCAAGACTACAGACGACATACATGAATATCTTTTTGTTATCGCCGGGCCGCACCGCAACTACGACCTTCTCTGAAGCCTTTAAAAAAATCGATGGCTACACGTCAGCCCACCAGTCTCGCAACCCTTATCTGGGTCCTGCCAGGATAGACTACCCCGAAAACCACTTTGAATGCGATAACAGGCTAACCTGGTTTTTACCCAGGCTGACTAACAAGTACGGTAAATCCGGAGTACTGGTAAAGGTCACCAGAGACAGGGACAGCATTGCCCGTAGCTATCACAAGAGGTGGCCAGGCATTAGAATTATGAAGGCGTACTCACAGGGAATCTTGCGCAGGCCATTAAAAGATAACAGCATCGAGGTATGCAAAGATTATGTTAATAATGTGTATGAACAAATAGATTTCCACGCGCCTTTCTGGAGCAACTTTATCGAAATTGACCTGCACAAGCCCGAGCCTGGCATGGAGCAGTTATTCGCACTGCTGGGGGTCGATGGCACAAACGCGCTAGACTACCTGGCCCGGCACCGGTTAAATGAGAGCGAAACCGGCCTAAGGCCCAAAATAAACCACCTGCGGGCTAATATTAAAACCTTGTTGTATGACTTATGGGTGTAATTGCGCACCTAACCCAAATTATTTATTAATACGCGGCTATCTCTAATGCTTGGCCAAAACGATAAAAGCCGCCCGGCTGGTAAAAGTACCATCCTCTTTTATACGATAGTAATCTTTAATTGTTTGTGATGCCCTGGTCTGTAAATACCTCACGGTAGCTACAGCCTCAGGCGGGGTCTGCATGCGTGTAACCCAGTTTTGGAAGTCTAATTCTACCGGCTGTGTTTCTATGCTTTCGACCTCGAAGTCAGCATATTCAGCAAATAACGCCCATTCTTCAATGCTGTAATTACGTACATGGCTGGGATCACGAATCAGCTCAATTGTTTGTAAGAATGTATCTATTATCGGGTTTGAGCTACCGATAATGTCAAACATTATAAACCTGCCATTGCTTTTCAAAACCCGATTGGCTGCCGCCATAGCCTGTCTAACATTTTGCCAGTGGTGTGCTGAATATCTGCTAACAATGCAGTCAAAACTGTTATTACCAAATGGCAAATCCTCTGCGGCGCCCACCTGAGCGGTGACATTATGCAGATTTTTTTGCTGCGCCTGGTCTGCTACCAACTGCACCATCTCGGGTGTTATATCGTAAGCCACAAGTTGCCGCGCAAGCGCGGCCAAATTATAGGTAACGTGGCCACCACCGCAACCCAAATCCAATATTGATGAGTATTTATTGGCCTGCACTATGGCCTGCATTTTGGCGAATTCGACACCTTGAGCATGCACTGAGCTTTTTAAATACGCATCGGACTTATTACCATACTGGGCTTTATTTACTTCGTGGTGGTTCTTCATATTACGGCAAAGTTTAGGCTTGACACTTGATCAACATAGCATATCTGTCAACCGACTATTCGTTCCCTAGGGTAAGTACCAGTTTTTTAGCACAGTGATGCGTAATATATTACATAGCACCAGTAAGCTTGCAGTGCTTACGTCTATCAACAATGGAGGGTTGTATGGAAATTAAAAAATCATTTATTACTGCAATTGCTGTCGCAGCGGCATTTACGGCAGGGGCTGCTAACGCCGACAGCTTTGAAAGCACGATACCAGCCAAGGACTTTAGCGTTCAGCTACCGCAGGAAATCAAAGATCTGGGAGTTTTCAACGTAGGGGTGCGTTGTGACTATCCACCATTTGGCTACGTAGATGCAGGCGGCAAAAACGTTGGCGTAGAAATTGACCTGGCCAAAGCGCTTGCCTACTACGCCTTTGGCGATGCCACAAAAGTTAATTTCACTTGTGTCACTTCCGCTAACCGCATTCCTAATTTATTAACATCCAAGGTGGATATGCTGCTTGCCAGCATGGCCTACACCACCGAGCGCAGCAAAACAGTAGAGTACGCGCCACAGCTGTACTACGCTTATTATGTTGAGTTTTTAACCAATAAGGATGGCCCTTCCAGCTTCAAGGACCTCGACGGCAAAACCATCTCTACGGTTATGGGTGCGGTATATGAGCCGTGGTTCAAGAAATGTATGCCTAACGTTAAGGTTTTGGGCTATTCCACCATCGATCAGGCTTATGAGGCCTTTGTCCAGGGACGTTCGGATGCCATAGTGCACGACAATACCATCTTGCCCGGTATTCTGGTGCGCAATAAAAACACCAAGCTTTCTGATGATCACATAATACCCGGTTACCACGGTCTGGCAGTACGCATGGGTAGCGGCGACCTTACCAATTGGCTTAACGAAGCGGTAACAGCCATTAACGATTCTGATTTTTACCTGAAATCACTCGATCGCAATGAAAGCCAACCGGCAGCCAGAGCAGCTCTGAAGGATGCTTTAGCTTACAAAGGCCACAACATGCCGCTGGCATCACCTGAATCCAATCCCAGCAACAGTTGTGACCTTATTCCAAGCGAGTAGCATGTTTTAAAAAAGGCCTCATAACATGGACTTTAGCATCCACTTTATACTCCAGCATCTGCCTGCTATCCAGGCTGGGCTTGTCAATACGCTAATAATAAGCGCAATTAGCATATTTGCTGCGTTTTTACTTGGCTTGATATGCGCATGGATATTGCAAGCAAAAACCCCAGTAATATCGCAGCTGGTGTTTGCCTATGTCGAATTATTTAGAAGTACTCCAATTCTCGCGCAGGCCTATTTAATATATTTTGGCCTGCCTTCTTTGGGTATCCAGTTTGATTCAGACGTGGCTGCCGCCATAGCCTTGGCATTATGGGGTGGCGCCTATAACACCGAAAACATAAGGGCTGGCATAGAAGCTGTACCTGCTGGATTAAGTGAGGCCTCAAGCGCATTAGGGTTTGGGCGGTTTAATACAATGTTACTGGTTGTATTACCGCTAGCCCTGCGCGTTGCCATACCATCAATTACAAACATATCAATTTCTGTATTTAAGTCTTCTTCGCTGATGATAGGCATAGGCTTCAGAGAACTGACCTACGCAGCGACAGACATTATTTATCAAACCTTTAGAATTTCTGAAATGCTCATATTGCTGGCAGTGATATATCTCAGCATATCGACCATATTTTCAATTATTGCCCGCCATTTGGCGCAACGTGTACAAATAGGTGGGGTATAACCATGGACTTTCTTGGAGGAGCTCAAAATCTTTTGTGGCAGGGCTTTCTGGTCACGCTGGAAATTTCATCTGCCGCTCTTGTTTTAAGCACCATATTCGGCATCCTGATTGGTATACCCAGCGCTACCAATATTGCCATCCTAAAATATGCTGCTCGTACTTATATCGAATTGTGGCGCGGTTTACCGCAACTCGTCACCATGTTTATTGTGTATTTCATGTTGCCGGTGCTGGGGATTAATGTTGGGCCCGTAGTCTCTGGAATCATAGGCCTTAGCTTCTGGGGCAGCGCCAACTTTGCAGAAATCATACAAGGGGGTATCAAATCCATAAAAACCGGTCAGCATGAGGCTGCCAAAGCCCTGGGCTTTGACTGGCTACAGTTAATGCGTTTGGTGATTATGCCTCAAACCATTCGACGCATCATCCCACCCTCTCTAGGTTTAAGCGCCGCCATAATACAGGGCAGCACCATTGCCTCCTTGATTGGCGCAGCAGATATCCTCGAACAAGGCCACCGCATAACATCACGCCTATTGTTTACAGCAGGCTCAGGCAATTCTTTGGTAATTATGCTAATTATCATGCTGGCCTTTTTCTGCCTGTGTTATCCCTTGATATTACTTGGCCGCTATGCGGAACTGAGAATGTCACAACCTGGAAAGAGCGCCAATCATGAATGAGCAGTCCATTAAAGATTTTGAGATTACGGCTAAAAAAGTACTGCCCTCGGTACTGTACGACTTTGTCGCCCAAGGCTCGGGCGATGAACGCTCGACACGGCGCAATGCTGAAAGTTTTCAGCATTGGCACTTCAAGCCGCGCGTACTAAGAGACGTAAGCAATATCAAACAGTCGGTATCAATATTTGGCCGGGACATTAACATGCCGGTAATGCTGGCTCCCACCGGGCTGATCGGCTTGCTCAGACCCAGGGGCGAAGCCCTGCTGGCTAAGGCTGCACACGATGCAGGCACGGTATTGGGAGTCAGCATAAACACCACTATGTCCATGGAAGACATTGCAGCGGCAAATATGGATGCACGTCGTTGGCAGCAGGTCTTTATATACAAGGACAGGGACTTAACCTTGCAACACCTGGAGCGCGCCAAAAATGCTGGCTATGAAGCCATCATATTGCCGGTGGATTGCGCCGTAACCGGCAACAAGCGGCGCGACGAACGCAATGGCTTTGCCATACCGCCCAGGCTGACAACACGCATGTTATTTGGTAGTGTTGGACGGTTTGGCTGGCTGCTGAACCGGCTGCGGGCGCCGCACTTAACTTTTGCCAACCTGGAAGGCTGGCAAGGTCTGCAGCAGGCCAAGGGTATGGTCAAATTGGGCGCCATAATGGGTGAGCTTATGGACTCGTCATTAACCTGGCAAGACCTGCAATGGCTGCGCGCTAACTGGCAGGGCAAGCTAATCGTCAAAGGCGTACTCCACCCCGATGACGCCAGCCATGCGGTAGACTGCGGTGCTGATGCAATCGTGGTTTCAAACCATGGCGGGCGCCAGCTTAACAATGCTATTGTGCCGCTTAGCATTCTGCCCGCAATCCGCACGGCGACACCAAGTCAGGTGCCAGTGTTTCTTGACAGCGGGATACGCAATGGCGAGGATGTACTGATCGCACTTTGCCTTGGGGCCCAGGCCGTATTTGTCGGTCGCCCCATCTTATGGGGGTTGGCGGCCAGAGGTTACAGCGGCGCATCCCGAGTATTGGAGATTTTACGCAAAGAGATGGCCTACTCGATGGCCCTGCTTGGCGTTACCGAAATTTCACAGCTTAATCCGGAATACCTTGAATGGAGCGCAACGTGACTTCTAGCACCATGGCAAATAGCATACAAGATACCGACCAGGCCTTGATTAAAGTCATAAATATTAACAAGAGCTTTGGTGATGTCGTGGCCTTAAAAGATTTTTCTTTTAAGGTTAATAAGGGCTCGGTGATCACAACGATAGGGCCCAGTGGCAGTGGTAAGTCAACTCTTTTACGCTGCATCAACGCCCTGGAGCCGATTGACAATGGCAAAATCCTGTTCCATGACCAGGATATTCACGCACGCGGCTATAAGCTGACCGACCTGCGCCGCAGAGTTGGTATGGTGTTTCAGCAATTCAATCTTTTCCCTCACTTAAACGCTAGTGAAAATATAGGCTTGGCTCTGCGTCATATACGTAAGCTGCCTAAACATGAGGTAGCCAGGCGTTCCGAGCAACTTTTGGAACGTGTGGGACTTGGCGGTATGTCTAAACGCTATCCCAACCAGCTTTCCGGCGGGCAGCAACAACGCGTTGCGATAGCTCGCGCCCTGGCTATGGAACCCGAGCTAATGTTGTTTGATGAGCCTACAAGTGCACTCGACCCAGAGTTGGTTGGCGAGGTCTTGACCGTAATTCGCGATCTGGCTTTTCAGGGTATGACCATGGTTATTGCCACCCATGAGATGACATTTGCCGCGCAGGTTAGCACGCAGGTTTTATTTATGGCCGAGGGCAGCATTGTCGAACAGGGTAGTGCCCAGCAGGTATTGCAAAATCCGCAGCATGAACGTACTCAGCGCTTTTTGGAAAGGTTTCATACCGCGGGTGTCGATACCCGGCCAGAGGAAACCCACTCTCAATAAATAGCTTGTAATATTTTGAAAAGTTTTTTGCAATTTTTACCAGGACAATTTTTAGATGTCAAAAAATCCCAAAGAAGCCTTACCATTTACTTTGCCGGTTTTTGAGAAAAAAAGCAGTCTCAGCAGTAAAGCCGTAGAGGAGCTGCGAGCTGCCATTATTACTGGCCTGATGCAGCCCGGCGAAGTTTATACGGTTCCCCGGCTTGCAGCTATGTTGGGTATATCTGCCACGCCGGTACGCGAGGCAATGCTATCGCTTGCCAAAGAGGGGCTCATGGAGGCCCAGCGTAATGTGGGGTTTCGTGTGGTTGAACTCACGGATGACGAACTGGATGAAATAACCGAAATACGCTTACTGCTGGAAGTGCCGGCGATCGAAAAATTAACCAGCATGTGCGACGCAGAGCTGGCCGATAAAATCGAAAAGGACTTCAGGCACGTAGCCCAAGACCTGGTTAAGTATGCGCACAAAGGGGATCTAATATCCTTTATAGAAGTAGACCGGCATTTCCACCTTGGAATTCTTGGCCTGCTTGGTAATACACGCTTGGTTAATCTGGCAGGCGAGCTGCGCGCCCAGAGCCGCCTTTACGGTTTACGCCATTTGGCAGACATAGGCGATCTTGAGCAATCCGCGCAAGAGCATGAACTGCTGCTTAATTACATTACCAGCGGCAACGTTACGCAGGCGGTAGATTTGATGTTACGCCACATCATGCACGTGCGTCGCATATGGGCGGGCAATGAGGAGCCGGTAAATTTTGAGGCGCGCTCAACCTTATCGTTACTGGAGGGGCAAATGAAGCCCCTGTCGGCCATGTCAAAAACCATGTTCGAAAAATCAGACCTGGGGCTGACCAGGCTACGGAAACAAAGTTAATTGTGTCCGCATTGAATACTCAATAGTTACAAGGTACGTCAAATGCATGTGAAAAACGCTCGTATAGTAATCGTTGGATCGGGAATTTTAGGTAGTGCCGTGGCGTATGCACTAGCTACCAGAGGTGAAACCGATGTCCTGGTGGTAGAAGCCGAGAAAGAGTTTGATAAGCACAGCACCGGTAGAAGCGCGGCATACTTTATTCCTATGTATGAATCGATAGCTTATGCAGCCCTTTCCAAAGCAAGCCTGGATTTTCTGACCAATCCGCCTGAAGGCTTCGCAGATACGCCCATATTCAGGCGTGATGGTGCCATAATTGCAGCGCCTGCGGGCGCCGAAGCAGATATCGTAAAAGAAATAGCAGACTCAAATCTGCTGGGACTAAACGTAAAAGAGCTCGATGGCAGTCAAATTCAAGGTTTTGTGCCAGCCATCAAAGCCGGTAAGATAAATATGGCGGCCTATTATCCCGAAGCTGGCGAGGTTGATGTAAATTGTTTAAGCGCGAGCTATCGTAGAATTGCGCAGCAGGCTGGCGTCGAGTTTGCAACCAATGCAACATACCACGGCGCGAAGCTTAAAGATGGGCGTATAACCGCCGCGTTGGTCAACTCAACTGCAATTAACTGCGAAATAATAGTCAATGCCGCCGGGGCATGGGCTGGGTATGTCGGCAGGGTATCTGGCGCAAGCGTTATTAACCCGCTGGTGCTAAGACGCCATCTTATTAGAGCCCGCATTGAAAACTTTTCAAAAAAATTGTGCTGGCCTTTCTTCCGCTGCCCTGCACTACCCTTGTATTTCAAACTTAGCCATGGCGAGCTCGTTTTCAGCCCCATGGATGCAACTCCAACCTATGTGGGTCCCTGTGTGCTAGACCAAAACAAGGTAGTTGAAACTATTGCCACACTAAAGGCCTATACCAATTTTGAAATTAATTCTGCCAGCGTACGTGCCGTCGCTGGACATAGGGTTTTTGGGCCGGATAAGCAACCATTGCTTGGGCCAGACCCCCGACTGGCGGGATTCTTCTGGGCAGCAGGCATGGGCGGGGCCGGGATTATGGCATCCTCAACGGTAGGCGACATCGTCAGCGCCGAAATACTGGGCCTGCCAGCGCCGGTGGATTACAGCCTCTCAGCACTGACAAGGTTTTATGCCCACACATAAATTCGTCAATATTGTCAGGCACGACCAAAGTTACATATGCCACAAGCATTAAAACAGGAGATTTAAATGAGGATTTTTGATGATTGTAAGACGGCTGGAAAGCTTGCTTACAATGCACTGATTCCAGCCATAAAGAACATGTTTATTGAAGGCTGCGTGGTGCCGCGCCGGCATAACTACATTTTGCACGACAAGGCTGCGCTGTCAGACACCTTATTAATTATGCCTGCCTGGCAAGAGGGCAAATACCTGGGGGTTAAACACGTAACTGTGTTCCCTGAAAATTCAGCCAAAGGTATTGCCGGACTTTATTCCACCTACACCTTGTTTGATTTGAATAACGGCAAACCGCTGGCATTTATTGACGGCGACCAAATTACCAAGCGCCGCACTGCCGCTGCCTCGGCCCTGGCCGCAAGCTATCTGGCACGTAAAGATGCCGCGCACCTGCTGATCGTTGGCGCTGGTAACGTAGCCAGCGAATTAGCCTACGCCTATGCAGCGGTACGTCCAATAAAAAAAGTAAGCGTTTGGAATATTACCGCCAAAAATGCGCAGAGACTGGTAGCTAAACTACGTCAGGATGGCTTTGACGCCCAATACGAGCCCGATTTAAGCACAGCCGTTAAAAATGCGGACATAGTCTCGTGTGCGACACTTTCACGCGCACCCTTAATACTGCGACAGTGGCTTCAACCTGGCACCCACCTGGATCTAATCGGCAGCTTTCAGCCCAGTATGCGTGAAACCGATGACGCTACTTTTATGGACACTGCGGTATTTGTAGACACGACCGAGGCGCTGGAAAAAGCAGGGGATTTGTTATCCCCCATCAAGAACAAGGTATTTGAGCCCGACAGGGTGATCAGTACGCTGACAGACTTGTGCAAACAAAAACATGCGGGCCGATTGGATGACAGCGAAATCACTGTTTATAAAGCAGTTGGTTCGGCCTCTGAAGACCTCGCGGCTGCCATTTTGGTATATGAGTCTTGCAATGGAGAATAGAAACCATGACCTATGCAGATCAACCTAAAACCATTTATCAAAAAATACGTGACAGGCACACAATAGTAAAAAGCATTAAACAGCAAGACCTACTGTATGTAGACTATCATTTTCTGAATGAAACATCGTTTTTATGCTTTCAGGAACTTGAACGCACTGGCCGCAGTTTAAAAAGGCCCAAGCGCTCATTTATGGTTGTTGACCATACTGTACCAACCAGCGCAAGCCAGGAAATACAAAACCCTGAAAATCGTGACGCAGTTAATTATCTGGAAGATTACGCCAAAAAGTCTGGCATGGTTTATATAGGCCCCAAACACCCACTTCAAGGGATTGGCCATATAGTCGGCTCCGAGCTTGGAATTACCCTGCCGGGAGCTTTGATAGCCGGTGACGATTCACATACCACCACCAACGGCGCATTAGGGGCGCTGGCCCTGGGTATTGGTTTGTCTGAGGTTACTCACGTGCTGGCAACCCAAACTTTATGGCAGCCCTCTTATAAATCAATGCGTGTGAATCTATCTGGACGGCTATCTCCTGCAACAGAAGCCAAGGATTTAATCCTTACGCTGATTGGCAAATTAGGTTCTGGCGGTGGCACTGGCTATATTATTGAGTTCGCCGGGAGTTGCCTGGCAACGCTAAATATGTCGCAGCGCATGACTATCTGCAATATGGCACTGGAGGCGGGCGCGCGCGCGGCGATCATGGCACCAGATGACATTACCCTGGAGTATATTGCCGCCCGGACTTATGCCCCGCAAGGCGCAGACTGGGACCGCGCCCTGTTGTACTGGCGTAAGCTGCGCACCGATCAAAACGCCATTTTTGATCAAGAAGTAAGCATAGATGCCAGCACTGTTGCTCCAACCATCACCTGGGGTACCAGCACACAGGACATTACCACCGTGGATGGGATTGTTCCATTGCCTGACAGCTACAATAGTCCTGACGAGAGGCAGCGTGTAGAGGCGGCTCTCGCCTATATGGGTTTAACGCCAGGAACCCGCATTACAGATATAAAAATTGATCAGGTGTTTATAGGCTCGTGCACCAATGGCCGGCTGGAAGATTTACGTCTGGCAGCAGCGGTAGCACGCCAAGGCAAGGCGGTAGTCCCGGCTATGGTAGTGCCCGGCTCCAAAGAAGTTAAACGCGCCGCTGAGCAGGAAGGGTTGGATAAGGTTTTTCTGGCAGCAGGCTTTGAATGGCGCAACCCCGGTTGTTCAATGTGCCTTGGCATGAACGGCGATATAGTTGCCCCTGGCAAGCGCTGTGCATCGACCACCAATCGTAATTTTATGGGCCGCCAGGGCCCAGGTGCTCGTACCCATTTAATGGGGCCTGCCATGGCTGCTGCCGCAGCCTTGAATGGTCGCATAAGTGATGTGCGTCATTACTTTCCTGTCTAATTAACGGACCATATCGATATGCAAGCGATAAATAAGCTCAAAGGAACAGGCATACCATTTTTCAGGTCAAATGTTGACACCGACCAGATAATACCGGCCAGATTCATAATGAAGCCGCGCAATTACAATTACAGCACAGCGCTGTTTGCCGACCTGAGGTTTGGTGATAAGGCCGAGGATGATTTTCCGTTTAATAATGAGGTCTATAAACATGCCTCTATCGTTATAACCGGCCTGAATTTTGGCTGTGGCTCTGCTCGGGAGCAGGCCGTATACGCTTTGCAGGACTACGGTATAAAGGTTTTAATCGGGCCTGGTTTTGGCAATATTTTCTACAGAAACTGCATAGGCAACGGCATGCTGCCAGCCGTTATTGATGCCCAAACTGCTACTGAACTCGACCGTAAAATACAGGCCAGACCCGACATCGTGCTAGCCATAGATCTCGAACACAAAACCATCACGAGCCCTGATGGACTATGTGTAAAGTTTTATATAAACGAAAATGACCGTGCACAATTAATGAGCGGTGTAGATAATATTACCAGCACCCTAAAATACAGTAGCCAAATAGATGAGTTTGAAATCCGGTATGAAAACAGCCCAAGCTGGAAACCTGCCCCTATAAACTACTTATAAGCTATATCCTACACTTGGACGCCACCATACGTTAGCATTACGTAATGGATATAGTAGTCAAAGAAAAACCTGCTGAACTTGGCTGGCAGGAAATTACTGCCATCTTGCATCAAGCCCATGCCACCAGGCGCGCCCAGGGCTTGGTGTATAAGGCGTCATATCAGGATACAGCGGAAACAATCAAACGGGTAGGTAACGGCATTTGCCTGGTGGCTTTTATTGACGATAAGCCAGTGGCCACCACCACGCTTAAGTTTATTGAACGCAAGGCCTGGTATTGCGGCCATAAATCCGGCTTTGCCACCCAGACAGCCGTGCTGCCAGACTATATGGGTATGGGTGTTGCCAGCAAGCTGCACAAATTAAGGATGAAGATTTGTCAGGCACACGGCGCCAGCGAGCTGATTGCCGATACCTCAATTTATGCCGACGATATTATTTCCTGGTGGCTCAGGATGGGGGCACAAATTGTGGGCTGGGATTCTTTTACTGGCACCAATTATTACTCGGTAATAATGCGCATACCAGTAGGTAGCAAAAGATTTAGCAACTTTAAATGCAAAGCCATGCTGTATCTCTCTATGCTTAAGACCATTTTGCTGAAGAACAAAAGCGGTGCAGTCAGGCCCTGGGCTAAACCATTGTTAAAACTCAAAGCCGCATTCAAGTAACCAGCCTGGCTTTACCAGCGCTACTATTTATCCGCTTGGCTGGTAGCCGGCGTTGAGTTTGCCCCTAAAACCACGCCATTTATCTCCTGGCCATAAAGATCGTATTTACCGCCATGATAAGCCTTGATGGTAGCTTGCAGATCACCAGCAAAGCGCGGGTCCTGAGGCCTTTCATGACTATTTATAAAATATGCGACATCCCAGGCCTGCTGTTCGGTTAAAGAGCCGCCTTCACCAAATGGCATATTGGCATGAATAAATGCGGCCGCAGTGCTTACGGAATGCATGCCGGCGCCCCAGTTATATGAGTCATCGCCCCAGAGTGGTGGGAATATCTTTTGGCCGCTAAGGTCTTTTTGTCCATTACCATCAGCGCCGTGGCAAATAGCGCAATTTTGCTCAAATACCTGTTTGCCGCGTACGTATTCAGGCTCTTGCGTTGGTGCGGCCAGGGCTGGAAAGCCCTGGCCGGCAAGTTTTACGCCAGTAGGCGCCCCATGCGCCATCCAATACATATAGCTTTCCAGCGCTACTATGGTTTCGCTATCAGCGGGTGGCATTTTGCCATTCATACTATAAACAAAACAGCCCTGTAAGCGCTCGGCCAAGGTATTTACGTGATCATTTTTAGAGCGGTATGCCGGATATAGTACGTAAGCGGCCCACATTGGCGCGGAATCGGCTTTGCGCCCGGCGTCAAGGTGGCAGCTGGCACAATTTAAGGAATTGCCAACGTATTCACCAGCAAACTTTTGTGGATTCAAAAATATATCCTGACCCAGGCGCACCATATCACCAAATTTATCTGCCGGGATTGCATCAGCCGCGGGCGGGGTAAATTCGGGCGCGTCTGCGGCATACGCTATTGAGGCCAGCGCCAAAGATATGCCGATGGCCAGGCCCGTAGATTTATTTAATTTGTGGATTAAATTCATTCTTTGGCTCCTTCTGCAACGGCTGCTGGTAAAGCGGCAAAATAAGCGGCAACCGCTTCTATTTGTGCATCATCGGCCCGTTTGGCAATATTGCCCATCAAGTCTAGCGGGCCACCAGCACGTTTGCCGTTACGCCATAAGGTAAATTGCTCAACTATGTAGGTTTTGCTTAAACCGGCGATGGCGGGAAAATTAGGCGCTACGCCGGTGCCTGCTACTCCGTGGCATTGCACACAGGCCGGAATGTTATTGGCCCAATCGCCGCGCATAGCTAACCAGGCCCCACTATCTGTGGCATCTGGCTGGCTCGTTGTCCTGGACGCCATCGTGGCAATATCAAAAGGCGTGGGCATGGTCTGCAAATAGGCCATTAGCGCTGCGATTTGTTTGTCATCCAGGGCCGAGGCAATCGGCTTCATAATGGCATTTTCGCGTTTGCCGCTGGCAAAATTATGCAGCTGCTCGGTTAAATAGGCCGAGCCCTGGCCCGCCAGGAATGGAAAATTTGCAGCTTGCTGGCCGAGGGCTTGTGGGCCGTGGCAGGTTATGCAGGCTATAGCCGCACCCGCGCCTTGCGTATATATTTTTTTGCCTTGCTCGACCAGCTCAGCGCTATTGGCTACCGAAAAGCATAAGAAAAGGCCAGTTGCCAGCGCAAATATGATGCTGCGTTGCGGCTTATTAAAAGCTCTCACTATCAGTCCCCAAAATATATTTTTAACCGCATACCATATGCTGATTTCTGCCGGCTAAAAGCCTGGCCCAAACAGCTTGTCTGGCAGCCATAGTATGGCCTGCGGCCATACTACCATGATAGCAACCCCTACCAGGGTAACCAGTACGTATGGTATCACCGAGGTGTAAATGTCCCGCATGCTGACTTCGGGCGGGGCTATAGCCTTCATATAAAACAGGTTAAAGCCAAAGGGTGGCGTCATGTAGCTGATTTCCATCATTATGATAAACAGCACGCCATACCAGATCTTATCCCAGCCATAGTGCTCAACCAGTGGCATAAAACTGGGTAAGGTTATCAACATAATCCCTATGGGATCGAGCACCATGCCCAGTATGAACAGGATAAACAGCATGAATATCAGCGCCCCATACTGGCCGCCGGGTATCATCAGCATCAGGTTATTGATTAAGTCCTCGGCCCCCAGGGTTATATAAGCGGTCGAGAATGCATGCGCGGCAAACAGTATCCACAGCACCATAACCGTGATTTCGGTGGTGCGCGTTACCGCTTCTTTAATCGCCCCGATACTGAAGCTACGGTTTATCCCCATGGCTATAAACGCGCCCAGCACACCCAGGCCAGCGGCTTCGGTAGCAGTGGCCGCCCCGGAAAAAATTGCCCCCAAGACCATTACCACAATACCAATTGGCAGAATTACCGCCCGCAGGGCACGGTACTTCTCGCCCCAGCTGCCGCGTTCTTCTTTGGCCAGTGCCGGGCCAAGCCTGGGGTTAAGCCAGGTACGCACGAGAATATAGATGCAGACCAGCACAAACAGTATCAGCCCCGGCATGACGCCGGCCGCAAACAAACGCCCAACGGACACATCGGTAAGCAGCGCAAACACTATCATCACTATGGACGGCGGGATGAGTATGCCCCAACCACCACCACAGTTAATCGCCCCGACCGCCAGGCGCTTGTCGTAGCCACGTTTGAGCATTTGCGGCAGGGCAATCGTGCCCATGGTCACCACGGCGGCGCCGCTGATGCCGCTCATGGCCGCAAAAATTACGCAAATCGCTACCGTACCAATTGCCAGCCCACCGCGAATGCCACCAAACCATAGGTGCATCATGCGATACAGGCGATCGGCCACACCCGACTTTTCCAGCAATATGGCCATGAATATGTACATAGGAATGGCTATTAGCGCCTGGTTGTTGATTGACTCCCAGACCTTGGAGGCTACTATGTACAGGCCCGCGGTACCGGTAGTAAGCGTGAGCACCACTACCGATACACCACCCAGTACAAATAGCAGCGGCACGCCGGCAAATAGCAGTACCAGCAAAGAGCCAAAAAACAATACGGTGGCTAGTTCCAGCATCATTATTCCTGCTATTTATAATTATTTACCAAACACTTCTGGATCATTTGATTTGCCACCCAGGGTACGCAGGCTGGCTATTAGCTGCACGATAGTTTGCAGTAAAAACAGCAGTCCGCCCAGCGGGATTACGAACTTGACAAGCCAGACCGGCGCTTGCAGCATGCTATTTGAGGTTTCCCTGATAGCAGCGGCGTCCAGCGCCATATCCAACCCCTGCCACAGTATCGAAGCCAACAGCATGACGCCGAGCAAGCCGGCCAGGGCATCTACCCAAGCGCGCCCGCGTGCCGAGAACTTGCCATAAAAAATATCCACGCGCACGTGCTGTCCCAGGCTATGTAAAAAGCCACCGGGCAGCACTACGTACAAGCCAAATAGCAGCATGGCCAGCTCGGCCGACCAGATGGTAGGGTGACGGAACAAATAACGCATCAATACGTCAACCAGCAACAGCACAAATATTGGCAGTATCAGCCACCTGACCCACCTGCCTATGAACCGGTTAAGCTGGGTTATCGACCGGCAAATTTGCTCAATATTCATGCTTTGCTATCCTTTGCGCGTGTAGCGGGCTTGCATGCTTGCAACCAAAGGCTAGGACTGTTCGCTAAAGCGTACGGTTGCGAGCATTTGCTGGAGCTGTTCGCCCCAATGGCGGGCGGCCTCGCCCTTGGCCATCTCGGTTGCGAGCAGCTTGCTGGAAGCCTCGCCAAAACGCTTGAGCACGTCAGCCGGATAGTTAACTATTTGGACCCCCATTTTTTCTACCCCAATGCGGGTGGCTTCGGCCTCTTCATATTGGTAATCGACGGTGCGTCGATAATAGTGCTCGCCCATCAGCTCGTACAAAATGGTGCGCAAATCTGCGGGCAGCTTGTTGTAGGCATCCAGATTAAGAATAAAACAGTTGGTACCGATCTGTATGGCTGGCTTCATATAAAACTTGGCCACTTCCCACAGCTTCATGGATAGCGCACCGATGGCGCCACCCCAGTGGGCGCCGTCCACCACCCCGGTGGCCATGGCCTGGTACAGCTCAGGGCCATCGATTTGCTGGGTTGCAAAGCCGGCCATGGCAAAAAACTCTATCAAGGTACCTGCCGAGCGTATTTTTAACTGGCTGACGTCGGTGTCGGCATCGATTTTGGTATTGACCATCAATTCAGTGGGGTAGGAATCTTCGGCCATCATCATCACCCCGGATTTTTGCAGCAATTCGTTAGCGGCGGCCTCCATACCCATGGTTTTGAGGTAATAAGACATTTGCCAGGGCGCCTGGGCAGTGCCAGGAATACCGGCATACAGCGCCATGAGTTCGTTTTCCTGTAGATTGTATGCAGGCGACGTGGTGCCCATTGGCACTATGCCACGCTTGACGATATTAAAAACCTCGGCGCCTTTGGCTATTTCGCCGGCTCCCAGAAATTGCAGCTTGAAACGGCCGTCGGTGCGTTTAAGCAGCTCTTCGGCAAAGGGCAGCAGGCTTTGTTTGAAGGTACCTGACACCTTGGGCCAGTGCGCCTGCACCTTCCAGGATACACTGGCCTAGGCGTGCGCCTTGTTTAACACCAGTGGTGCTGCGCACAGGCCATCACCCGCGGGGCAAAAACCCAATTGTTCTAATTGCAGCAATAAGGCGATAGAAAAATCATCGTAGAGTTGCAACATTTGCACGTCTTTAGGCTGTATGCCGCTAGCATGCCATATTTTTTGGCCAACCTGCTCAAAACCACTACGCCATAAGTCCTGCCGGCCCTTGCCGAGCTGATAATTGCTGGTTTCCGCGTAGGCGGCCACGCACACCGCTTTAACCATACCTAAGCGCTCGGCGGTTTTGGCGCGCATCAGCATAACGGCGTTGGCACCATCGCAAAACATTACCGAATCCAGCAAGCGCAAGGGCGGATCTATGGGGCGCGCGCTTAAGTAATCTGCCAGGCTTAAAGGGCGTTTTAACTTGCCTACCGTATGCGGGTTAAGTAAAGCATTTTGTCTTTGTTGCACCAGCAGCTTGCCCAGGGCCTGGGACGGATCGCCATATTGATGGCTATAGGCGCTTTGTACCAAAGCAAACGCACCCGGCGGACGACTTAGGCCAGTTGGTTTTTGAAACTCGTCCTGATAGCCGCGATATAAGGTGTTACGTGCGGTACTTGGGGCATCGGCACCTAGCACTACGGCTATCTCGCAACTGCCGCAACGTAGTGCCTGCACAGCCGCAGCGGCCCCCGATAAAAAAGAACTACCACCGATACTGGCGATTTGCAGCCAGTTTAACTGCAGGCCAAACATCTCGCTTAGGTAGGCGGCGTGAAACGGATTGCTGCCCTCGCTTAAGGCTGCCGTGGCGCAAAAGCCATCGATACGCTCTTTGTCTATGCCCGTGTGGGCCAATAGGCTGGCCATGGCCTGACCGGCGAGATCATAGGCCGAGCGGCCGCTGGCAAAGCTCACGGGCGTTTCGGCATAGCCTACGATTACTATGGCGTCATCCATGGCCCTGCGCCTGCAAGCTGTTGATTTCCTCTAAAAACTGCGTACGCGCCACGGCTCTTTTAAGCTTGCCGGTCTCGGCCCGGTTCAAGGCCTGCGTAACCCGTATATGCCTGGGCGTGCGTAAACCGCCTAACTGCTTGCGCACGTAGGCACGCAATTCATCGGCGGCAACGCTGGCATTCGGGGCCAACTCCACCGTTGCCCCTATCGCCTCTCCTAGCTGCGCATCGTCTATGGCAAACGCGATGGCGTCGCTAACCAAGGGGTGGGTGCACAAACAGCGCTCGACCTCGGCGGGATAAATATTGACGCCACCGGAAATAATCAGATCATTTTTACGATCGCTTAGCCACAGATAGCCGGCCTCATCCAGGTAGCCTATATCGCCCGTGTTGGCCCAGCCGTCACGCACAAATTGCGCACTCGCTGCTGGCATATTGTGATATTCGATCAGGCCCGTGACCTCTGACTTGATCTGCACCTCTCCCTTTAGGCCCGCGTCCAGCTGAGCGCCTTGCTCGTCGACCACGCGTATCTTTACCGCCGGGTGCGGTTTACCCACGGAACCTGGGCGCTGCGCCCACTGCTGGGAGTCAATCATGGTGATAATGCCGGTTTCGGTGCTGGCGTAATACTCGTAAAAAATCGGCCCCCACCAATCAATCATGGCTTGCTTTAACTGCGGGTCGCACCTGGAGGAGCCATGTGTGACGCTGCGCAGGCTGCTTGTATCGGCCTGAGCCCGCAGCTGGGCCGGCAAATCCAGCAGCCGCCTGAACATGGTAGGCACCATGTGCAAGTGCGAAATGCGGTGTTGCGCTACAAGCTCCAGCAGCTGCGCGGCATCAAACTTGGGCTGCAACACCAGAAGCTCGCCAAAGCGTATGGTATTAAGCGCGTATGAGTTGGGCGCCGAATGGTATAACGGCCCGGTCATGACCGCCCTGATCGGGCGTACTTCCAGGCCGTGGGCCAGCCGCGCTATTTGCGCAAAGCGCTGGTTTACATCGCCCTGGCCGCGCCGGCGCAATACACCCTTGGGCATGCCCGTGCTACCCGAGGTATAAAGTAGCTGAAACTGCTTTTCCTGCGGCACCACCTCCTGGCCTTGGGCGATTTTTAACCATTGTTGATAGTCGTTTTGCGGGTCTGTAGTCAGGCACTGTTGGGGCTGCAGATGCAAAGCTGCGGCGACTTCAGGCGGCGTAGCAATTGTGATTATGGTTATTTTGTCGGCCGTCAGCCAATCCAGCTTGGGTAACAGGTTGGCGTGAACGAATATTAGCCTGGCGGCGCTATCGGTAATAATATGCTCCAGCTCGGCCTGCGCCGCGTGCCAGTTTAATGGTACGGCGGTGACCCCGGCCTGGTCGGCACCCAGCATAAGCTCAACAAAGGCTATGTCGTTATGCAATAAAAGCGCGATCGTGTCGCCTGGGCCCAGCCCAGCGGCCTGCAATGCAGCGCCGACCATATCGCGCTGGTGCGCTAATTCTGTGCCGGCTACGCAGCGCTCACCGCTTATTATGTCTGCCAGCATTTACCACCCCGGTTCCAACATTGTCCCTACCATTTACTAACCATGCTTTAGAGCTCACCACTGCCTGAGGCGCTGCACACCCCACGGGCCAACCGCTGCATAAACTCCTGGCCTGTTACCTGCAATGGCTGCGCGCTTTGTTCCAGCTTGGAGCACAGCACCGCACCCTCCCAGGCGTACCAGAAAAAACGTGCCAAGGCCTGGGTATCGGCTTCGGCGTGCAGCTCGCCGCGGCTTTGGGCTTCTTTTAGGCAGCTTGCCAGACGGGCTTGCCATTGGCCCAAGGTATGCAGCAACAACTCGCGGCTCTCATCATTCAAGGCGGCCAGCTCCTGGCCCAGGTTGCCGACCAGACAACCGCGGCGAAACCCGTACCTGGCCATGCCATCAATGGCCTCATCGATGAAGTTTTGTATACGCCTTATGGGTGCAAAGCGCTGATCGAGCAGGATTTTGTCCAGTTTATTATTGAAGTATTCGGCATAAGTACGAATCACGTCAAGCACGTACTTGTCTTTACTCTCAAAGTAATACGCAAACGAGCCCTTAGGCACCCCGGCGGCGGCGACGATATCGCTGACCGAAGTGTTGAAAAAACCCCGCTCGGTAAAAGCCGCTACGCCAACGCGCAATAGCTGGGTACGCTTGTCAAGCTTACTCATCATGCCCTGGCTACAGATTTACGTCCACCAGCACCCGGCCACGCAGCTCGCCAGCCATGAGCATGCGCGCGGCCTCAATCACCCCAGCCAGCGGTACGGTAGCGGTAATTATTTGCTCCAGGCTGGCCTGCGGCAAATCCTGCGCGAGTCGCTGCCAGGCGCGCTGGCGCTGCGCCAGCGGGGCCATTACCGAGTCCACTCCTACCAGTTTTACCCCACGCAAAATAAACGGCATGACGGTGGTAGGCAAGTCCGCGCCCCCTGCCAGGCCACAGGCGGCTACCGTGCCGCCGTAGTCGGTCTCGGCCAGTATGCGCGCCAGCACCTTGGAGCCTACATTATCTATGGCCGCTGCCCATTTTTGGGTCTCCAAGGCGCGCGCCGGCTCCTGCCAACGGCCATCGTCCTCGATGG
>JACDJC010000917.1_pt1 | contig 29663 bp, 28 predicted proteins | sample 7454191 | NCBI WGS metagenome assembly JACDJC01 (sample SAMN14253291, study PRJNA609438) | sludge metagenome | isolation source: sludge after 25d culture with pyrite and EDTA | collected 2018-12-20 | reverse complement strand
TTCATACCCATGCTCATAAACGCGCTCATAATTCCCCAAACCGTACCCATCAATCCCAAAAATGGACTTACACTTACCGTTGTTGATAAAAAGATCAGATTTTTATCGAGTTCTGAAATTTCCGACGAAACAGCTGCATTAATTATTACCTGGGAAACCGAGGACTCTGTTTTCATCAAGGTCGATTTTTTCACAAGCAGCCCGTCCGCAAGATCTTCGCTTTTTATATCTCCGTTGTTCTGCTGCCGGTGAGAAGCAAATTTTTTATATATTTTCGCATAAGGACTCATTTTGAAATCAGCGGCCTGATGCATAACATCGGCCGAATTTTTATTTATTCTCAAAAATCGCAGAAAGCGCTTTGATTCATCGTTGATCCTCCTAAATTGCCTGGACTTTTCAAAGATAACTCCCCAGGAAACGACCGAGAGAAACAGAAGAACAAGAAGGACAATTTTCGCTACAAATCCGATTTGTTGAAGAAACTGAACTGCATCATTCATACAAGATCCCCAATACAATTTATAGATAATGATGTTGAATATATTTTTCGATATTTGTTAACATGCTGTTAATTTCGAACGGTTTTGTGAGATAACCGTCTGCTCCCGTTTTCAAAACTTCTTTCTCGGTAAAGATGTTGGAATATGCGGTCATCGCCACAACCGGAATTCCCGGAAAATTTAATTTTATTCTTTTCAACAAAGCGATTCCTTCAGCTGCCGGAATCTTCATATCCAGTATAATCAAAACAGGAACTTTTGAATTAAGTTCGTCTTCCGCCTGATCCCACCTGGAGAATGTACATATATCATAATTCTTTTTTTTGAGCAGCTTCTTAAATGCCAGCAAAATTGCCGGATCGTCATCAATGATAATTATTAAATTTTTCATAATTACTTTCCGCTTTCCCGGAAAATTTTTGTTTTATTTTCAAAATTTTCATTCATCATAAACATATGCTCTTCTTATCTTCTCAATAACCATGCCAGAAAAATCGCCGATGGCCTAAAACACTTAAATGATTATTTTTATATGACTTGCCTATTTTAAAAACAGAAAAATTAATTCCAAATCATGTAAGAAGATTTTACATATTGTCAGAAATAATTACATGATACGGATTCCGGTAGTTTTTTAATAGAAACTTGTATCACTTTTGAAATTCTAAGATGTATCATATAAACGAACCGGGAGGATATTGTCATCCGGGTTCATTAGATTTTATCTGATCCCGCCATATAAACAGCTTAAGAGGAACAAGCAGACGCATAGGATACAAATGCAGGATTTATTATGAAGTATGATAGAAATGATTCTGATTTTCTAACGGGTATGAGTTTCGGATAAAATCCGCCAAAAATATATGCCAAATGTCAAAAAATTAACTCCACCGTCGCTAAGGCCTTGAGAATGGAAACTTTAACTGGCTTTGATGAGCCATTGCGAATTTCACATAACGAAGAAACACCTCTTAACTACCGGCAATCTATTAACCATCAGAAATCCAAACAGTCTATCTGTCGGATGATGTTTTAGTTTGGCATAATGGCATATATTTACAAAAAAAAACAGGTATCAGAATTAATCTGATACCTGTCCTTTTCGATTTACCTAATTTTATTTTTCCAATTCATCCATGTTGAGTACTAAAAATTCGACACGACGGTTTAAGGTTTTGCCATCGGCTGTTCTGTTGTCTGATAAAGGCATCGTCCTGCCAAAACCCTGTACAGATAAATTGGCCGGTATAATTTCAAGCGCGCGGCTGAGCAGGTACACCCGCACAACTTTTGCCCGTTCTATACTGAGCTGCATGTTAAATTCATCGGTTCCATCCGCGTCGGTATGACCTCTGATTTCAATCTTTAACTCGGGATGTTTCACCAGAATCCGGCTTATTTCATGTAAAACTTCATAGGATTCCGGTTTAATGGTTGCCTTTCCGGGATCGAAGTATATTTTATGGACTCTCAACAACCCCTTCGTCAGCAGTTCAAGCTCCATCGGCGGAAGAGCGCGGCCTTTGGAATCGACTTTTGCGCCGGCAGCCGTGCGTGGCTCGAGATCTATGCCATCAGGAATACCGTCCCCGTCGCTGTCAATTGCTACACCGCGGACATTCACGATTGCTCCGTTGGGTGAGTTTGGTTCCTGATCAATTCCGTCCGGAACACCGTCACTGTCCGAGTCAATGGCCCTGCCCAGGCGGTCAACCAGTGCTCCTTTTGGAGTTTGCGGTTCCATATCAATACCATCCGGCACCCCATCCAGATCGGAGTCTAATGAACGGCCTCTCGAATCAACCGGCCAGCCTTTCGGAGATTGAGGATCCAAATCCCTGGAATTTGGTATTCCGTCAAAGTCATCATCCGCGAGATAGGTCCGTGTTCCGAATGATATACCGAATAAAATTCGCCAGTCTTCAGCGCGCGTAGGGGTAGCATCCTTTCTTTTTTCGGAAAGTCTTAAATTAAATCCCAGACGTATCCCAAAATTTGATGCTGTTACATATTGAACGCCCTGAGTGAAAATCAGCCTGTCCTGGAAAGGTTCAACCTTATCATCCATTTCTATGGCCGAATACAATTCACTAAAGCCTGTCCACCTGGGAGCAATACGATACTCAAGCGCTGTGGAAGTAATCAACAAATCATCATCAACAATATCATCTCTCAACCCCTGCCATCTGTAAGCTTCATTGAAATGCAGTTTCCAGGACGGGCTGAACCGGTATGTCTGTATCAGCATCGCCTCAATTCCGTATTCCTCATTGTCATAAGGGTAACTGGGATGAATGGCAAAATCGGCTCCCATTGGCACATGAAAAGCCAGTCGGCCGGCCATATCGAAATTATCCGTATTTAACGGAACTTTATATTTCAAGCCAAGCCTTGCGGATCCAAATCCGCTCTGCAGCTGATCCATGCGGTTATCTTCTTTATGAAGCACTCCCCGACCAATGGTATAAAGAACACCTGAAAGTTCAAGCTCATCCGACATATCAAATGTGAGAGTGCTCGTTCCGATAACTAATTCTTCAGTACCCGAAACTCCGGATAAATTAGTTGTGTTGTAAATACCGCTAAAATTTGCACCGATAAAACCTCTGCCAAATGTTTCCGCGGTAAATGTATTAATAAAACCCCTTCCCCCTTCCTGGGCTGGAAATTGATCTTCCTGAGAAAATAAGTACACCGGCATAAAAAAGACTGCAGCAAACACAATCCTGATTAAAAACTTCATTTGAACCCCCTTGTCAGTTTTGATATTAACATCTGAACATTTGAATATCTGTCAATTCTCATGCCAACAAAAAATGGGTGATATAAATCAGCTAAGTTGTTTTTTAATAAATACTTAAATAAAAGAAAGATTTTGGGGTTTTTGAAATTTTTGTTAGTAAGATGTAAACAAGTTAGTCACCCTGATCTAAAGTGATACAAAAGGTGCGGTATAATGGAATCCGAACGGTGGGACGGAGCTTATGCATCCTTCATGATGATTACTTCATTTTTTATCCCGTATTTTTCAATTCTTTGATGAAGCATAACCCGTGAGATGCCGAGAATTTTTGAAGCTTTGACCTGATTTCCTCCTGTCTCTCTCAGTATTTGCAATAACAGACGTTTCTCCGCCTCCGACATTATCTTCTCATAGAGGGCACCGGTAAATTGCTCAATCTGTTCCTTCGAAACACTTTGTGGGATATATTCTTTTTTTGACTCTAATCGGGACGCCTGTTTAAATTCTTCTGTTATCAATTCATCGGGAATTACATTCCCCTTTGACAAAACTATGGCGCGTCTGATGACATTTTCCAACTCGCGGATGTTGCCCGGCCAATGATACAGCTGCAGAGTCTCGAGTGAACTATTTGAGAATTTGATTCCATCTTTTTGTTCCGCTTTACAGTGTTTTTCTAAAAAATATTCAGCCAAAGCGGGAATATCATTTTTTCTAAGACGCAGGGGCGGTAAGGTTATTGTGACAACTTTTATCCTGTAATACAGATCATCCCTGAATCGACCTTCTTCAATGGCCCGTTCCAGATTCCTGTTTGTAGCCGCGATCACACGTACATTTACTTTGATCGTCTGTTCCCCGCCCAATCTTTCAAAACTTCCTTCCTGAAGGACCCTAAGAATTTTCGCCTGTGTTGTTAGGGTCATATCACCTATTTCATCAAGAAAAATAATGCCCCCATCCGCCAACTCGAATTTCCCTGTTTTACGCCGGTTTGCGCCGGTAAAAGCACCCTTTTCATATCCGAACAGCTCGCTTTCAAGAAGCGTTTCCGGGATCGCGGCGCAGTTCACGGCTATAAACTGCTTATTAGTCCTGTTACTATGCTGATATATCGCGCGGGCGATTAATTCCTTGCCCGTTCCGCTCTCACCCCGTAGAAGAACATTTACGTCACTCGCTGCTACCCTGCCGATCAGTTTATAAACTTCCTGCATAACCGGACTGTTGCCAATAATAGTATCCGCGTTCCAGTCAGAGATTGATGAATTTTCAAATTCTGATTTTATTTGATGTAAACGGCTAAATTCCAGCGCATCTGCGATTACTTTTTTCATCGCGGGAATATCAAACGGTTTCAGGATATAATCATACGCGCCGGATTTTGTGGCATTAATCGCGGTTTCAGTATCTCCGAACGCGGTCATGATCAGGACGACAACTTTTGAATCAATTTCTCTTAGTTCCTTCAAAATCTCAATCCCGGATTTATCCGGCAGACGAACATCCAGGATAATCAAGTCATAGCTGTTATCCTTGAATTTGGAAAGCGCTTCTACGCCGTTTTTCGCCGTGTCAATATGGTAATCCACTGAATTCAAAAATCGTTTGAATGAATACCGTACACTTTCCTCGTCATCTACAACAAGTATCCGGTTAGTCATAATTTTACCCTCCTGTACGGTAAGACGATGGTGAACACGGCCCCTGATTCCTGATTATTCTCAGCTTCTATTCTCCCGCCGTGGTTGGTTATAATCTGATGAGCGATTGAGAGTCCTAATCCCGTACCATCCTCCCGGCCCGTTACAAACGGATCAAAGATAGTTTCAATCAGATCATTCGGTATCCCTTTACCGTTATCCGCTATTGCGATCTCCACACTTTCCTTGTCCGGTCCATCATCATTTATGATCTTTGTCCCGAGAAATAATTTGCCGCCATCGGGCATTGCAGAAACCGCATTTTGAATAATATTTAAAAAGACCTGACGCATCTGTTGTTTGTCCGCGAATATATTGACGTCTTTAGCAGTTCGCGTGGCTGATAGCGAAATTTTCGCGTTTTTAAGCTGAGTAGCCATCAATTTTAGGGTTTGCTCTATAATTTCATTCACATTTACATTGGCAAATTCGGGTCTTGGCGGCCGGGCAAAATCAAGAAATTCCTGAAGAAAATGTTCCATACGCAGGATTTCCTTTAATATCACCTGAAAATCTTTATTCAGGCCGGTATCATTCCGCATTTCATCCTTCATTGAAAAAACAAGCATTTTAATGGCTGTGAGCGGATTCCGAATTTCATGGGCCAGGCCGGCGGAAATTTTACCGAGTGCCGCGAACCGCTCAGAACGTTCAAGCATGGCGCGGCTTTTCACCAGATCTGTGTTTATCTCATAAACCTTATTGATGAGGGAACGGACTGAATGATCCAGATGATCTAATTCGGTGCCATTTGAAACATCTACTTTTTCTACGATATCAGTATCCGTTGCTCCCCGAACCTTCAGAACGAGTTCGTAAATGGGATGAGTAATGCTGCGCGCGAGAAATCCCCCTAATCCTAATCCGATCAGAATTCCAAGAATTCCCATACCGTACATGATTGTGTTTACCGTTTTGTTATCCCGCTCAATCAGCATACTGGTGTTGTACATCAATTTTTCATTTATAAAGAGTAATTCTTCACATTTTTCAAAAATGAGATCGAAATAACTTTTCATCGGTCCGGTCAAAATTTCGTAGGCGTGCGCCGGATCATTCCGCTGATAATGAATCACCACCTGTTTCTGATAATCCGTATATGTCTTGAACAATACTTCAATTTCATCGAGAATAGTTTTTTCATATTTCGTGTGGGTCAGATTTCGCGCCACCGAGAACCATTCCATAAATAAGGATTGTTTATCTTTGAAAACCTCAAGCCAGGACAAATTGCCGTCAAGCAAATAATAGGATGTATGCCCTTTCATATCCAAAAGCGCGATTTCCAGTTCCTCCGCCGCTTTAAGGCTGGATACGTTTTCAGCCAGTATTCTACTTGTCGCCTGCTGCATTCTGTTAGTGTAAAAACTGGCAAATAAGCCGAGAATTATAAGAAGACCGCTCATCAGTAAAAAGCCGGTTATCATCCTGGGGCGTATTCTTAACTTCAAAAGAAATCGTTTCTCCGTGACCTGGTTAAAATATCATTTATATTTCGGTGATACACACATATTTTAAAAAGATTTCGGGTGATATGAAACAAAATTCAACGACAGTGATGATCTGATCAGAATAAATGATCTTGATTCCCGGAATCGATTACTTTTATTTAATCATAAATTTAATAAATTTCATATCCAAAATTTGATTATGAAATGAACACACAGTATATATATTTATATTATATTGTTTAAAAAATGATTATTTTAGACAATATTTTTAGCGGAATAAGTATTAAGGAGTTTCCCGATGACACCAAAAAAACCAGAAACGCTCAGCAGCTGGAATATTGTTTTTCCAAATGACGCTAACGCCCTTGGAACCATGTTCGGCGGGCGGCTTATGGCTATAATGGACGAAATGGCCGGGATCGCCGCCTTGAGATACGCGGAGAAACCGGTAGTTACCGCTTCCACCGAGGCTATTGTTTTCAAACTTCCGGTGCGTATCGGCGACAGGATTGAAACGACTGCCCGGGTCGTCTGGGTCGGCAGGAGCTCCCTGGTCATAAAACTGGATGTCTATGCTGAAAATCCCACTGTGGGCCGCGCGCGTCAGCTTTGCACAACCGCTCATTTCAATTTCGTCGCTCTTGATGAAAAAGGCAAACCATCGGCAGTTCCCCCGTTAGATATTGAAACTGAAGCCGACAAAAAGGAATATCAAATAGCTGAGATCGTGAAGAAAAATGCCCTTTCCAGAAAAAATGAGATTGATCAAATGCATACAGGTTATTTTGATGAACACTAAATTAAACCATCATAAAAAATTGATTTTACAAGTGAATTAATTAATTTTTTCGACGGATTAAATAAATCAGCAATTAATCCGATAATTGTGATCGGATTCAAATATAACAAGTTATTTGATAATAACCGGGTTTTATTAATGAGTGAAGAACGCTTACAAAAAAAAATCGAAGAATTACAGCGGATAATTGCGGATAAAGAGAAACAGTTAGTCTGTTCACAAAAAAATGAGACTAAATTTCGGGAAATATTCGAAAAAGCGAATGACGGGATATTTTTATGGGAAATTGATGAATATGGAATGCCCGGCAAGTGTATTGAAGTAAATGAGATTGCCTGCGAAAGTCTTGGATACACCAGAGATGAAATCCTCGGCATGACCGCTCTTGAAATTAAGAGCATGGATTCCTTAGAGAAAATACCTTCAATCATGGAAGAACTTCACCGAAACTCCCGGGTGAATTTCATTATAAACAATAAAAGCAAAGATGGGCATTCAATTCCCGTAGAAATTAATTCTCATTTTTTTGACCTGGATAATAAAAAAGTTATACTCTCCATAACACGCGACCTGAGCGAACGATCGAGAGCCGAAGAGGCGCTAAGAATAAGTGAAGAGCGTCTGAAATTTGCGCTTGACGGGACAAAAGCGGGGTTATGGGACTGGAACATTGTCGCCGGAGAAATATTCTACAGCAGGCAGTGGTCCGAGATGCTCGGTTACGAACCGGAGGATATGAAACAAAAAGAAGGCTTCTGGGAATCCCTTGTTCATCCTGATGATTATAAAAATGTAACCGGGCTTCTCAAGAATCATCTCGAAGGAAATTCCGACCAGTATACTGCCGAGTATCGCCTCCTTACCAAAAACAGAGATTGGAAGTGGATTCTTGACAGCGGAAAGGTGGTCGAACGTGATGAAAACGGGAAACCCATGCGGGCAGTGGGAACCCACCTTGATATAAGCCAACGCAAAATGATTGAAGAGCAAATTTTACAATCCGAATATAAATTCAAAGCTATATTTGATTACGCCAATGACGCTATTTTTCTGATGGACGGGGAAAAATTTGTTGATTGCAATCAAAAGACCGTTGAAATTTTCGGGTACAGTAAAGAAGAAATTCTGGGAAAGAAACCCTACGAATTATCACCTTTACTACAGCCGAACGGAGAGGATTCGAAACAGGCGGCCAGAAAGAAAATTCAGGAAGCCCTGGAAGACAGACCTCAGTACTTCGAATGGACTCATCAGAAAAACAACAAATCATATATAGATGTCGAGGTCAGCCTAAACCGGATTACCGTAAATGGCAAAACACTTATTCAAGCGATTGTTCACGACATTACCAATCGTAAGGAGGCTGAAAGAGCGCTTTACGAAAGAACCATGCAGTACGAAAGTTTTATACGAAACAGCCTGGTCGGCATCTGGCGGGTTGAATTTAAACAACCTATCCCTATCACTCTTCCGGACAGGGATATTGCCGAACGGATTTTGTCCAACGGCTATTTTTCCGAATGCAATGACGCGTTTCTGGAAATGTACCATTCAAATTCAAGGGATGATTTTATAGGCCGCCCTATCCGTGGCGGCAGCGTGGATAATGAAAAATCTTTAAAACGCCTCGAGTTATTTGTGAAAAACGGATTTAAAATTGTTCTCATCGACAATGAAGAATATGATAAAAACGGGAAATTAAAATATTTCCGTAATTCTTATATCGGTTTTGTTGAAGAAGAGTATCTGCTTTGGATGTGGGGCGTCCAGATAGACATCACGGAACAGCGCAGACTCGAGACGCAATTCAGGCAATCACAGAAAATGGAAGCGGTGGGTATGCTCGCGGGTGGTATAGCCCATGATTTCAATAACCTCTTGACCGTAATCAATGGTTACAGCGAGATCATACTCAGCCGGATAGATAATGACAATCCTATTCATAAACATATCAATTCCATAAAAACAGCCGGAGAGAGAGCGGCAACCCTGACCGGACAGCTTCTTGCCTTCAGCAGAAAGCAGATTCTTCAGCCGAAAGTTTTAAATTTGAATACAATCGTCCGGAATCTTGAGAGAATGCTTAAACGGCTCATCCGTGAAGATATTACCCTGACAACAAAACTTTTCCCGTCTCTGTGGAGCATAAAATCAGATCCGGGCCAGCTTGAACAAATACTGATCAATCTTATTGTCAATGCCCGTGATGCCATGCCGGACGGCGGTAATTTAGTAATTGAGACTAATAATGTTGTGCTTGATGAAATATTTGTTGATTTGCATCCCGGATCAAAAATCGGGTCTTTTGTGGTACTTTCTGTTCAGGATACCGGTATCGGTATTGAAAAAGAGACGCAGTTAAGAATATTCGAACCTTTTTTTACTACCAAGGAAAAAGCGACCAGCACCGGGCTGGGCTTAGCGACTGTATATGGAATAGTGAAACAGAGTAATGGCTATATATCAGTTGACAGCGAACCCGGCAAAGGAAGTACTTTTAGTATGTTCCTGCCTCGTGTAACGGGCGGAAATTCTGAAGATATTACAGAAAAAATTGAGATCGATATTAGCTTTAAGGACCTGAATGGTACCGAGACGATTCTGGTAGTTGAGGACGAAGAAAGAGTTTTACAGGTGGTCAGCGATACTCTGAGTTCTTTAGGCTATACCGTTTTGGAAGCTGCCAACGGCGATCACGCGAGTTTTATATTCGAAGAAACCGACGCACCGATAGATCTTATACTCACTGATGTTATTATGCCAAAATTGAATGGACAGGAATTGGTCGAACTCCTTCAATCCAGTCGCCCTGATCTAAAAGTTTTATTCATGTCAGGTTACACCGATGACGCCATTCTGCAACATGGAGTTCTGAAGAAAAACACAAATTTTATACATAAGCCATTCACCCCGAAGGAACTGGCTCTGAAAGTCAGAAATGTACTGGATAGTTAGTCCTTTTTCGGTGAATAGATCTAAATTGATTTATCCATTTCTGATCTATTATTTGGACCGGGTTCCGCTTTCGATTTTTTTCAATATTAGCTCCGCTTCTTCTGATTCACCGATGTAAGTAAGCAGATGCCGCCCGATGTGAGCAATATTTATGCGTTTATCATTTCCAAACGGTCCCGAAAAACATTCATCCAGCTTTTGAATAATCTCTCTTTCATTCTGACACTCATACACCTGTCTGGCAAGAAATTCCGCGTCATCTCTGATTATCTGTTCGTCAAAACCATTATATTTACTGTAATGGGAATAAATACTGCTGTGGAGAAAATTTAATCTGAAATAGGCGTACACATTAAACGGCGCGGAAATTTTTTTCATCTGTTCAGAAGTGATAACAGAAAATGGAACGTGCAGTCTTTCATTTCTGGATGGGAGATCAAAATGGGTCATTTGGCCTGCCCCTGGATTCCCGGTATCATACAGATAATGCAATCCAAGAAATGCTTCCCATACCTCAATCCAGTTTTTCCGGCTGATCATATAATTAAAAAAAACAGATTTGAGATCCATTAACAACATCTCATCAGAAATTTTATCCGCAAGCTCCGGCAGCCCGTATCCGTTGTTAAACGATCCTTCTCTTAAATAATTTTGTATGACTTTTGCATAGATTACTTCCATATTTCCGGAATTCAAACCTTCCTCCGTTTCGTATCCATGAAACGCAATCATCCTGTTATCTCCATAAACATCAGGTAAATCAACTATAAAAAGACCGCTAAAATAACGGAGAACCCTAATCCGGTTCTCCGGCCCCGCAGCGAATCTCTTTCAGTATAATATATCTACTATTATTTCAGCGCGTGTGATGATAGTCAATTATCTGCAGAAGAATCACCTGATATCCTCATTGCATGGGAATCAAGAAAGTAATAAATTGAAAAGAGCAGAATTCAATTATCGCGTTGCGGATATTTAAGATCCCACCAGTTATGCCAACGACTGAACAATATTTTATATTCTGCTAATGGAGCGAAGATATTTGTCGATTTATGATGTTACTAACAATGATTTGCAAACGATAGGTTTCATGGAGGCGACATGATTAAAATTCTTGTAATAGATGATGAAGAGTCAATATGCTGGATTACCAAGAAAATGCTGGAAGATCTCGGCAAATACAGAGTGGTGTTTGCCACCAGCGGTAAATCGGGTCTAAAGGCCGCTAAAAGCGAATCACCCGATTTGATACTTCTTGATATTGAGATGGACGACATGAACGGTCTTGATGTGTTGAAAGTACTCCGGAAAAAGAAAAAAACAAAGGATATTCCGGTGATAATGGTGACCGGAGTTGACGCTCCCGAAGCCATGGAAGAAGCGAGTTATGACTATGCGGAACAATATCTCTTAAAACCGATAAAAGTCGAAGAGCTTGATGGAGCGATCGAGCGCTCTCTATCCTATCAGCGAATGTAGGCATCAAAAATTCCATATGGCAGACTATCTGTTTTGCTTACTGAAATAAAAATCTGTTAAATACGACTTATTTTTTTCTTATCGTTATCCAATATCCAGCGGACTATGCGCCATCTTAATAAAAACCAGGTTAAAGTTTGAAAACCGATAAATCGGTTTTTGCCTGAATGATGGCATTATGCTAATCCCACGATTCAAATCGTGGGTTAATAAGAGCAACAGAAGGAGCCTATTAATCCATGACTTCAGTCATGGGGCACTAAAAACCGGTTCTATCTATAAAAAACCGATTTATCGGTTTTTGAATGAAGATCAGTGTCCCGCTAATCCCACGATTCAAATCGTTGGTTATTAGCAGCAACAAGATGAGCATATTAACCCATGACTTCAGTCATGGGGAGCTAAAAACCGGTTCTATCTATAAAACCGATTTATCGGTTTTTGTATGAAAGTCAGTATCTTGCTATTAACCCATGACTTCAGTCATGGGGGGCTAAAAACAGGTTCTATCCATAAAACCGATTTATCGGTTTTTGAATGAAGATCAGTGTCCCGCTAATAACCCATGACTTCAGTCATGGGGCACTAAAAACCGGTTCTATCTATAAAACCGATTTATCGGTTTTTGAATGAAGATCAGTGTCCCGCTAATAACCCATGACTTCAGTCATGGGGCACTAAAAACCGGTTCTATCCATAAAACCGATTTATCGGTTTCACAAGGAGGAACGATATGTCAAAACGCTCACATTCAGCTTGTTATATTCATCTGATTTGGGGAGTAAAAGACAGAACACCTCTTCTAAACTCGGATGAAGTTCGTAAGAAAATTAATCATTATTTCCACAATTATTTAAAAGAACTCCAAATAAGAGTTTTAGCCTTGTACACCAATCCGGACCATGTGCATTTTCTGATTGAACTGCCATTAAACAGAACTATACAGGATATCGTGAAACTTATTAAAGGAAGTTCCTCACATTGGATTAACCAAAATGATATAATATCCAAAAAATTTTCCTGGGCGGTTGGGTATGCTGTTTTTACAGTATCCAAATCCAATGTTAGCAGAGTGGGAAAATATATTTTAAAGCAGAAGGAACATCACAAGAAATTAACTTTTATTGAGGAATATGGTAAGTTTATCGAAGTCTATAGTAGTTCTGCTAAAAGGTAATCACGGCGACAAACCCTTCATCTGATATCATCAGTTTGTCTTCACCAACCTACGATTAAAATTGTAGGATAGGAATTTGTGTAAGAAGGTAAAATCTGGTATATAATATAACAGATTATCCCAATTGCTTCTGAGAAAGCCTCAGAATATTACATCAAATTTTAAAAGGATACTCATTCCGCGTGCCTATTTAATATCTTCGGCCGGCATTATATTTAAATTAGCTGAACTTTCAATGGAAAAATTTCGGACAATAGTCAAAATTTGGTTATATGCAATTGGGGAAAACGAAATTCCGTCTTTTGTCAGGTGCGCTGATTCACCTGCAATAGCTCTTTAATTCACGTATTGGAGTCTGTTATTGTTTTATAACAGATATTTTTCTGGAAAATTTATGATACAGGCGTGATACAATTTGCGGAGAGGGAGGGATTCGAACCCTCGGAGGCCTTGCGACCTCAACGGTTTTCGAGACCGCCCCGTTCAACCACTCTGGCACCTCTCCAACTGGAGAAAAAAAATAAGACGGATTTCAATAAAATGCAAAATAAAAAAAAGGCAGAATCTCATCTGCCTTGCTGCGGAGAGGGTGGGATTCGAACCCACGGTACGCAGGACGCACACACGATTTCCAATCGTGCCGATTCAACCACTCTCGCACCTCTCCGGCTCATTTTTTATTATTTCTAAGTGTCTGAAAAAACTCAACCATCATATCAGCGCATTCCGCCTTCAAAATCCCCGGAATTACTTTTATCCGGTGATTTAATCTCGGATCATTCAAAAGATTAAACAAACTTGAATGCGCGCCTGTTTTGATATCCGGAACTCCGTACACCACCTGCTTCAGCCTTGCCAGCACAGAAGCTCCGGCGCACATGGCGCATGGCTCAACCGTCACATAAAGGGTCGCATCTCTTAGCCATTTGTCACTAATCGTGGCGGCAGCTGAAGTAATCGCGATCATTTCGGCGTGCGCGGTCGGATCATTTAATAACTCGACCTGGTTATGACCTCTGCCGATCACTTTATTTTCAAGAACAATAACCGCCCCAACCGGTACATCTCCGGAACCCAATGCCTTGCGCGCTTCCTTAAGAGCTTCTTTCATAAAGGATTCGTGGATTTTGCGCAAATGTGTGTCCTTTGAAGCGATATAAACTTGTAGCGCGTACGGGATTCGAACCCGTGTTACCGGCGTGAGAGGCCAGCGTCCTAAACCACTAGACGAACGCGCCAATGAACCATCAAAAAAATACCCCTGTTCGAAGGGGTTATAAGTACGCCCGGGAGGAGTCGAACCCCCAACCTTTTGGTCCGTAGCCAAACGCTCTATCCAATTGAGCTACGGGCGCATCCTTGATCAATAACAGCTGCGGGACAGGGATTCGAACCCCGGTTACCTGGGCCAGAACCAGGCGTCCTGCCGCTAGACGATCCCGCAAATTCAGTAAACAATCAAATCACCATGTTTGAATGTTCATCAAAAATAAGAGCAGTAATATACAGTTCGTTAAAATAAATGTCAAGGAAGTTTTAGGGAATTTACCTTGCCAATCTTACATTTACAGCCCGCTCACCTTTCATGTCGCTCCGGACATCAAATTTCACCTGCTGACCTTCAATCAATCGTTTATTTGGAATCGATGGATGCAGATCACCGGCATTTACAAATAAATCATCCCCGTCATCACTTGTGATAAATCCAAATCCCTTTTGGCTGTCCCACATTTTGACTTTACCTGTTTGCATTGGTCCACCATTCTTTATTTACACATCATTTAATTTTATCTATGCCGCATCCCTATTATGGTCTTAATCCGCTGATTAATAAATTTAACGCCGGAATAAGTAAGATTATGGCAATAATACGATTAAATTTTTTCTCATTCACTATCTGCTGAAAATAATTTCCAATGAATAACCCAATGAGAAGAAGCAGTCCCATAACTCCTAAATCAACGACAGCAATTTCTAATTTTATCGAATGCCATCGGTATAAAAAAAATCTCCAGGCGGCGCCGAACATAAAGATGGCGATGAGCTGATCCCTGAAATATTCCTTTTTGTATATCAATTTCATGTAGATGATAAGTACAGGTCCGGTCATCCCGATTAGCCCGCCTGTGAATCCGGCTGTTATCGCAACCGGTACTTTGAGCCACTTCAACATCCTGTTGGGTTTTAAGTCACCGGCTGAATCATTTTTGTAAAATATCAGAATCGATATAAAGATAAGCAAACCGACAGCAATAGATACTTTTAACGTTTGAGGCGTGAAGGACTTCATCAGAAGCGCCCCTGCCCAGGCTCCGAGATACAGAAAGAATGTAACAGGAACAACAAACTTCCAGTCGATACGCTTATACACTGATAAAAAGAGTATCGGACCGGCGATTAAATCAAAAAGAGCAGCCGTTGATATGGCGGTTTCCGGATCATAGATCAGTGAAAAAACCGGAATAAGCACAAGCGCCGGGCCAAAACCGGAAAATCCCTTAACAAAATACGCCAGAACCACGGTCAGCAAAGCTATTATCTGATAAACGTCCAATCTAGCCCCTGCCGCTATTCAAGATCTAAATCTTTGTCAATAATATTTAATAAACCGGTCATGGCGGAAACTTCATCGGCAGGCGTCAGGATCCTGCGAATCTTGGTGGTATAGCGGAATTCCTCGTCGGTTAACAGCAGATCGTCTTTGCGTGTACCGGATTGATTGATATTAATAGCGGGCCAGATTCTCTGCTCCGCGCATAGCTTTGAAAGCACGAGATCCATATTGCCGGTGCCTTTAAATTCCTGGAAGATAATATCATCCATACGGCTGCCGGTATCGACCAGGATTGTCGCGAGAATTGTTAATGAACCCCCTGTTTCGATATTACGCGCCGCGCCAAAAAATCGTCTCGGCAAATCCAGAGCATTTGCGCCCAGGCCGCCCGTAAGAGTTTTGCTGAAACTGTTCGTCGCGTTATTGAATGCTCTTGACATTCTTGTCAGTGAATCGACCAGAACAACGACATCCCTTCCGAATTCAGCTAATCCCATCGCGCTGTTCATCGCCAGCCGGGTGATTCGCAGATGGCTTTCAACACTCTCATCCGCGGACGAAGAGACCACTTTTGCCTTCTCGACAGATCTTCTGAAATCCGTTACTTCTTCCGGACGCTCGTCCACAAGCAGAATATATACCTCAATGTCAGGGTGATTTCTGGTGATGGCATGCGCGAGATGTTTAAGAATTGTAGTTTTACCCGCTTTTGGAGGAGATACGATCAGACCGCGTTGTCCCTTGCCGATCGGCACGATCAGATCAAGCGCCTTGCCTAGCCGGTCATTTTCCCCGAGTGTCATTGTCAGCCGCTCTGTCGGATTGACACTGACCTGTCTTTTAAAAGTTTCTATTTTCGAAATCTGATCGAGCGGGATCTGATTTACATTAATTATTTTTTCGATGCGGTTATTTTCTTTTCCGGAGTCATCGTTTTGCCTTTCTCCTTCAATAAACGCGCCTTCCTTCAGGTTATATTTTTTTATCACATTCGCCGGAACGAAAATATCTCCCGGTCCTGGCTGAAAATTGTTATTTATATCTCGCAAAAAACCGAAGCCTTTTGCCATCATTTCAAGATATCCGTTAATCTGATCCACTGTTTTTTCCTTAATAATTATTTGTATTTTTTATCTCAGCCGATCAGCAACCGGCCATCTTTCATAAGTTCATGATCATCAACATAAACTGTTGCCTTTGTAACAACTCCGTCGATGTGTATGCCGACACCATGGGTGCCGCCCATACTAATGTTATTTCCAAACGCCACATGAATTGTTCCCATGACTTTTTCATCCTCGAGAATCATGCCCGTAATCCGGGCTTCATGATTTGTTCCGATTCCCAATTCGGCCACATTCATTCCCGGTTTACCGAAAGCGTTAAGTTGTTTGTATAATTCCTGCGCCTCAGAACCGCCGTCGATAGATTCCGCGTAACCGTCGCGAATGGTTACTTTGACCGGCCTGGATGTTATTTTTCCTATGCCGGCAAGCGCCGCGTCAATATATAGAACCCCATTTGACTTTCCCTCTTCCGGCATGAGAAATGACTCACCGCTTGGTAAATTTCCACCCTGCCCCTGATTGCGGATTAAACCGGTGGACGATATGGCTTTTATTCCGTTAATTGGCATGGTTAAATCTGTTCCCAGAGGTGTGGTTATCTTTACGGTTTGCCCCTTATCCAGAATCTCTGATACTTTAAGCGTGCGTTCCGCTATAATGTTATAATCAGCTTTCAATGTGCGAATCATACAGTCTTCCGTAATCCCGGGCATGGTTGCCACTCTCGCGCCTTCCTTACATGCGTTTCTCCGGGCATTTGTATGGGTTAATGATTTGGTGGTCGGACAGACTACGACATTATATTTTTTCATCAAATCGGCAATTGGCTCCGGCGGCTCCTGCCCGTTCACATCAGCGGGCGGCATCACAACAAGAAGCGCTTCTTTCGCGATGTTTTTTCCTGTCGAATACAGCGCCTGACCGATTTTCAATTTATTGTCATCTGTGACAATTAATAAAGTCTCTGTAGATTTAAGAGCCAGACTTGTCTCAAGAGCTGTTTGGGCGGCTATACCAAGGGCATCCTTCATAATATCTCCTTGTAAGGATTTAGTGCGGTGTTCTAATTTTTTGCCGGATTCTCTCAATGGCACTGAGGGGAAATAGCACCTTTTTAAATTTACTTACTAAAAAAACAAGCAACAATTCTAATTTTGTCTTGATCATTTGGTAAATAATCGTATCGTCTGAATACGGTCCAATTGAAAATCCGGTTCATTATCAACGACTATGACATTTCCTGTTCGATTAATGTTACGCTGTTATTACATCGATAAACTTATTGACCGTAGCATAAATTATCACTATTTTGAATTCAAAGTATGAGACTTAAATATCCGGAGTATTAATGTCCAGTATGATTTTAATCAAAAATTTCCCGAACCGCGCGTTTGCTGAACAGGCCCGTGAAATATTGGAAAGAGACGGTATCATTTGTATTCTCAAATCGCCTGACGTTGGCATAATAGGCACTTCTTCATCATCTATGCTCTATGGCGTTGACTTATATGTTGAAGATCAAAACAAAGAACAGGCATACAATCTTCTGAACGCGCTGTTCAACGGAATTTAATGCAATACTAACTATATAAATTAAATTTTACTATGAATTATTTCTTTTCCGATGATTTTTCTTTTTTTTCGTGAGATTCTTTTTCTTTTACCCATTTATCATACAGTTCTTTTTCTTTGCTTTTTCTAAGCTCAACAGCAAGCTGGAAGGCTTCATCAGGCTCACGTTCTGACATTACATAAAACTTTTTTGATCTTGGCTTACCGCTTTCACTCCAGGTTGCCTGAAAGTAGTGAACATCTCTTCCGCGTATTTTCGTTTTAACCTCATTTACACCGACTATCCCACTCGTGTTGTTCTTAGGGGCGGCCTGATAAAAAGGTTTCCGCTTTAAGCTCTTGTAATTTTTTCTATGCAGCTCCGCAACCATTTGATTATGATCACGGAATTTCATCGCGTTTTCCAGAGCTATCTTTTTACTGCCGTATAATCTGTCGCTAAAGAGTTTGGATACGAACACTCCTCCGTTCGCATAAACTCGAACATACCAGCCATGTGTGTGCTTGGAATCAATTCGACTGATTCCGGCAAACTTTTTGGATTTTTTTGAAGTTCTAGGCATAGATTTCTCTACCACTTTCTTTAACAATGTGTTCCGCATTAAACAAATACACTCAAAGCAGTTATTTTTGTTTTCATAGTCTTAATATTTATAGAAAACATATCAGGGACTATAATTGAACACGTAACTGTATGATTAAATTAATATGTAATATACAAAATTTTTCACAAACATTCTACAAAAAAAAAATTGCCCGCTAATTGGGTAAATATACTGTCTTATCACCCCCGATTTTAAAGAAAATTTATAATATTAAAAATGTTATTTAATACTGCCGTCCGCGTCAGAGTATATCAATAATTTCTCAGCATGAAGACCCCGGCGCTTTGTTATCATCTAACGTGTTAATCACCCGTAACTATTTCCATTTTATTATAGTCAAGTTCAGATCCCATCATGCTGTGCGGAATCGAATAGATTAACAATATCAGAATGGCGGCCCCTATTACCCACCACTTGCCGGCGCGAATTCCCGCAAATCGTACTCTCCACAAAGCGGCGGCCCAGCCCAGTACCCCTATCAGCAATTTATTATCCGTCAAATCATACCCAAAGGGAATACCCGTCCAGAAAGCTCCAAAAGCATATTTTTGAACAATCGGACCCAGAATCATGCCTCCCGCTATAAAAAAGAGTGTCGTAATAAAGGTGTACTTCAAAACCTTATCGCTGAGAACCAATGCTTCGAGGGCTGTCAGATTGGATAAAAACATCGCGACAAACATAAAAATGATGTGCGGCGTCAAAACGCCCGGAGGCACAGGACCTTTAAATCTTATTATGACCGTTGATTTTTCAGGAATTGACTGCTTATTTCCATCATCTTCCAGTGTGATATAATACTCAAGCTTTCCTGCAGGCGGTTGCTGCGGCAGAACAGCCGTACGCTGGTCATCTGACCACGTCCTCATTTCCACTTTGGTCCAGTCATCATCTGTCTTGTAACGTTTATAGTGTAGAAACGCCTTCAGACTTTTGTCAGGAAGAGAGAGTGTAACTGTCTGGTCTTCGGTACTTTCATGACTTCTCGGCAGCCTGAAGGAAATGTCTTCATCAGCTACAGAAATTTTTCCTCTCAGAGGATATGACGGTCCCGTGGCGCGCTGATAAAAGGCGGCGCTTAAAGTGATAATAATTGCCAATAACCAGCGAATGATCGGCTTCTTCATTCTTTTTCTCCGTATGAGTTTCAATAATCAACAAATTCTATAAATAAATCTGACTAATATATCGTTTAAAATCGATTAAATTTTAAAAGAACTTTGGCAATATATGAAAAATTGTTAAATTCCGGCAACCATTTGTTATTGAATTATCTCAATCTCTATCCCCGGTTAGCGGAAAAACGCAACGGGATATACAATCCGGAGAAATTATGAAAATGCGTTCTGAACCAGTTTCAGGATTAATGGGCCTCTTGTTCCGCGCCCACCCCTGGCATGGTGTTGACATCGGAGATGATGCTCCGGAAATAGTGAACACATATATAGAAATGATACCAACCGACACCATTAAATATGAGCTGGATAAAAAATCGGGACTATTAAAAGTAGATCGCCCGCAAAAATATTCTTCGATGCCACCGATGCTTTACGGACTTGTTCCAAAAACATACTGCGGTGAGAACGTCGGGAAATACTGCTATGAAAAAACCGGGCGCAAAAACATTATGGGTGACAAAGATCCGCTTGATATTTGTGTTTTAACCGAACGGCCGATATCTCACAGTAATATTCTTGTTCAGGCGGTGGTATTAGGCGGTTTTCGAATGATTGACAACAATGAAGCAGATGATAAGATTATCGCCTATCTCAAAGACGATCTTGTTTACAGCGAGTGGAATGATGTCACAGATGTTCCTCAGAGGATGATTGAGCGGCTAAAGCATTATTTCCTGACATATAAAGATATTCCCGGTACCGAAGAGCATAATTCGGAAATTACCCATATTTACAATAAAGAAGAGGCCTTTGAAGTGATTCGCAGGAGCAGGAAGGATTACGATATTGAATTTTCCGGTCTTGAAGATTCGCTCAATGACGCTTTAAAAAACAGGTAAGAGATGGTTGATGAAATTTACCATTGATCATCGTGATTACAGATCAGCCGCCGATAAATTTAATCTTTAATCCTTTTTTTCCAAGATATTCGGCAATCTTATCACGATGATCACCCTGGATTTCAATGGTCCCGTTCTTCACACTGCCCCCTGCGCCGCAATGTTTCTGTAATTCCTTCTGAAGCGGTCTGAGATCTCCTTTCAGGCGGGAAACAACCGTCACGACCTTTCCCTTTCTACCCTTCCTGTCACGTTCGATGTAGGCCGTATGTGATTTTGTAGATTTACCGGATGACTGATCCCCGGAATTTGTTTGTTCAGAGTCCTTTTTCCAATCCGGATCTGTCGAATATACCGTGTTATTGTTTTCCCTGCCGCCCACTGAAATATCCACTCCATTTTTATTGTTTTTTATAAATCTGTATCAAAGCAAAGCCCTAAGCCGCGAAATTCTCCGATGCTTCCCTTTTCATATAAAACGCCTTATTTTCGCATTGGAGTCATCATTTAAAATGATCAACGCTATTCAAAATTTACAATATTTACGCCGGAAATGACAATTTTATATAGAACAAAACGAATTTTTTATTCAGAAACAATATCTTTTTTTACGCCGTAAAACTGAGGGTATAATATTTCTCTGCATTCCGGACAAATCGAATGGGAAAACTGAATATCTCCGTAACGCCCGATATAATGTTCAAGGCTCTCCCAGTAATCCTCATCATTTCTCACATCCCTGCAATTCGCGCAAATAGGGATAATGTCGCGTAAACTGATAATTTCGCTAATATCTTCCATGGTCAGAAGACAAAACTTATTGTCAGAAAAATCGATAGGTGATACCGTAATCAATAAATCCAGACGATGTTGTTCCTCTTTTTCCTTAATATACAGGGTGGACTTTTTTCTGTATATCTTTTGACCATTCATTGATTTGGCAACTGAATTTCTCACCACGCAATTTTTGCATTTCTCAGATTTGCCGCAACCGTTCGCCGAGTTCAGACATTTGAGCAATTCCCCGCTACGGAGAGATGCTGTTTTACTCGCATCTGATCCAAAACGATTCTCTGCAGATGTATTGGAATGATGTATCCTCATATCGTCATCGACGATAAATATTAAGGCGGGAATGCCATCCAGCATTTCGCGCATTAACGGATAATTCCTGAAGAAATTAGTCAGCATTATACCCCCGGAATATTAAATATGGTGATTTCTCTGATGCCAGACAGTAAAACTTGGTGTTAAAAATCGGTGAGAAACAGGCCAACTTTAGATACGAACATCTTTTTGTTGATAACAAACGGATACAATATGTATGGATTCGGAATGACTCGCCGGATTAAGAAATATAATGTTTTAGGGGTTTTAATTCTTTTTCAGAAGAAGCCAGACTCCGAAACCGACAAGAATGAAAGGAAGCAGCGGAATTATAAATCCCAGAGGAATTAGAATAACTGACAACAAAGCGGTGACAATTCCCAGTGGAATTAATACAGCCACAATAACGACGGCGGAAACGGCAAGCCCAATCAAAAGCAAAGGTATTGAGAAAATAAAAATACCTGCATGAAAAAACACGCCAAGAAATTTTATGAAGAACCATGCAAGAAGCAGAACTATCAAAATTGCTAGTATTTCCATATGAACCTCATAAAAACATTAATTCAGACAGCTACTTATCAATTTAATTTCCTTTACGTGTGTTCTTGCAGAAAGATTCAAATTATCTAAACGTAATTAAATAAATAAATAAATTTATATCTTTTTCAGCATATTATCGTATACGTAAGGGAAGCGAAAATTGCAGGAATTCTGTAAAGATGACATGTTTTGGCAAAAGGAGATACCATGACAACATTAAACGCGGTTGCTTCTGTTGTTCTCGCGATTGTTTTTGCAAGTACTCCCAGTGAGAAAATCAGAAAAAACTATCCTCTTGACGGATTGGAGAGCGCTGATATCAATATCTCATTCGGAGCCGGCCGTATCGAGATTAATTCCGGCAACATTACCGATCTGTATCAGGGTAATTTTGAATATACCGAAACAGAACCTGATGTTCAGATAACCACTAACAAAAATTTCGCGGATATTAGGATTGCCCAGAATGAAATCCGGACTAAAAAGGATGAAAAATCAGATCTTAAAATCCGTAATTTTGAAAATTTTTCTGACAATAACTGGAGCATTACCCTCACAAACAGGATTCCAATCAATCTTGACCTGGAGCTCGGCGCTTCAAAATCTTATTTAAATCTCGGTGGGCTGAAGTTAGAAAATATCAACATAGAAACCGGCCTGAGCAAAACAGAACTGGATTTTAGCACGTTAAATCCGGTGCCGTTGTCATCATTGGTAATAGATGCCGGTATCAGCAAATTTACTGGCAGAAGGCTTTTGAACAGTCGTTTCAGAAAATTCATTTTTAACGGCGGAGTCGGTGATTACAGGCTTGAATTTGACGGCGAATTCACTAAGGAGGCTAATATCGATATTAATGTTGATCTTGGCTCTATTTTGATTATCATTCCGAAGTCAGTACCATATCGGGCGCGGATCGGGAAGTCTGTATTAAGCAGCGCGGAAATCGATTATCAGCGCAGAACAGACGATATCTACTATTCTGCGGGGTACGACAAGGATAAACCTGCTCTCAACATCAATTTGGAATCGGGAATCGGGTCAGTAAAGATACTTCACCGATAAAAAAAAAGCCGGCTTCAATTGAAGCCGGCTTAACATTTATGCTGTCAGGAAATTATTCCTTCACGATGGCTTCAGTCGGACACACTTCGCTGCAATCACCACAGTCTTCACATTTGTCAGCATGGATATAAGCGATATCGTCACGCATTTCGATGGCGCCTGTCGCGCATTCACTTTCACAAGCATTGCAGCTAATGCATTCTTCTTCACGAACTACATACATAATACCGGCCCTTCACTTTATGTTACAAATAAAAAAATTTTCACACCCTGTCAGAATATTAAATCTGTCGGATCTCAATTTCCTGATAGAAATTGAGCAGGGATTTTCGAGTAAATATTTCAATTATCATGCCACAAGTATTATTAATATGGAAATTTCGTATTTCCCGTAGTTATTGGTGATTTTAACGGGTTTTTAGGTGAGCCCGGATATTTATATAGAAATGAATTCTCAGTTTTAATAAAATTTAAGAAAAATTTTTATTTATGAGACTACAAGATTCTGATCCTAACAAGCGTCTTGAAGATCAATTTATTTTTTGTTTCCTTTTTTACCAAACAAATTGTTAGTTAAGTTTTTAGCTTTATCATAGAAGCTGTTGATCAATGAAATCTCTTTCTCAGAGTTGTCATCTTCCACACCATATCCTGACTTTAATTTGTTTGCTCTTCCTGTGTAAAAGCGAATGATGATATCTTTAACATCACTTGTCATCGTTTTTACCATAGCGATAACTCCGTGAAGCGCCGGGGTCAACTCCTTTTCGGATTCAATTTCAATTTTCGAACAATACGCTTCCGCGATCATGCTCAGCCTGGTGGTCAACACAGCGTTTACCATACCATTTGAAAAGGAACTGATCATCGCTCCGATGAAAGGCAGTCCTTTGCCGCCTTCTTTGGCAAGCCCTACACCGCTCATGAAAATTTCTGTCACAGAATCTGTGACTGTTTCCGCTCCGCCGCTGATGATCATAGTTTTCAGGCAAGTTTTATAAACTTTCATCAGCCCGATCATATTTGGTCTGCCGTTGTATAGAAGATAGGTTTCCTTTATGAGGTACATCGCCCGTCCGAGAACGATAAAGCTATCGAGTGTTCCATTTTGTGAAAGCGCGGTTCCGAGAAATATTTGATTAATAACTTTTTTCCGTTTCGCCGCGATCTTTGTTCCAAACTGAAGGTGTATTTTCTCAATAGATTCCCTGATATGTTTGGTATCAGCGGAATCCAATCCAACAATCCATTGATCATCCTCAAGGTTGTGGATATTTGGATTTACCAACAGGACTTTCGCCATCTTTCTCAGATGATCATCCGGCGCCGGTTTTCCATGATACGGACCCGGCAATGCCGGTAGTTTCAAAATCTGATAGACCGGTTTCACGCCGAACCAAAATATTACTGTCAAACTTATGAACAGAAAAAAATATCCTAACCATGGATGCAGGTCTCTGAATAACAGATAGGTCGCGATGAATTCTTTTACCGCGAAAAATCCGAAGAAAATGACAATAATCCAGATAAATTTAGTAATATTCTGCTTCATCACCCACCCTATCCAAGTTATTCTAACCTGTATGAAAATAATGATAATTTGTAATAATTATCAAGCAAAACCTTCATGTGTTTATAAAACAGAGCTTTGGTAAATAAAAAATTGAACATAACCATATAAATGCCGATATTACACTGAATAAAGACATCAAAATCATCCAAATTTTTATAAACGGGTTGAATAATCTATGCTGAACCAAAAGGACACAACAGACCGTCACCACAATGCGCTTCTAAAATACTGGGACCGTTTCTCACATATGCCATTCGGAAGATATATATTTTCGCGTTTAATAGGATTTTATGTGCCATACACGGGCAGCATGGGAGCTGTTGTTAAAATCATCCGGCCCGGTGAATCACAAATACAGTTAAAAGAACGCAGAAAAGTGAGAAATCACCTGCAATCTGTTCACGCGATCGCCCTTGCCAATCTTGCGGAATTTGCCGGCAACCTCGCTTTAGTCAGCGCCATGCCGGATGACGCCCGGTTTATCGTCAAAAACTTTTCAATCGATTATATAAAAAAAGCACGGGGAATAATCACTGCCGAATGCAGCTGCCCCACACTGGAATCCAATGAAAAAAGCGAACAGCATCTGCAAATCTACCTGAAGAATCAGGACGGTGATATTGTCACCACAGCTCAAATGATCAGCGTGGTAGGTCCTAAACAATCAAGCTCCAAAGAAGCAAGCCCCGGAAAGTAAAACGCTCAAGAGGTGGTTTATGAAAATCGAAACTGAATTTACCAGGCACGCGGGAATAGATATTCCAATTATCTGCGGCGCTATGTACCCATGCAGCAATCCGGAACTCATCGCTGCTGTTTCTGATGCCGGCGGAATTGGCATCATACAACCACTCTCAATGGTTTATGTGCATAAGCATGAATTCCGTGAGGGAATCAAACTGATCAAAAGCATCACAGATAAGCCCTTCGGTATGAACGCGACTATCGAAAAAGCATCCAAAGCCTACGAGAACCGCATGCGGGAATGGGTCGAAATCGCAATTGATGAAGGTATCCGTTTTTTTGTCACTGCGCTGGGGAATCCCAAATGGGTGGCAGATATGGTTCATTCCGTAAACGGCTATGTCTATCATAAGGTGACCGAACGCAAATGGGCGCTGAAGGCGCTTGAAGGAGGCGTTGACGGACTGATTGCGATTAACAAAAAAGCGGGCGGTCACGCGGGTACGCTGGAGTCGCTGGAATTACTTCTCAACCTGGATGATTTAAACGTGCCTGTTGTTGCCGGCGGCGGCATTGGATCCGAAGAGGAGTTTACCGAGGCATTAAAGCTTGGTTATCAGGGTATATTAATGGGTACGCGGTTTATTGCCACGGAGGAATGCACCGTCCATGTTGATTATAAAAATGCAATCGTAAACGCCCATGCTTCAGATATTGTTTTGACGGAACGCGTTACCGGAGTGCCGCTTTCTGTAATCAGGACAGAATATGTTGATCAGGTTGGAACAAAAGCCGGACCTGTCGCCAGATGGATGCTACAGCAGCGTAAACTAAAGAAGTACATCAGACTAATGTACGCGGTACGTTCTATACGGCAGCTTAAAAAATCAGCTCTCGTGGGCCCATCATCTAAAGATTATTATCAGGCCGGACACAGTGTTAACGGCATCAGCCGGATTGGAAAGGCGGGTGAAATCGTTCAATCCTTCGCCAGACATGCTGTCGATGACCCGGAAATCATTAAAAGATTTAAGACAAAACCGGAATTAGCAGACAGATAAATCTATACATATTATAAAAAAAAGCCTGTGAAACTTATTCACAGGCTTTTTTTTCTTGTACGAGGAGGGAGACTCGAACTCCCACACCCTCTCAGGCACCAGATCCTAAGTCTGGCGCGTCTACCAATTCCGCCATCCTCGCGTCACATCGCCAATTTAATTTAGCGGTGCAAAATTTAGTTTATTTGATGCTTAAAATCAAGTGCTTGTTTGTACCTTTATCAATTCCCGATTCCACCATAACGGATACCCGAAAGATTTGCCATTTCAGACTTCCACGTTGTCAGGTCATCACGGCTGAATTCATTAAGACGCTGATGGCCGCAAGCTCTTGCCATAACTTTCATCAGTTCAACAGTTGCTATTAAATAATTTTTCAACCGTTGGGCAGATTGATCAATAATGAGGCGCGCTCTCAGTTCATCTTTCTGCGAAGCAATACCAACCGGACAGTTATTGGTATGACAAGCCCTCATTCCCAGACAACCGATCGCCTGAATCGCGGAATTGGCGATGGCGATTCCATCCGCTCCCAACGCGAGCGCCTTGATGAAATGCGCCTCAGTCCGCAGCCCGCCGGTTATTATCAGTGTTACCTTATCCGCACCCCGTTTATCAAGGTGATGCCTTGCTCTGGCCAATGCGGGTATCGTCGGAACGGATATATTGTTTTTAAATAATTCCGGAGCCGCGCCCGTTCCCCCTCCCCGGCCATCAACGATAACATAATCCGCGCCGGCCTCCAGGGCGAAATCAATATCATCCTCGATATGCTGGGCCGACATTTTGAATCCAACAGGGATGCCTCCAGTAATCTCCCGAACCTGATCCGCGACTTTTCTATAATCGTCAGGTGTCACAAGGTCCGGAAATCTGGATGGACTGATAGCTGCTTCACCGGGCTTTAGCCCGCGCACCTGAGCGATCCCCTCTGTCACTTTTTTTCCCGGCAGATGCCCGCCGGTTCCTGTCTTCGCTCCCTGCCCCGCTTTAAAGTGAAATGCCTGGCACAAAGCCGCCTTTTCCATGCTCCAGCCGAATTTGCCCGATGCCAGTTCATAAAAATATCTGGAGTTTGCCATTTGTTCATCGGGCAGCATACCGCCTTCTCCTGAACAAATTCCCGTACCCGCCAAATCCGCTCCTTTCGCCATGGATATTTTTGCTTCCGCGCTAAGAGCTCCGTAACTCATATCACTAACGAAAATGGGAATCGCCAGTTTCAGCGGTTTCCGCGAACCCGGGCCGATCACCAGCTCGGTACTGACAGGCGCCTGATCTTCAAGCGGTCTTCGGGATAACTGGGCAGTTACTATTTGAATATCCTCCCACCGGGGGAGTTCTGTCAATGGCACACCCATTGCCGAAGTAACGCCATGCTGCCCAATATTTTTTAGTCCGTTTTTAGATAATTCCTCAATATGCCTGTTAAACGGCTCTTCAGGCGTACCGTGGATATCAGCGTACAAACCAAGATATTCATCCCTTTTAAATGGCTGCGGATGTTCCCGCTCCCAATTCCGGATCTCGTTCTCATCAATCCATACCGCGTCATTTTTGGTATCAACCCAGGCAGAAAACTTCTTTAATATTTCATTGTTGTTGTATTCACTGATCCCTGTCTCATACTGATAATCCCACCCGTGTAATCCGCACATGAGATTATCACCATCAATATAACCGTCAGCGAGCAGAGCGCCGCGGTGCAGGCATCGGCCATAGAGAACAGACACATTCCCGTCATATCGTATTATCACCAGGTCAACATTTGACACCAGCGCATACGATGGTATCCGGTCTTTTAAATCACTCCATGCCGCTATCCTGACTTTCCTCATCTCTGTTTTATCGATCACATCATCTCCTACGAATTATTGATTGTCTACTAAGGATAACAGCAAATATCTTCCGCAAATTTCACCGCGGGTTATTTCTGCCGAAACAATGATGAGTATTCTTTATATTGAATAAAAACAGGCCCGGCGACAGATTTGACATCTGGATTGTCTCCCTCTCAGGAGATCCCGAGTATCACCACGCGATGGGATCGGGATCCCCCCGGCGTAACTCAAACGCGGATAAATTCAGGTAAATACCCAAAGAAATCGTATTTATTGCGCAAAATCTGCCGGTGGACGCGGCTGTTTTTATCCATTACCTTCAAGATTTATTTTCTGCTATTAATTTATTCTTTTATCACTGCCGTCAGGAATAACAGAAAGACAGAGGTAATCAGTACAAATAATCCCCACTCTATCTGGATGGATTCTATTGCTATATCGGTAATTTCGCGGAGGACATTTTTAGCCAGCTCAGAGTCCAGATCGTTTTCAAATTGAGAAATTTTGCTCTTAATATTCAGGTAGCTGAAGAGTAAAATACAGATGCTGCCAATTCCGGAGAGCCACAGAAACTTATATTTCCTTAGGATGACGAAAATAAGCGAGACGACTGCCAGAATCAAAATTGCAATCCCCTCCCCCTTTCCATCCTGAATATAATTCAGATTTCCTACAAACGGTATTCTGATTATCGGCATAAATACACTTATTCCCAATAACACGGAGCCGATTACTCCGAGCAGCTGCTTTCGTTCCATTGCCTCTCCTTTGTTCAATACATTCCCTGTTAGCTACTTCCCACTTCTTACTTCTTACTTCCTCCTTTCACTGTCTGAACTATGACCTGCCCGACTATGGCGGGTTCGCCTGATTAAATGAAAACTCTGATTTCCAATTTCTTAATCATCCAAATCATTTAATCATTGTAATCCGGGTTCAGACCGTTTTTCATCTTTTTTCTTTTTTCTTTTATCTTTTTTCTTAAACTTCCTACTTCCTACTTCTTACTTCCTACTTTTCTTTTCCTCCCTACTTTTTGAATGGCCAAAAAGTAGCAAAAAGCCCTGGCGAATTTTAACTCGTATAAATTTTTCCGTTTTTCTTATTCATCCACTCGGACAGAAAATTCGCCCCTAAGAATTCCGCAACACAATAGTTGAATCT
>JACDJC010000916.1_pt1 | contig 29665 bp, 26 predicted proteins | sample 7454191 | NCBI WGS metagenome assembly JACDJC01 (sample SAMN14253291, study PRJNA609438) | sludge metagenome | isolation source: sludge after 25d culture with pyrite and EDTA | collected 2018-12-20 | reverse complement strand
TTCCTTAATAACTTTAGTCACTTTAGTCACTCGTCACTTTAGTCACTCCCAACTTAAGCCCTCGTATTTTCCTTAATAACTTTAGTCACTTTAGTCACTCGTAACTTTAGTCATTTTTAACTTAAGCCCCTCGTCATCGTTTCCCACATCCCCATGAACCGATCCTCCCCCGCCGAGCGCAGGTGGAACTCGGCACCGGCGTTGGTGATGGCCTCCACCATGTCCCGACCGTAGCCCCGGGAACAGCTCAACAGCAGCATTTCGCGCCCCGGGACGGCGTCCAGCACCACTATCTGGCACGGCACCCGGGCAAAAGGCCCCTGGTAGAGGCGCGGCAGGGCCTCTCCGGGAGACTGGAAATCCAGGCTGGACAGCTTTTCGGCGATGGCGAAGGTGTGTCGGCCGGCAATGGCCAGGGCCAGGGTGGCTTCGGTGATATCGGTTCCGTTGAAGCCAATGGGGTTGGCAGGGGCTTGGCCGAAGCACCAGAGGCATCCCTGAACGTTTCCCATGCGGGTGATCATGGTCATGTCTTGAATCCCAACGTCCCCCGGGGCTTCAGGCGCCGGAAGGCTTTCGGGGACCATGGCACCCAACGGTTTGCCCTGGAGGTCGATGCGGTGACAGTGGCTCAGGTCCACCAGCCAGGGACCGTCTCCCTCGTCGGCGTATTCGCTCACCACGGGCCAGTGGTCCCGGACCTGGGTGCGGTGAGGGCGGCCGTCAAGCTTTACGGGCGATTGTCGTAAACGGTTGTCGGACTTCATTGATTCCATTCCTTGATGCTGGGCTACACGCGCAAGCGCCGGCCCTCGGGATCGTAAAAAGGTGTTTCCGAGACCTCGGCCCGGGCCAGCTGTCCACCGCAGCCGTTTTCATAGATGTCCAGGGAAGATCCCTTTGCGCTGAGAGGCTCTTCCACCAGGGCAAGTCCCACGGGCTCCTTGAGGGTAAAACTGTAGCGCGATGCGCACACGTAGCCGCGGATGCGCCGGTCCACAATGGCAGAACCATCTTTTGGCGGCGCCGCCGACGGGTCAGCCATCCGAAAACCCACCAGCTTGAGGCGGCCGGGCTGGTGTTCGGTCTGGCGCAGGGCCACATCGCCCACGGTTTTGGCCCACGGCTTGTCCCGGTGCCATAGAAAGCCGAGGCCCACGTCGTGCAGGGTGGTGCGCTGTTCGGATTCGCTGCCGATGATTACGTGGCATTTTTCCAGGCGCAGGGTGTTCTGGGCTTCGAGGCCGAAGGGGCGGATGCCGAAATCCTTGCCGGCCTTCATCAACAGACTCCAGATGTGAACCATCCAGGAAGCGGGTACATGCAGCTCGAAGGACAACTCCCCCACGAACCCCAGGCGCATGGCCCGCACCGGGATTTCGTCCACGGCAAATTCCCGGTAACCCATGTAAGGAAAGGCCTCGTTGCTCACATCGGCATCCGTTACCCGTTGAAGCACGGCCCTGGCCTCGGGGCCGGCGAGGTTGATGACGCCGTAGGCGTCGGTGAGGTTAACGATGCCGAAATCCCAGTCGTCGAAGCGGGTGTGGTAGCGGATCCATTCCACCGTCACCCCGGCACGGCCCGTGGAGGTGGTGAAGTAGTAGTCGTTGTCGCTGGTGCGTACGATGACGCCGTCGTCGGTGAGGCAACCGTCTTCGTTACACATGGCCGAGTACTTGGCCCGGGTGCGGGGAACGCGGGTCATGTCGCCCACGTAAACCCGGTCGAGGACCTTGACGGCATCGGGGCCGAAGATGCGGAACTTGCCCAGGGTGGAGGCATCGAGCATGCCCACGGCGGTTCTTACGGCGAGGATCTCTTCGCGGCTGCGCCCATCTTCGGAGAACCGCCGCGCCCGGTGCCAGACCCCGAGGCGCTCCATGCGGCCGCCGTCGGCTTCCTGAAGCGCGTGCAGGGGGGTACGCTTGCTCATGTCGAGGCGAGTGCCGGCGTAGGTGGCCAGAAAGGTGGGAACCAGGGGCACCCGGACCGTGGTGGGGCGGGGGTGGGCATCGGGTGAGGCACCGCTTTGATGCACATACAGCGGCAGGTTGTGGCCGGGGATGCCGCCTTGTCCGGGACCGGTGCCCACCGAGGCGAACCGTTTGATCAGCTCCGGGACATCGAACCCCTTGTCCATGGCCTGGTCTACATTCTTGACCGTGGCATCTTCGTCAAAGCAGATGAAGGCTTTTTTGCCGCTGCCCGGGGCGATGACGAACTGGGTGCCGCGGGCGGGACCGGGTCGGGCCCCCAGTTCATGGACCAGCTCGTCGATGGCGGCCGCCTGGTCGATGCCGTTGTCCCGGGCGGCGTAAAGGCCGGCCAGGCGGCCCGAAGCGGCGACGGCGTGCCAGTTTTGCCGGCCGGTAAGGCGTCCGGCGGTGTGAACCCGCGGTGGCAGGGAATCGGGCAGAAAAAAACCGGTGTGCTCGTCGAAGGCCAGCCTGGCCCCGGCCAGGGTCAAGGGGCCGGTGACCGGGGTGAGCCCGGCCGAGGCCACCAGCAGGTCGCAGTCCAGCGTTTTGCGGAAGCGGCCGTTGGCGCCGGCGAGGGTCGCCTTGGTCACCCGGTTGCGGCCGTGGGCCTTGGTCACCGACCAACCGCGCAGCAGGGGAATTCGGCGTTGGGAGAGGGCGTCCACCAAGGCCGGATCCATACCGTCCTGGCGCAGGTCGGCCACCGCGGCGATTTCCACGCCGAGGTCGAAGAGATCCGCCGCCACTTCCAGGCCCAGGTCATGGCCCACGCTGAACACGGCGGTGTGCCCGGGCAGAATTCCCCAGGTGCGTGCGAGCCGATGGGCGCAACCGGCCTGCATCACTCCGGGACGTTCGTTGTGGTCAAAGAGCAGGGGCCGTTCGATGCAGCCCGTGGTTACCACCAGGCTGGCGGCCCGCACTTCGATATAGCGCTCATCGAAGGGATGCGGTGGGCGGCCGCGCTGAAACGCCGTGACCAGACCGTTGCTGTAGACGCCGATCACCGGGGCGTTCAGGAAGAGACGGATGTGGGGCGACGCCTGGACCGCCGCGATGAGCTCGGCGGTTTTCTGGAAATAGGGCACCCCGTCGCGGGCCGCGCCGGGGCGGTACTCGAAGGCCCCCCCCGGCCAGGAGCGGGATTCGAAAACCACCACCCGAAGCCCCGCCTCGGCCGCGGCCAGGGCCGCGCTCATGCCGGCCACTCCGGCACCGATGACGCACAGATCGGCGGCGGGGTAGATTTCATCCCGCCGGCCCGGGGCCTGGAAATCCGGGGGCAAGGTGCCGACTCCGGCCATCTTGCGGATGACGGGCACCGCCAGAGGCCACAGCCGCGCCGGCTTGTGCAGTACGCGGTAGTAGAAACCGGCCGGCATGGCCCAACTCAAGGCGTCCATGAAGCCCAGAAGATCGAGGTCCGGGGTGGGAAAGGCGTTCTGGGAAGAGACGCGCATCCCCTCGGCCAGGGGAGTGGTCTCGGCGCAAACGTTGGGTACCCCGTTGACGTTGACCAGGGTGTTGGACGATTCGCCGTCAAGGCTGTAGAGCCCCCGCGGCCGGTGGTACTTCAGGCTGCGTCCGAACACCCGTACCCCGTTGGCAAAGAGGGCCGTGGCGACGGTGTCGCCCTCCACCCCCTGGAGACGCCGCCGGCCGTAGGCAAAGGATCGGGGGGCACCGGGGTTGATCCGTAGTGTGGGAAGATGGTTGAGCCTGATCATGCCACGGTCTCCGGTGAATCCGGGGACACCTCGAGGTTGGTGGTGGTGTCCCGATAAATGGTGAACCAGATGCCGCAGCCGGCGCGGTGATACCACCATTCTTTCTGAACGCCGGGGCGGGAGTCGGTCATGTGGGCGTAGTCGCACCACGACTCGGGGGTCATATCCGCCGGATCGGGGCGGGGCCCCTTGTCTTCGCCGCCGTAACGGAATTCATACCCGCTGCGCGGACCGCAAATCGGACAGGTGATGGTGAAAGCCATGATGATGGTCCCGTCAGTTGTTGGCGCTGTAGTCCACCAGCGCCGCGGTTTCTCCCATGAGCCGGTGCTCCTGGAAGCGTTTGAGGGCAAAGGGTTCGAGGATTTCCGGACACTCGCCGGTGGCCATGTAGCGGGCCATGTAACGTCCGGTGACGGTGGACGACTTGAATCCGAAGTATCCCCAGCCGCAGTCGATGAAGCAGCCTTCGGCCGGCACGTGGCCATCAATGATGGGGGCCATGTCAGGGGTCATATCGGCCAGGCCTCCCCAGATGCGCATGAATTTGGCCCCCTTGAGGCAGGGCAGAAACTCGGTGACGAACTCGGCCTGGTGCTTGATGTAGGCGGCGGTGGTCTGGGTGGTGAAGTTGGGCCACGGGTCCATGTGGGCCCCGGTGACGATTTCGCCCTTCAGGGTCTGGTTGGCATAACAGTGATAGGCGCCGGAGGAGACCACGTGGTGCAGTAGCGGTTTCAGCGGCTGGGTGACCATGGCCTGGATGGTGAGCACGCTGATGGGCAGCCGCAGGCGCATCAGCCGGGAGGCGATGGCCGCTGAGTAGCCGCCGGCAGCGATGAGCACACGGGGAGTGCGGATTTTTCCCCGGTCGGTGTCCACCCCGGCGACTTTTCCCTTTTCGAAGTCGATTCCGGTGACTTCGGTGCCCTGATGGATGTGTACCCCGCGTCGGCTGCATCCCTTGGCCAGCCCCCAGACCACGGCGTCGTGACGCACGATGCCGCCGGGGGGATGGTACATGCCGCCGGTGACGGGATAGCGCGGGCGGTCTGATATATCCAGGGCCGGCACCACCTCCTTGCACTCCTTGGGGTCGAGCAACCGGCTGTCGATGCCGAGAAACTGGGCCGAAGAGACCTGCAGGCGCATGGCCTTCAGCGCCGCCTCGCTGTGGGCGAGGTTGAGGTTGCCGCAGTTGTGAAACATCAGGTTGAAATCGAGCTCCCGGGTGAGCACGGGCCACAGGTCCAGCGCCTCCTTGTAGAGAGGGAGGTTTTCCTGGGTGCGCTGGTTGGCGCGGACGATGGCCGTGTTGCGGCCCGAACCGCCAAAGCCGATGAAGCGTTTTTCAATGATGGCCACATTGGTGATGTGGTGGTCGCGGGCCAGGAAGTAGGCAGTGGCCAGCCCGTGAAGTCCGCCGCCGATGATCACGGCATCGTAGCTGGATTTGAAGGGCCGCGTGGCCCATAGCCGTTTGCGCAGGCCGAGCATGGGGCCTCCCGAAGGAATTTTTTTGTGATTTCTGTTTATTCAGTATGGAATCATCTATTTCATATGAAATAAAAACAGTCAAGTTGAATTTTGCAGTAGAACGTCGCAAAAAATTAGCCGAGATTTTTTATCCGTGACGAGAGGAGGCGTGAAGCGTGGTCCGAACAAATTAATTTTAACAGTTTTAACAAATAGTTAAAGAATTACAGAACCTTGTTTGGGCTTGCTTTCCAGCCCGGGATTTGATAGCTACACAATTGATTCAAGATATCAGGGATGCCGGATGCAAAAAGGGCCTTCTCCGTGCCTGTTGGGGGCTGCCCGTCGTTTGGATAAGAAAAATATATCCGTGATCAAGGGAACTTAAAGGATATCCCAACGGCGGCTGATCGGTGTGATACGAAATGGGATCAAATGAAATTAAAATTTCATTTTTTAACCCTGACGCTCGAAAAAAGGATGGAAGATGGAGATGGTTAAAAGCGGTTTGCAGCCGGTGTTGGACCGAATCTCGGCATTTCGGGCCGAGTTGACGCCCAAGAGCCGCATCCTCGCAGGGTATGTCACCGAGAACCCGCGCCAGGTGATGTTCATGACGGTGGCCGAACTGGCCAAGGCCTGTGGTGTCAGTGAGGCGACGGTGGTGCGGTTCGTGGGGCAGTTGGGCTATAGCGGCTATGCCGAGTTCAAGCAGTCCTTGAGGGATTTCGTCAACACCGACCTGACCCTGCTGGACCGCATGGAGATGACCGTGGCCCTGGAGCCCCGGGCCAAGCGTTTTCAGCGCGTGGTTTACGAGGAGATGGACAACCTGCGCCAGCTCTTCGAGCACACCGAAATGGAGGATGTGGACCGGGTCGTTTCTCTGCTACAGACCAGCGCCCAGGTCTACGTCATCGGATCGCGGCTCTCGTACAGCACCGCCTACTACCTGGGCTGGTCGTTGACCAAGATCCGCGGCGGGATCCGGATTCTCAAAGGCAGCGACAGAACCACCATCGACTGGCTGACCATCGCGCCGGCGGATCTCCTGGTGATCATTGTCGCCCAGTCCCGCTATCCCAATGAGTTGATTCGTCTCGGCAACCTGACCAAACGGATGGGCCAACAGCTCGTGGTCATCACGGACTCCACTGCCTGCCCACTGCTGCACTGCGCCGACGAGCGTCTGGTGGCCCCCTCGGCCCATATCCCCCTCATCGGCAGTCCCACGACCCTTTCGTGCCTGGTCAACTATCTGATTCTGGAGCTGGCCAGCCGTTACGGGCCCGATCTCAAACAACACCAGGAGAAACTCGAACAGTCCTACTGGGAAAACGACGTGCTTTTCAACATGAAACGGCTGCCCGAAGGCCATTCCAATCCCTGTGGATAGAACTGGACGTCCTGCGATGATCACTTTCAAGGTCCAAGCGGGCGAAGTCCTCAGCGACGGCGCCGGCGGCAATCTCCACGGCATCCGGATGGACTGCGGCGGGCGGGGAATCTGCGGCAAATGCCGGATTATCGGCACCCCTCCCGCACATCTGGCCCCGCCCACCGAAGCGGAAAAAGCTCATTTGACCGCCGCTGAGCTGGCAGACGGACACCGACTGGCCTGTCAGACCCACTTTGTGGGGCCGGCCGAGGTCACGGTGCCCGACGCCTCCCTCGATCCGGCGGCGGCCCTGGGCAAGGACCGTCTCCCGCCGGTCATGCCCCCCCATCCTAGGGTGGTGCGCTGTCTTCTCCACCGGGCCTCTTTTCCCCAGATCCTGGAAGGCAAGGCCACCGGTCTGTTGGAGTGGGTGGCGAAACGGGCGTCCGACACCGGAACCCCAGGGGTTCGATTCCGGCATTTGGCGCTGGCCAAGCAGTTGAGCCGGCCCGGTGTGGCCGAGCAGGACCTGACCCTTGTGGTGCACCGCCACCGGGGTGTCAGCACCGTTTGGCCGGGACATCGGCCCCGGAGTCTGGGCCTGGCCATTGACGTGGGGACTACCACCCTGGCGGTTTACCTCTGCGAGCTCACCACCGGGCGCACGGTGGCGAGCCTCGCGGGTCTCAACCCCCAGCGGGGTATCGGGGAAGATGTCATCAGTCGCATCGCCCACTGTGATCGGCATTCGAAGGGCCTCGAAACCCTGCAGGGGCTGGTGCGCGATGGGCTCAACCGGCTCATGAACGTCTGCCTGACACGCGCCGAGGTGTCGGCCGAAGACGTCGATGCCGTCACGGTGGCGGCCAATCCCACCATGGCCCACCTGCTTGTCGGGTTGCATCCCCACGCCATCGGGGTATCGCCCTATTTGCCGGCCACGCGCCGTTTTTTTCCCCTGGTCGCCGCCGACCTCGGCTTGGATCTCAGTCCGAACACGCCGGTGGAAATGTTTCCCCTTGTTTCCGGTTTTGTGGGCGGTGACACCGTGGCGGCCGTCCTCGCCGATGACACGCATCGGTGCGATGGGGCGACCTTGCTGGTGGATATCGGCACCAACGGGGAAATCGTTCTCGGCAACGGGGGCGGCCTGTGGGCCACGAGCTGCGCCACCGGACCGGCTCTGGAGGGCGCCCGGATTTCCTGCGGCATGCGTGCCGTACCCGGGGCCGTGGACCGGGTGACTTTCGAGTCGGGCCGAATCCGCTATCATGTACTGGGCGATCCGGACCGTCCACCCCTGGGCCTGTGCGGCTCCGGGATCATCGATGCGGTGTGGGCCTTGAGCCAGGCCGGTGCGTTGGGTCGTGACGGCCGCTTCGATCCGACTTATCCCGGCGTGGTCTGCAATACCGATGGCCTGGGGTGCCGCTTCGTGTTGGCGCCGCCGGGCCGTAGCGGCAGCGGGACCGAAATCGCCGTCACCCAGCACGATGTGCGCCAGGTCCAGTTGGCCAAGGCCGCCGTGGCGGTGGGGATCGCTTTTCTCATGGATCGGGCCGGCGTGACCCGTGTGGCGCGCACCGTGCTCACCGGGGCCTTCGGGGCGCGCTTCGACTGGCGCAGTGCCGTGGGCATCGGTATGCTGCCGGCGCCGGAGATCATCGGATCGGTGCAGCCACGGGACAACCTGGCCGGTGTGGGGGCGGTCATGGCCCTGATCGATGGCAACCGGGCGCGGCAGGTGCACCGGATCCAAAACGGCATGCAGTTTGTGGAAATGGCCGGGGATCCGGGTTTCAACACCCGGTTCGTGGCGGCGCTGGCTTTGCCGGAACCGGTGGCGCCGGATCCGGCGAATCGGGGCCAATAATGGCCATCCGGCGCGATGTGTCCATATTCATTGCGCCCGCCGAGGTAACGGCGGCCCTGTGTCCTGGCCGTCCCTGTCCGCCCCGGCTGGTCCGGGTGGTGGAAATCGCTCTGAGATCGGCACAACCGCTCCTGGATCCGGTGATGGTTTACCGCTGGGTCGCGGTGACAGCGGTGGGTGGCCAACACGCCGTGGTGCAGGCCGACGGCGACCCGCCGGGAAGGCTTGAAATCGGCCCCCATGCACGGCTTTTGGCCGGCGCGTATCAAGCCTTGGTGACCGCGGTGTCCATCGGCCCGCAGCTCGACGAGGCGGATTGCGGGGATCGCCTTGAAGCCTACGTGCGCGACTGCATCGGGGTGATGGCCTTGGGCAAGGTGGCTGCCGCGGCCGCCGCCATGGCTGAAGCCGAGGCCAGATCGCGGCAATGGGGGGTGGGACCGCGCATCAGCCCCGGCTCCCTGGCCGGATGGCGGATGGCGGACATCCAAGTGCTCGGCGGTTGCCTGCCCCTATCCCAGGCCGGGCTCGATCTGTCCCCCGAGGGAGTGATCTATCCGTTGAAATCGGCCGTGGGACTCATCGGTATCGGGCCGGGTTACGGGGGATCGACGGTGGGGTCGGTTTGTCATCTGTGCCGGTACCGGGAAGGGTGCTGGCGCAGACGGGATTGAGTCCTTTCGTTTTTTTTCAGCCTGTTGCGTCAGGCCAACGCGAGCGCAGGTAGGCTATGACCCGCTCGGCGGCCTGGCGGGGCGACAGGCGATCCGAGGGCAGGCGCAGCTCGGGTGTTTGCGGGGCCTCGTAGGCGGTGGTCACCCCTGGCATGGCGCCGGCCAGGGTTCCTGCCGCCGCCCGCCGATACAGGTCCTTTTCCACCGGTTGCCCCCGGCGCACCGCTTCCCTGGCCTGGCAGGTCTCCAAGGGGCAGTGAATATGGATTTCGGCAAAATCGGCGATCAACTGCCGCGCCAGGTCCCGGTAGGCACGCCGATGGGCGGTGGCGTCAATGATGACGTGGCGGCGGCCTTCGGTGACCAAGAGTTGGGCCATCAGTGCCAGGGCGCGGTAGACGATGTCCCGTTCCGGCTCGCTGTAAGTCGGCTCGGGGGTGACGATGCGCCGAAGATGGTCGAGGCTCAGGACGACGGGTCGAATTCCGGCCGCCTCCAGCAACGGCGCCAGTTCCTTTAAAATCGTGCTTTTGCCCGAGCCGGGCAGGCCGGTGAGCCAGAGGCAGAAATTCATCGTCCCTCCAGGTAATCGGTGATTCGTGGCGGTTCAAAGCGGTCCACCGCCAGCACTGATCGGCCGAAGTCGAGCAATTTGCGGCGGATCGCGTCCGGATCCTCCGGGTAGAACCTGGGATTGGCGATGACCAGCACGCGGAAGGCGAAAAAAGGCTGAATCACTTCAAAAATCCCGTCATCGCCCCTTTTTTCCAGGTAAGCGGCCATGAAGTGGTCAAACAGTTCGGCGAAGGGGCCCTCGAAGGTGCCGCGGTCCTTGAGGGCGTAGTGGATGTAGTTGATCCCGAGACAGGAAACGTCGTCGGCCGCTTCGCCCCAGCTTCCCCGGCTACGGTCCAACAGGACGAAGTCGTCGCCGCTCAAGCGGATGTTGCCGGGATGAAAATCGCCGTGGACGCTGCACAGCCGCTCCCCCCGATCCCGGATTCGCCCCCACCAGGGAAGGCATTGGGCCGCATAGGAGACCAACTCCGCGTCGGTGGTGAAGGTCACCGGCTCGTAGGCATCGATGATCCCCATGATGCATTCGCCGTGGCCGATGAGGTCACGGATCCGTCGACGGTAAAGCACGCCGGCATCCGGTTCACGGTAGCGGTTGCCATGGACCCCGGCGATGAACTGCGCCAGCATTCGTGCCCGCTGGCGGTCCAGGTCACTGAGGCGGCCGCGCCGGAGGATCGCCTCCAGGTCCTCGAAGTACGAGACCCCGGCGGCCTCTTCCATGAAGATATAGAATTCCTCGGCATCCTTTACCGAGATGAGCCGCTGCGGCGCTTCGCCCACCACGTCCGTGGCCCTGACGTGTTTGGGCATTTCGTTGTAGTTGGCCTGGGCCAGCAGCAGCACCTGAGCCCGGTCGGCGTAGTGGTCGTGACCGAAGCGGGAGTGAAAGAGGGTCTTCATGATCAACCGATTTTCGCCCCGGGGGGTTCGGAAAACCAGTCGGTAGGCGGTACCGTGGACCCCCTCGCCCAGCGGCGTCATGGAGAGCAGGCGCGTGGGTTGCCCGAAGCGCTCCTGGAGATATTTTTCCACTTTGGCCGCGATGTCCATGGTTTCCTCTCCTTGGCGGTTGGGGGGGGAGGCCGTATGGAGACAGCCTATCACCATTTTTTTGAGACGAGAAGAAAACACCACGAAAAGATTGGAATTTCCAGGGTGGGTTTTTCCCTTTGTATCCACATTTCCCCCATGATATCGAAAAGAGAAGCGAGATTTTCATCCCGAATCATGACGGAGCGGCGATGCAGAATTCCCTGACAGACGATAAAATTGCGCAGATGGCGGCCCGATGGCTTCCTGCCGCCACCCCCATCGGCAGGATCCACAGGGATACGAGTGATTTCTTCAAGGTCGAATACGGCGATGTGGCCGTCCTGGGCCAGCGGGCCTTCCTGGTGGGGCACAATGCCAAGGAAGGCCGCTTCGGCATCGATGATGAAGTCAAACACTGGGTCAAGCGTTGCATCGATTTGCAGGACGGCAGCCGCAAGATCGTCAAGCTGGTATTTTATGAAAAATTCAAGACAGCCATCGGCAATCTGAGTTTCGACTGCTTCCGCAGCCCAAAGAAGGAGGCCCGCATCCTGGACCTGGTGGCCGATCACGACCATTTCATGCACGGCCACTGGGTCAGGGATGACGCCGGCAACATCGTGCGCATCATCGACCACATCTACGGCAAAACCCTGTATGCCATGATCCAGGAGCTTCCCATGGATCACGCCACCTACTACCGCGAGACACTGCCCCGGATCCTGAAAAACTACGTCCAGTGCGTCGAGGCCATCGCGTTTCTTCACCACCATCGGGAGAAACACGGGGACATCCGCCGGGATCACATCCTCATCGACCGGGAGACGGGCCACTATCGCTGGATCGATTTCGATTTCAACTATCTGCACCGCGAAAACATGTTCGCCTACGACCTGTTCGGGCTGGGCAATATCTTCATGTTCATCCTCGGCAAGGGCGATGTCCTGCTGGGGGACTTGAAGCGAGACCGGCCCGAGGTGCTGGATCTTCTCTCCGAGGAGGATCTCAACATCGTCTTTCACAACCGGGTGGCGAATCTGAAAAAGGTGTATCCTTACATCAGCGAAAGGTTGAACCGCATCTCGCTGCATTTTTCCATGGGCGCCGAACTCTATTATCAGGACACCCGCCAGTTGCTTGCCGACCTCAACGAGGCGTGTCAAGCGCTCGGACAAGGAGACGCATGATGATCCAGGCCTTCGACCGATTGATCCACAACATCCTGATTGCCGTCGACGAATCGGAAAACAGTCGGCGGGCCGTTTCCTACGTGGGCAAACTGCTGGAGGGGATGCCGAGTTTCAAGGTGATGCTGCTGCACATCATCAACGAGCCCGATGAGGATTATTTTGCCGATGACGGTGAACGGAAGCGCTGGATAGCGGAAAAACAAGAGACCGCCGACCGGGTGCTCGACGAGGCGATGACGATGCTGGTGGAAGAGGGGTTTGAGCCGGAGCGGATTTTTCCGCAAGTCAAGGTCCGCTACTGCCCCTCCATCGCCGAGTGCATCCTGCACGAAGCCGAAGCCACGCAATCGGAGACCATCGTGGTGGGCCGCAAGGGCGTGTCGCGCAAGGAGGAATTTCTCTTCGGCAGCGTCTCCAACCGGATCATTCACCAGGCCAAGGACTGTACCGTTTGGGTGGTGGAATAAAACGCCGGTCATTGCACCAACAGCACCGGATTGTCGATGCGGTTGAGCAGGCGCCGGATCGCTTCCGCGTCCCCGTCGATGGCATCCACGGGCAGAACGATGGGCTGGCGGTATTCGGCCAGCAGGATGGTGACCAGTGCCGCCGCCACGTTGGTCTGGATGCGACGGAAAACGATGCGCACGCCTTCCATGTCCGGGTCGGCCGCCGTGGCGGACAAAACGGCATCGCGCAGGCTTTCCCATTGGGCGCTGTCCGAGGCCGGAATAAGGACCTCCATTGCCCCGCCGGCGGCCCGGGCCAGACGACCGGCCATCTCCACGGCCCGCCTGGACAGCGCCGATCCGGTGTAGAGCGTGAGCACCGGGGCCCTCAGGCGCAACCCCTCCTTTAGAAGCAGCGCCATTCCCCGACCGTTTTCGATCAATCGGCTTGCCGTGGAACCGAGAGGCGCCCCGGCCATCGAACGCCCCATGCGGCCCATCACGATGAGGTCGGTGGATGTAGCCAAACTGAGGATTTCCGTCGCCACCCGTCCCCGCCGGACCATGAAGGACCAGTGGATGGCACTTTTTTCAGCCAGCATGGCCATCATGCGGTGGATGGTTTCAGCCTGGACGCGGAAATCCCTCTCCAGATCGATGGTTTCCAGTCGCCGGCAACCGGCGGGAAACATGCCGATTTCCCGGGCAAAGGGATAGCGGCACAACTCCAACAGATCGGTATCCTCGACGTAAAGGCCCGATATTTCGGCGCCCATGGCCTCAGCCAGTTGAATGGCCGCTTCCAGCGCGGCCCGGCTGTGGGCCGAGGCGTCCAGAGGGACCAGGATGCGTCGCAGACGGAGGGTGCTATTGTCCGGATTCACTGGGACCTCCCTGGGGGGCGGGTTGAGAGAATTTTTTCATTTTTTCCGCCATTGCCGTCAATTTCAGCTGGATCTGGCCGTTGACGGTGTCTTCCGGGTAGCGGTGGTGTTCGTCCGGTTCGCCAGCCGGCATCCCGGTGAGCAGCGTCATGCCTTCATCGACGGTGGTGACCGGATACACATGAAACCGCTCTTCCCGGATCGCCGCCACCACATCGGCCCTGAGCATGAGATGTTTGACGTTGGCCGCCGGGATCAACACCCCCTGGCGCCCGTTGAGCCCCTTGTTGCGGCAGACGTCGAAGAAACCTTCGATCTTTTCGTTGACGCCCCCGATGGCCTGGATCTGGCCGAACTGGTTCACCGAACCGGTCACCGCCAGTCCCTGTTGGATCGGGATGCCGGAGATGGCCGACAACAGGGCGTAGAGCTCGGTGGAGGAGGCGCTGTCACCCTCCACCATTCCGTAGGATTGCTCGAAGACCAGGGACGCCTTCAGGGCCAGCGGGTGCTCCCGGGCGTAGCGGGCGCCGAGAAATCCGGACAGGATCAACACCCCCTTGGAGTGAAGGGGGCCGCCGAGCTTGGATTCCCGTTCGATGTCGATGAGCTCGCCCTTGCCCATCTGGATGCGGGCCGTGATGCGGTGCGGCCAACCAAAAGTGAACCGACCGAGCTGGATCACCGCCAGGCCGTTGACCTGACCGGCCATTCCACCCTCAACGTCGATGAGCAGGGTGCCGCGCCGGATTTCCTCCTGGATCCGCTGGCGGACGCGATCCGAGCGAAAAATGCGGGCATCCACAGCTTGCTGGACATGAGATCGCCCCACGGTGGCCAGAGCGTCCTTGCGCGCCCAGACATCGGCTTCCACCATCAGGTCGCTGATGTCGCGGATCTTGGTGGAAAGACGTTCGGCATCGCCGGCCATGCGGGCACTCTCCTCGATGATGAGGCCCACCGCGCCCCGGTCGAAATGCAGCAACCGCTCCCTTTCGATGATGGTGCGCAACAACCGGGCGTAGAGGTTTTCGCTGTTCTCATCCCGCGGCATCTCGACGTCGAAGTCGGCCGCGATCTTGAACAGTTGCTCGAACTCCGGATCGTAATCCTGTAACAGGTAGTAAATATAGGCGCTGCCGATCATCACTACCTTGACCTCCAGGGGAATGGGTTCCGGTTCCAGCATCACCGTGCTGAGCAGGCTGAACATCTCCGCCAGGGACTCGATCTTGATCTGTTCGGATTTCAGCGCACGTTTCAACCCTTCCCATGCTCCCGGGTGGGTGAGCACCTTGCGGGCGTCCAGGACCAGGGCCCCGCCGTTGGCCCGGTGGAGTGCCCCGGCTTTGACCAGGTTGAAATCGGTCATCAGCACGCCCATCTGGGACATGTGTTCCACCTTGCCCACCAGGTTGGCGTAGGTGGGATTGTCTTCGAAGACCACCGGCGCTCCGGTCTGCTGGCTGTGATCCACCACCGGGTTGACCCGGTAGCGACGCAGGGCCGGCGATGCCATTTCCGATGCCTCCGCCCCCAGGACGCCCTGTTTCAGCGACGGCGGCTCGCCGCCATGTTCGCCGCTGGTCATCAGCAAGGGCAGGTTGGCGAGGATATCCTTTTCAACGGCGTCCATGTGGGCGCTGATTTTTTGCGTTTGGCCGTATTTGGCCCGCATCGCATCGATGAGCGGGGTGATGGCGTACTTGGCCACCTCGATGTTGAGCGCTTCGAGTTTTTCGCCGATTTCTTTCTGCCACTGGGGAATTTTTTGAAACATCCGGCGGGATTCTTCCTCGATTTCCTCGATCTTCTCTTCGATCTCCTTCCGCTGGACTTCCGGCAGTTGCTGGAATTCATCCGGCGGCATGATCTCGCCGTCCGCCTTCATCGGCGCCAGGGCCAGGCCCTGGGGGGTTCGGATCAGGACCAGTTGCTTGGCCTTGGCTTTCTCACTGACCTCCTTGAACGCCTCTTGCTGCTGCTCCTTGAACGTCTGCTGAACCGATTGGATCCGGTTCTGGTACGCTTCACTTTCAAAGGAGGCCTTGAGGGTGCTGCGGACCTCCGTGATCATTTTCTTCATGTCGGCCGCCATGGCTTTGCCTTGGCCGGGGGGCAGTTCCAGGGCCTTGGGCTGGCCGGGGTTTTCAAAGTTGTTCACGTAGCACCAGTCCGAAGGGGTGGGCGATGATTTCGCCTTTTCCCCGAGAATCTGACGGACCAGGCTGTGGCGCCCCGTTCCGGAAGGACCGAGCACGAAAATATTGAACCCCGTCCGCCGCATTCCGGTGCCGAACTGAAGTGAATCCACCGCTCGCGGCTGCCCCATGGCGTTGCTGAGCGACTCCAGGGGGGCGATCTGTGATGTCGTGTCGAAGGAAAGGGCCTCGATGTCGCAGGCGTGATAAACCGCTGTGGCCGGCAGTCGTTGAACGGTCATAGACTTTCTCCCTCCCGTTTCCGGGCCGATTCCGCCGCCCGTGATTCCTGCAAAGGCAAGAATCCGGGGCATGAGGTGGATGGTTCGCGGGGATGACTGAAATTGAGAATGACTAGAATGACTAAAATTCAGAATGACTAAAATGACTAAAATGACTAAAATTTAGAATAACTAAAGTGACTAAAGTTGGAAGTGACTAAAGTGACTAAAGTTGTGGGGTCGCTTCGCTCCGGTGTTTTAAAAAACCTTGAACTTTGAACGCGCCGAAGGCGCCTTGAACCTCTGATCCCCTGACCTTTCATCTCTTTTCAGGGGGAATGGACCGGTTTTTCCGCTGATGTGAACTGATCCATGGCTTCCAGGGCCTCGCAGGCCTGGATCACCGCCGGTCCGCCGCCCATCAGGATAGAGACGCCCATCGTCTCTAGGATTTCATCCCGGCTGGCGCCGGCCCGGATGGCATCGTGGACATGGTAGGCGATGCAGCCCCGACATTGGGTGGAAATGGCGATCCCCAGGGCGAGGAGCTGTTTCGTCTTGGCATCCAAGGCCCCCGGGGCGGTGGTGGCGCCATTGAGTTGGGCGAAGGCCGACATGGGGCCGCGCAGATCCCGGGACAATTCGGCCGCCAGCTTTCGCAGTTTTTTGTGGTATGCGGGGTAGTCTTCTTTCATGGCGAGTCTCCTGTGAGACACGACGCTGGTCCGCGGATATCGGTACCGATGGCCCGTTTTCCTCCGAGAAACTCGATTACTCCATGCGGTTCGAGAGGTAGCCGAGGATCTCGGACATCGTGTTGAGCTGACCATAATCCGATTCAGGAACGCTGATGCCGAAAGTGTCGTTGATGCGGACGAAGAAATTCAGGGCGTCGAAGGAGTCGATATCCAGTGCCTGGCGAATGTTTTCGTCCGGATCCAGCGTGCTCGGGTCCGACTCGGGCGCGATGCCACGGAGAATGCCGAAGATGACCGGTTTGATCTCGTCGATGTTCATAGGGTCGAAGGCTCCTGGAGACGGCGGTTCAAGGCGTCGAGAAACAGGGCGCAACGATGGCCGTCCACGGCCCGGTGATCCGCCGAGAGGGTGGCCGTCAGGATCGGCCGGATCCCGAGCATGCCGTTTTCGCACCAGGGCTGGTCGGTGATTTTACCGAACCCGACCAGGGCCACCTGGGGCGGATAGATAATGCCAAAGACCGTTTCAACGCCACGCTCGCCCAGATTGGTGATGGTGATGGTGGCCTCGGTCATCTCGGAGCTGCGCAGTCCTCCGGAACGGGCTCGGGTGATCAGGTCCCGCAGGCCCGCCATCAGCTCATCCACGCCCTTCTGCGCCGTATTGAGCAGGGCCGGCGCGATCAATCCCCCCTGGCGCAGGTTGATGACAAAGCCGATGTGGATGGCTTCGGCGATGCGATGCCGGCCTTCCACCCAAAACCCGTTGAGTTCCGGCACTTCCTCCAAGGCCAGGGACACGGCGCGAATCAGCGGAACGACCGGCAGAATGCGGTTCTGGATGGGACGTTTGAGATTTTCCGCCGCCAGCCAATCCAGGGTCCGCTGCATATCGATGCGGGTCTGAAAATAGGCGTGGGGAATTTCTCTCTTGGATCGCGCCATGGCGGCGGCGATGGCCCGGCGCATGGCGGTGTGGGGCCCTTCGGCCGGTTTGTCCTCGGCCGGAACGGGCCTTGATTTTTCCTCGGCCGGCGCTGACGGCACGGCGCGTTGGATGTCCGCCGCACTGATGGCGCCCCCGGGACCGGTCCCCTGGACCGCGCCCAGATCGATGCCGCGGTGGGCCGCCAACCGGCGGGCGTAGGGAGACGCCTTGATTCGACGGTCGGCCGCTGGGAATTGAATCTCCATCGGTTCGGGCGTTGCTGCTTTGGCAGGGGCCGGCGGGGAAACCGGTTCGGAAGCGGTGGGCCTCGGGGTGTCGGGCTCCGCCTCGGTGCGGATGATGGCCATCACCGTTCCCACCGGCACCTTTTCCCCTGGCTGGACCAGCAGCCGCTCGACGATGCCGTCCGCGTACACTTCGATCTCGATGGCGGCCTTCTCGGTTTCCACCACGGCGATGACATCCCTCCGGCGAACGCGGTCGCCGGGTTTGACCCGCCATTCGAGGAGGGTCCCCGCTTCCATATCCGAGCCCAGACTGGGCATGCGAAATTCAGCCATGGGCATTCACCATGTGACGGACCAGATCCACGATCCCGGCGGCCTGGGGCAGCACCGCGTCTTCCATGTGTTTGGCGTAGGGCATGGGCGCCTCCTGGCTGCACAGGCGCGCCACGGGCGCGTCCAGCTCGTAGAAGGCGCCTTCCATGATGCGGCTGGCGATCTCGGCGGAAATGCCGCCGCTGCGCCACCCCTCGTCCACGATCAGCGCGCGGTGGGTCCGGGCCACCGACTCCAGAAACGTCCGTTCATCCAGGGGGCGCAGCGTGCGCAAATCGATCACTTCCGCCTCGATCCCCTCCTTGGCCAGGGTTTCGGCGGCTTCCAGCGCCTTGTAAAGGCTTGCCGAGTAGGTGATGATGCTGATGTCCCGGCCGGCGCGGCGCACCCGGGCCTGGTGGATATCCACCGGCCCGGCATCGGCGCCCAGGGTGGCTTCCATGTTGTACAGGCCGCTGTTTTCGAAGATGAGCACCGGGTCCGGATCCTGCAGCGCCGTCCAGAGCATGCCCCGGGCGTCTTCCACCGTGGCCGGGCTGAGGATCTTGATGCCGGGGATATGGGCATACCAGCCCTCCAGGCTGCGCGAATGCTGGGCGGCCAGTTGGCGGCCGCCGCCGGTGGCCAGGCGGATGACCAGGGGAACGTTGAACTGGCCACCGGACATGTAGAGGTAGACGGCGGCGTTGTTGATGATCTGGTCGGCGCACAGCAGGCTGAAGTTGACCGTCATCACCTCCACGATGGGTCGCATCCCTCCCAGGGCCGCCCCGATCCCGGCCCCCACGAACCCGGATTCCGACAGGGGGGTATCGCGAATCCGTTCCGGGCCGAAGGCTTCCAGCAAGCCCTTGCTCACCGCGAAGCACCCGCCGTAACGGCCCACATCCTCCCCCATGAGAAAGACCCGCTCGTCTTTTTGCAGCGCCTCCCGGAGGGCTTCCCGCACCGCCTCCCGGTAGGTAATGGTTCGAAGGGCCTGCTCGCCGTCGATCATGGCATCCTCCCTTCTGAGTAGACGAACCGGGTGGCATCTTCGACGGGTTCCCAGGTGCAGGCCTCGGCAAAGGCCACGGCCCCCTCGATTTCCCGGGCCACCTCACCCTCGATGGCTTTTACATCGGCGTCCGCCAGGCGCCCCCGCCGCTTCATCTTCTGGGTGAAGGTGGCGATGGGGCCGCGTTTTTTCCACTGCCGGACTTCGTCCTTGGAGCGATACAGCTCCGCGTCGTACATGGAATGGGCACGAAAACGGTAGGTGCGGCATTCCAGGAACTGGGGGCCCTCACCGGCGCGTACCGCGGCCACCGCCCGTGCGGCCGCCGTCTCCACCGCCAGCACATCCATGCCGTCCACCGCCGTGGACGGTAGATCGTAGCAGGCCGCCTTGCGGGCGATGTCCGTGACGGCATGTTCGAATTCGAGGGCCGTGCCCATGGCGTAGAGGTTGTTTTCACACACGAAGAGTACCGGCACCTGCCACAGCACCGCCAAGTTGAGGCTTTCGTGAAACTCGCCCTCGGCCACGGCGCCTTCGCCGAAAAAGCAGCAGGTGACCCGGACCCGGCCCTGCATCTTGTCGGCCAGGGCCAGGCCCACGGCGATGGGCAGACCGCCGCCCACGATGGCGTTGCCCCCGTAGAATCTCGTTTCTTGGTCGAAGAGATGCATGGAGCCCCCCCGGCCCCGGCTGCAGCCTTCCTGCTTGCCGTACATCTCCGCCAGAATGGATCCCGCCGAAACGCCCCGGATCAGCGCATGGGCGTGTTCGCGGTAGGTGGCCACCACGGCGTCCTCCGGCGTCAGGGCCTGCATCACCCCCACCGCCACCGCCTCTTGGCCATCGTAGAGATGGAGAAAACCCCGGATTTTCATGGCGCTGTAAAGCTCGGCGCACTTCTCTTCCAGCCGGCGGATGCGGGTCATGGCGCGGAGCAGGTGCAAGGCATGGTCGCGGTCCACCGCGGCTGCCTCGGGTTTGCCGGTTCGCTTGGGTTTCATCGGGATTCCTCCAGGGTCGACAGGTCGCCTTCGGGCAGGCCCAGCTCCCGGGCCTTGAGCAGCCGTCGCATGATTTTGCCCGCCTTGTTTTTGGGCAGGTCCGGCTTGAAATCGATTTCCTTGGGGGCCACGGTCGAGCCGAGCCGCTTGCGGGCGAAACCGATCAGCTCCAGGCGCAGAGCATCGTCGGGGGCAAAACCCGGCTTGAGGGAGACGAAGGCCTTGACCAGTTCACCGATGAGGGGATCCGGCTTGCCGATGACGCCAGCCTCGGCCACGGCGGGGTGCGCCATCAGGGTGCTTTCCACCTCGAAGGGGCCCACCATGTGACCAGAGGTCTTGATGATGTCGTCGGCGCGGCCCACGAACCAGAAGTAGCCGTCCGCGTCGCGTCGGGCCAGGTCCCCGGTGAGGTACCAGCCGCCGACAAAACATTTTTGGTAACGCGCCTCGTCGTGGAGGTAGCTCCTGAACATGGACGGCCATCCGGGCCGCAGGGCCAAGTCGCCTTGAACGTCCGGCGCTTCGATCACACGGACTTCGTTTTCGCCCACCCGCTCCACGATGGCCGCTTCGATCCCCGGCAGGGGCCTGCCCATGGAGCCGGGACGGATCTCCATGGAGGGAAAGTTGGCGATCATGATGCCGCCGGTTTCCGTCTGCCACCAGTTGTCGTGGATCGGCAGGCCCAGCGCTTTTACCCCCCAGATCACCGCCTCGGGGTTCAATGGCTCGCCCACGCTGTGCACCAGGCGCAGGCGGCTCAGGTCGTAGGCCTGCGCCGGATCGATCCCCATGCGCATGAAGCGGCGGATCGCCGTGGGGGCCGTGTACCAGACGCTCACCTTTTCGGATTCCAGGATGCGACACCAGCGCACGGCATCGAAATCGACCTCATCGACGATGTTGGTGATGCCGTGGAGCAGTGGCGCGATGATCCCGTAGCTCGTGCCGGTGACCCAACCGGGATCGGCGGTGCACCAGAAGACGTCGTCGGCGTGAAAATCCATCACGAACTTGCCGGTCATGTAGTGGGTGAGGGCGGCGCCGTGGACGTGCAGGGCCCCCTTGGGCATCCCGGTGGTGCCGCTGGTGAAGTGCAGCACCGCGATATCCTCGGGGCTGGTGGGAGGGATGACGAAATCTTCGGAGGCCTCGGCCATGAGCCGGGGCAGCGACAGGAGCCGCCCGGAGCGATGGTCGTCGGCGTCCACCAGAAGCACGTTCTGGAGGGCGGGTAGGCGGTCCATCAGCACATCGACCTTGCGCCGGAAAAGGGCTTCAGAGGTGACCAGAATTTTGGCGTCTCCCCGGCTGAGACGCTGAAAGATCGGCTCCGGGCCGAAGGCGGAAAAAAGGGGGCAAAAGACGCTGGTGTGTTTCAGCGTACCCAGAGCGGCGATGTACAGCTCAGGAATCCGGCCCGCCAGAACGCCCACCGTGTCGGCTTTGGCGATGCCGAGGGCATGAAGCACATTGGCGAATCGGTTGGTCAGGCGCTTGAGTTCACGGTAGGAAACGGCGCTGGCATTGCCATCGGCGCCGAGCCATTGGATCGCCGTGCGTTCGCCCAGGGGCCCGTCGGCATGGCGATCGACGGCCTCGTGGGCGATGTTGAGTCCTCGGCCTTGGGGAAGGCCCTGCAACTCGGCGCGGATTGTGTCCCAGGAAAAGACGGCGACGGTGTCGCCATAGTCAAGCAGGTTCGGCGGGACCTTCCAGGACGCCGGGGACTTCTGAATGGCAGGCCAGTGCACGTTCTCACCTCGCTCGAAAAGGGTTCGAAGCAGGTGGCGCAACGGGGAGTGGTTGAACTATTGCAAAGATCCGATGGGGTGTCAAATCGTTGGGGTGGTGCGGCTGTCCGGCGGCATGAAAATCGTAAACGGATTCCCGCGGGATTGCATCTTCGCGTGGTGCACAAGCGCGTCGGGACGCGATGCGGTCCCTTTTTCCCTTGCGGATTTCGACCCGGTGGGCCTATTTTGCCAAGAGCGGCATTTTCCCCGTTTTCCGGAATGATTTAGCGCTGATGATTGTATGATGTAGGAGCGGGCCATGCCCGCGAATCGACAAAGCTCCTGTTTTCGAAGATGGTCATATGATGTAGGAGCGGGCCATGCCCGCGAACTCTCGGTGCGTTCAAAAAAATCGCGGGTATGGCCCGCTCCTCCAGGGCAATGGATGATCGAGCGCTGGCAGGAAAATGACTGAACACGTCGTTAATCGTGGAAGAGGATGCCGAAACCGCGGTCATGGCCCGTGGCGACATGTGAAAACCCCAGGTAATCAGTCGCTACGATGGGGCCGGGTATCGCTGCCCCATCATGTCTACCTGGTGACGACGGCAACATCGATGCGAAAGCCCATTTTTCTCGACTTTCAGGCGGGTTGCGCTGCGGCGTGCTGCTTCGAGGATCGCGCCATTCTTGGCGATGCAACGATGCTCGCCTGGGTTCTGATGCCGGACCATGTCCACTGGCTCGTGCAGCTTGGCACGCGGGATTCACTGAGCAAGGTGGCTAACCGCCTCAAACCATCCAGTGCGCGCCAGGCAAATCTTTCAATTGGGACGGAGGGCCCTTTATGGCAGAAAGCCTTTCACGACTACGCCTTGCGCGCCGATGAGGATCTGCGTCAAGTTGCCCGGTACGTGGTATTCAATCCCGTTCGTGCTGGACTTGTGAAGCGGATCATGGATTATTCGTTTTGGGATGCCGTATGGGTTTGAACGATTTGTTTTTTGGCGGGGCGGTTTTCAAGGGGGTGGCTGTTTTCGCGGGCAGGGCCAGCTCCTAGGTCACAAGAACCCGCCTTTACGGCAAGCGCGGCATCAAACGTAATAAGAGCATCCCAAGCCATATTGGGGATGACATGCCGTTCTCGGAGATATCGCCGGGAGATGGTTCCCCAACCATAACGCATCAAAAATATGGAGTGCTGCCATGACGGTCCGCAACCTCGAGTTTCTCTTCAATCCTTCTTCAGTCGCTCTGGTGGGCGCCAGCCAGAAACCGGGAAGCATCGGGGCCGTAATCGCCCGTAACCTGGTCCGCGGTGGCTTTGCAGGTGACATCTTTTTCGTCAATCCGAAGTACAAGACCATCGAGAACCTGACCGCCTATCGGAATGTGGAGCGCCTGCCCAAGGCGCCGGATCTGGCCATCATCGCCACCCCACCGGACACGGTGCCGTCGTTGATCCAGCGGCTCGGGGATCGGGGCAGCCGGGCGGCGGTGGTGATTTCCGCCGGTTTCAGTGAACTTGGCGCCGAAGCGGGGAAAAACCTGTGCACGCAGATGCTCGAAGCGGCCCGCCCCCACCTGCTGCGCATCGTGGGGCCCAACTGTCTGGGGATCATGGTGCCGGCGGTGGGGCTCAACGCCAGCTTCGGTCATGTTCAACCCTTGCGGGGAAACATCGCCTTTGTCGCCCAGTCGGGGGCGGTGCAAACCTCAATGCTCGATTGGGCCACCTCCCGGGGAATCGGCTTTTCCCACTTCGTTTCCGTGGGCAACATGTCCGACGTCGATTTTGGGGATATGCTCGACTACCTGGCCAACGATTTCAGCGCCAAGGCGATCCTGCTCTACATCGAAAACATCACCCATGCCCGCAAGTTCATGTCCGCGGCCCGGGCCGCGGCCCGGATGAAACCGGTGGTAGTGGTCAAGGCCGGCCGCCACCGCGAAGGCGCCCGGGCCGCCGCCTCTCACACCGGTGCCCTGGCCGGGGCCGACGAGGTGTACGACGCCGCCTTCGCCCGGGCCGGCATGCTGCGGGTGATGGACATGCAGGCCCTCTTCGACAGCGTGGAGACCCTGGCCATGTCCCGGCCGTTCCACGGTGACCGACTATCCATTGTGACCAACGGCGGTGGCATGGGCGTGCTGGCCACCGATGTGCTCATGGACAAGAAGGGACGCCTGGCCGAGCTGGCGCCGGAAACCGTTCATCGCTTGAACCAGGTGCTGCCCAAGACCTGGTCCCACGGCAACCCGGTGGATATCATCGGCGACGCACCGCCGGATCGCTACACCGCGGCATTGCAGGCGTTGCTGGACGACAAGGGCGTGGACGCCCTGCTGGTGCTGAACTGCCCCACGGCGGTGGCTTCGAGCACCGAAGCGGCCCGGGCGGTGGTCGATACGCTGAAGGAAGCCGGTCCCAAGGTGAGCGGCCGGGGAATTTTCACCAGTTGGCTGGGAATCGAATCGGCCCGCGAGGCCCGGGCGCTTTTCGCCGAGCACAAGATCCCCAGCTACGACACGCCCACCGACGCGGTGCGCGGGTTCATGCAGATGGTGCGTTACCGGCGGAGCCAGCAGACCCTGATGGAAACCCCACCCAATATCCCGGAGGCTTTCGCGCCGAAAACCGACCAAGCCCGCTCCCTTCTGGAGAAGGCCTTGTCCGCCGGCCGCTCGTGGCTTTCCGAAGCCGAAGCCAAAGCCGTTCTGGCCGCTTACGGGATTCCGGTGGTGCCGACGCGGGAAGCGGTTTCCCCCGATGCGGCGGCGGACATCGCCGCCGGGATGGCGGCACCGGTGGCCTTGAAGATCCTGTCGGCGGATATTGTTCACAAATCCGACGCCGGGGGCGTGGCGTTGAACCTCACTTCGCCCGAGGCGGTGAGGGCGGCCGCCGAAGCGATGCGGAAGCGCATCGCCGAAAAGCTGCCCCAGGCGAAAATTTCCGGGTTTACCGTCCAACCGATGATCCACCGTCCCGACGCGGTGGAGCTGATTGTCGGCATGGTGGACGACGCCCAGTTCGGCCCGGTGATGCTTTTCGGCCACGGGGGCACGGCGGTGGAAGTCATCGGCGACAAGGCCATTGGCCTGCCGCCGTTGAACCTGCGACTGGCCCATGAAATGATGCGGCGTACCCGGGTGCGCCGCCTGCTGGAGGCCTATCGCGGCAAGCCGGCGGCGGACGTGGATGCCATCGCCCTGACCCTGGTCAAGGTGTCGCAGATGATCTGCGACCTGGATCAGATCGCCGAACTGGACATCAATCCGCTGTTGGCCGATGCCCAAGGCGTGGTGGCCCTGGACGCCCGCATCAAGGTGGCCCCATCGGCGATGCCGGCCGCCCAGCGGCTGGCGATTCGCCCCTATCCCAAGGCGCTCGAGGAAACCCTCGTGCTCCCCGACGGCCAGGAACTGTTCCTGCGACCCATCCGACCGGAGGACGAGCCGGCCCTCCAGGGGTTGTTCGCCCGGCTCTCCAAGGACGAGATCCGCCTGCGGTTCCTGCATGCCATGAAGATCCTCTCCCACGACATGGCGGCACGGCTCACCCAGATTGACTACGACCGGGAAATGGCCCTGGTGCTCACCGACCCCGGGGTCCAGGCGGAACCGATGCTCTACGGGGTGGTTCGCCTGGCGGCGGATCCCGACAACCAGCGGGCGGAATTCGCCATCCTGATTCGTCGCGATTTCACCGGTATGGGGTTGGGACCGATGCTGATGCGGCGCATCATCGATTACGCCAGAAAACGCGGTATCGCGGAACTCTTCGGAGACGTGCTGGTGGACAACCGCCCCATGCTGAAGCTCTGCCAAGCCTTCGGTTTCAAAAAGAAGTATGACCCAAGAGAGCCCGATGTGGCCATCGTGACGTTGCCGTTGTGATGTTTTTTCCTTCATTCCGGGCTTGACCCGGAATCCATGTTCATCGGAACGAGATTGCGGAAGGACGTCCCGAACCTCTGCGAGGGATCTCTTCCGTGCAGCCTGACCGCGGGGGGTTCCTCGCAAAAAGAGGCGGAAGCGCTACGGCGTTGTTCTCGACGTCAAATAGGATACGGCGCTTTCCAGGGTCGCGAGCCGGGGGTAGTCCTGCTCGGGAATGCTCACCTTCAATCGTTCTTGCAGGCCGGCGGCGAAATTGACGAAATCGACGGAATCGAAATCGAACTGGTCACGGAACCGTGCCGTGGGATCGAGATGATTCAGATCCGCCTCCGGAGCGATCTGTTGAATCAGTGCCAGTACTTCCCTGCGAATGTGGTCTTCGGTCATCGGATGTCCTGTTCTCTGCTAGGGATCGGCGCAAGCTGTTGTCGTTGAACGGCTCACCAGCCCGCCGCCTTGATGATGGTAGGGGATGATGGCGTCAAAAGAGGTCTTGGCTTCATCATAGGAAGTCCAGATCGTCCTCGTGTCGAGCTTGGAACTCGGTAACAGCCCGCTGCAACCAGCGCAAAAAGAGAGAACAGCGCAGATCGAGGCCATCCGTCGTGTCTTCGTCATCGCTGAGATCCCCCGAAATTTTCAATTGATAATTAATATTTATCCAGTTCGGGGGCTTTCGTCAAGCGAGTGATTTTTTGTCCCTGCTAGATCGGAAAGCGGTTTTTTCATTCGGTGCCGCTATCCGCTCACTGAGGGTCCGCTTTTTTTTCTGATTCAATTTTCGATTCAATGCCGGTGCCACTTTCATCTTCGGCTTCTTTTCTGTAAAAGAGAAGCCCAATCCGGCGGGACCGGTTGGTCCGGCTAAGGTCGATGGGGAATAGCCGTTCACCAGGAGATATCGGAATGTTGAAGATTCGGGCGTTCATTGTCGTTGTAATGGTTTTTCTGCTGGCAACCGGCGTCGCAGCGGGCGGATGTACCGCCGGGCGGCCGGCCGGAACCGTCCTTTACACCCACACCGACCAGGGCGTTTTCCTGCTCCTGGCCGATCACCGGCCGCCTTCGACCCGGGGCTGGGGATCTTTCGGCGGCAAGCATGAGCTGGGTGAAAACCCCGCCCAGACGGCGGCCCGGGAAACCGAGGAAGAGACCCGGGGCTATTTTCACCGTGGAGTGATTTTGGCGGCCATCGGAAACCAGCAGCCGGTATATGACGGTCGTTTCGCCCAATTCTTCGTCGAGGTGGGCCATGTTTTGCCGGAGGCCATCGCCGAAGCCGTTCTGCCGTCCAACGATTTCGTCTACAACGAGCGGGGGCCCTGGGCCTGGGTGCCTTACGCGGAAATCCAGCGCCTCATCGAGATGGACGACAGCGGTGATCCGTTGCGCATCGATGCCCGGTATCTGCCGGCCGGCGCTCACACCGACTGGATTTGGCCGACCTTTCTGCACAGTCTCCTCGTCGCCATTGAGCAGGGGGCCTTGCCCTGGGAAACCACAACGGAGGAAACCGCGGCCGCTGGGTTTTGAATCATGAGTTGTCAACCTGGCAAGGAATAGACGCATTCCTGTGGTGGTGAAAGCATCGCGTTTGAAAAAATAGTTCAAGAGCAAACGCCCCACGGGCCTGTGGGGTAGCGTTAGCAAAACAGAATTAACGTTTAAGTAACGTTCCAGACAGTGCAGGATCGTTCTCCGCATCCATTCATCATTTCCGTCTTCCAATTGTTGTTCCGTAGCGTAATCAGCCACCATGACGACAGTTTTGTCGCTTCCCGGATTTTTCTACCCCCGGGAGCAATCCTTGCCGGGTAGCCTCCCGGCCGGTAAACGGAATCTTTACATGGCGAAAAAATAGCTGACAGGTTGATTTTGCATTGGTGACGCGGGTGGCTTGCCATGGCCGCGCAATTCCTCGTCGCGGCGTTGCGGCTTGACCACGGCATGGGGTGAGGCGGGTGAATCCGGGGGACGCTTGTTTGGCGCGCCACTCTGCCCGCGGAGAGGAAAAAAATATCCTTGGCATAAATATTGATTATTGATTTATCGATTGATGCCGTGCGTCGCAGCCCGGGGGAGTTGCCACAAAGGAGGTGGGGCCCATGGAAATTATGCCTTGGAAACCATTTGGCGAACTCAGTTCACTGCGCAAGGAGATGGATGGCCTGTGGGATCGCTTTTTCGGTGAAAAAGCTCTGGCAAGAGGCTTTCCGGAGGAATGGTCGCCGTCGGTGGACATTTCCGAAACCGAGGACAGTCTTTTGATCAAGGCTGAATTGCCGGGGCTGGAGGCAAAGGATGTCAACGTCAGCCTTTCGGGGGATTTGTTGACCATCAAGGGGGAAAAGAAAAAGGAAAAGGAGGAAAAGGACGAGCACCACCATTATATTGAAAGATATGCAGGTACCTTCCAGCGGTCTTTTCGGCTGCCGGTTGAGGTCCAGGCCGACAAGGTGGAGGCATCCTTCAAGAAAGGCGTCCTCAAAATAACGCTGCCGAAAGCGGAAGCGGCCAAAAAGAAATCCGTTGAGATCAAGGTTAAATGAAATTCGGGCATGTCCCCCCCGGGCCTCGCACCGATACGCAAACCCGACGACCAATTTAATAAGGAGGACACCATGCTACCGATTCGCAAGATTCTGTGTCCCACCGATTTCAGTGAACCGTCCCTCAAGGGGGTCGCCACCGCAGAGGAGATGGCCAGGCATTTCGGTGCCGAACTGCTCCTGGTGACCGTCGTTGCGCCGATTCACCCCGCCGTAGCCGCCGAGAGTGCCGGGTACATGCGGGAAGAATTCGAAAAGGAAATGATGCGCAATGCCACCGAATCCCTGAAACAGATCGTCGCCGAAAAGATTGCCGCCGATATCAACAAACGGCAGTTCGTGGTCTACGGCAGCCCGGCGGATGAAATCGTGGCCCTGGCCAAAAAGGAAGGGGTGGATCTGTTGGTCATCGCCACCCACGGCTGGACGGGATGGCGGCGGTTCGTTTTTGGATCGGTGGCCGAGAAGGTCATCCGTATGGCGACCTGCCCGGTGCTCACGGTTATCGGTCCGGCAGCGGACTGATCGATTTGATGCTCGGCATCGCGGTGTCCCTTTCGACCGTAGGTTCCGTGATCGTTGCCTTTTTCACCCACCAGAAGGCAGGGTCTGAAGGATGGAAAAAGAAACCACCACCACCATCGGCGATGCCTATCCACCACAGGAAATTGCCCGCAAGGTCGAAGGCCTCGGGGTCGCCAAGGCGAGGACCAATGCCATCACGCTGCTGGTGCTGGCCGGACTGGCGGGGGCTTTCATCTCCTACGGGGCGCTCTTTTTCACGGTGGCGGTGACCGACAGCCACCTCGGATTCGGGGTATCACGGGTTATCGGCGGCGCCTGCTTCAGTTTGGGGCTGATTCTCGTGGTGGTGGCCGGCGCCGAGCTGTTCACCGGCAACAACCTCATCGCCATGGCCTGGGCCAGCCGGCTCATCGGTGCCAGAGACGTCGTGCGCAACTGGTTGTTGGCCTACATCGGTAATGTGACGGGTTGCCTCGTCACGGTACTCATCGTCAGCTGGTGCGGCGTCGCCGGATTGGGCGGCGGCGCCGTGGGCCAGAGCGCGGTTCAAATCGCCGCCGCCAAGGCCAATCTCTCCCTTGTGGAAGCCTTTGCGCGGGGTATCCTCTGCAACACCCTCGTATGTTTGGCGGTCTGGCTGGCCATCGGCGCCCGCAGCGTCACCGACAAGATTCTCGCCATTCTCTTTCCCATCACCGCATTCGTTGCCATGGGGTTGGAGCACTCCATCGCCAATTGGTTTTTTCTGCCTTTCGGTCTGGCCTTGGATGAAAAAGGCGTGGTGTCGATCATCGGGGCCGCCAGAAACATCCTGGCCGTCAGTGCCGGCAACATCGTGGGGGGTACGCTCCTTGTGGCCGGTGTTTACTGGATCGCCTATCTGCGCCCGGAACGGTTGCGACGTCGCCCGCGGTCTTCGTGACCCCCACCGTCAATTAAACCCATCGGCGGTGGTCCCCGAAAACTGAACAGTGTGCTAAGCTAAGAGTCAGGCCCCTTAACGATGGAGGATCTGACGATGGGAACCAGACGCAAAAAGCACAGTGCCGAGTTTAAAGCCAAAGTCGCCCTGGCA
>JACDJC010000913.1_pt1 | contig 29746 bp, 28 predicted proteins | sample 7454191 | NCBI WGS metagenome assembly JACDJC01 (sample SAMN14253291, study PRJNA609438) | sludge metagenome | isolation source: sludge after 25d culture with pyrite and EDTA | collected 2018-12-20 | reverse complement strand
GCGCATGCCCGAACCGATGCCGAACAGGAGCATGAAGATCGGCACGAGCGCCACCGGCGGCACCGACCGCATGAACTGCAGCGTCGGATCGAGGTAGTCGCCGGCGCGCGGCAGCAGGCCGATCAGCGTTCCGGCCGACACGCCGATGACCAGCGCCAGCACGAGCCCGAGGACGACGCGCTGCAGGCTGGAGAGGACGTCGGTGACGAAACCCGGCGTCACCCACAGGCTGGAGGCCGGCCCCGAGAACCACAGTTGATGCGCGTGTTCGAGAATCGTCGTCAGCGGCGGAAACCAGAAGACCCCGGCCGAGCGCGCGCCCGCCTCCCAGGCGATGGCGGCCACGACCAGCACCCAGACGTGTGTCACGAAGGCGCGTGACAGATGCCAGCGCTGCGCGCGCGCCGGCGTGGCCGCAGTTGCGCTCATGGCGGCGCTCATCGCTCGGCTCCCGTTCGCCAGGCCGGATGCCAGGGCAGCAGCCGGCGTTCGGTCGCCGCCAGCGCCCAGTTGCTCAATGCACCCAGCAGACCGGCGATCGCGGTGCCGGCAAAGACCAGGTCCGCGCGTCCGGCACCGGTGTTCGCGTCGAGAATCCAGACGCCCAGGCCGGTGCGGCTGCCGCCGAGCATCTCGACGCTGATGGCGAGCACCAGCGCGATCGGGGAGGCGACGCGAATACCGGTCGCCAGATGTGGCAGCGTCGACGGCAGAAAGACGTGCACGAAGCGCTGCAGCCGGCCGATGCGGAAGACGCGCGCCGTGTCGTGCTGCACGCGGTCGATGGCGCGGATGGCCGAGACGATGTTGTACAGGATCGGCCACATCGCCGCATAGAGGACGAGGGCCAGCTTCAGCGACAGGCCCTGGCCGAGCACGAGCATGCCGAGCGGGATCAGCGCGACCGACGGAATCGGGCGGATGAAGTCGAAGAGCGCGCGAAAGGATCGATCGAGAAAGCGGTTCGAGCCGATGACGAAGCCGAGCGCGACCCCGGCCACGACGGACAGTGCCAGGCCGAGGAGCCAGGCCTGCACCGTATCGAGCGTCTGGCGCAGGAAATCGGCGTCCACGCACAGTTCGGCCATCCGTTTCAGCACGGTCGATACATGCGGCACGTACTGCGGATCGGTCAGGCCCGAACGCGACAGGTATTCGGCCAGTGCCAGAACGAGGACGACGCCGACGATGCGACGCGTGCGGCCGTGCCGGCGGCTCGTCACCGTCGGAAGCCGCGTTTTTGCCGCCTTGCCGCGCCCGCCAGCGCCGGTTCCTGCCCGTTCCCCCGGCGCACCCGCATCAACGGCTGCGCCCGGGTGGCTGGCGGCAGGCATGGCAGCGCGCAGCGCGGTGGCTTCAGTCACCGAAGAACACCGCCGTGTCGAAATGGCCCGGGAGCAGACCGTTGTCGCTCATCAGATCGGACAGATGCTGCAGCCTCGCTCGATCGAGTTCCGCCGTGTAGGCCGGCAGGCCGATGCGGGTGGCGATCGCCTCCGGAATCTTCGTGAAGGTGGGAATGGCGGCACGCACTGCGGCCGGATCACCGGCGGCGCGTTTGCTCGCTTCGGCCATGGCCTGGCGGAAACGGGCAGCCACGTCGGCGTTTGCCCTGGCCCACGACGCGGACATCATGTAGCCGGCTGCCGGCGCGTCCTGCATGGTGCCTGCGAACGGGTCGAAGAGATCGCGCGTCTTGCCCGAATCGCGTGCCTGCGTCAGGAAGGGCTCGACGAGCCAGGCGGCGTCGACCTGGCCGTGTTCCAGTGCTGACAGCATGTTCGGGAACGGGAAGCTGACGAAGGTGACCTGCTTCGGATCGACGCCGGCGGCCTTCAGAGCCTCCTGGATGCCGAGGGTGCCGAAATTGATCAGGGCCGACACGGCGACACGCTTGCCGGCGAGATCGGCGGTGCTGCGCACGGCGCTGTCGTGCGCGACGACGATCCGGCTGAAGTCGTTGTTGACGTTGTCGGCCGGTGCGGCCAGGCGCAGCGGCACGCCGCGTTGTGCCGCCAGGATGAACGGCACGTAGCTGCCGAAGGCGAATTGCATGTCCCCGGAGACCAGACCCGAGGTGGCCTGTGCCGCGCCCGGTGCCGGCGTCGTCTCGACCGACAGGCCGTGACGGGTGAAGATGCCCTCGCGGATGGCCAGGAACAGGGGGGCGGTGTCCGAGACATTCAACACGCCGACCGTGACCTTGACCGGCGCGTCCGCCCGGTTTGCATCGGTCGTCGAGGCGGCCGTCGCCGGCAGTGTGCGCAGGCCGAGCGCAAGAAGCAGCAGCGCCGCGAACAGAAAGCCGTGATTCAGGGTTCTTCGCATGACAGTTCTCCTCCAGGGCTCTTGCAATGGCACGGATCCGGGAAAATCGGCGGGGTACGTCCGACGGTCAGCCGCCGGCGGTTTCACGGACGGGGCGGGCGTATCGCATCCTTGCTGCATCCGTGCCGTCAGTAATAGTGGGACGAAACGACGTGCGCGTCGATCACCGACGGCTGGCCCGAGTCGAGTGCGATGCGCAGTGCGTCGACCAGTTCCTCTTCCGAGCGCACCGTGAAAGCGCGCACGCCGAATCCGCGCGCAATCATCGGAATGTCGATCGTCGGCATCGAGAATGACGAACCGGGGAAGCAGTTCGCCTGCTGTGCCGCCCGGTCGAATTGACCGAGACCACGGCGTACCGCCATGTAGCCGTCGTTGTTGATGATCACCGCGACGACCGGTGCGCCCAGATGCGCCGCCGTCCACAGTGCATGGATGTTGAACAGCGCGCCGCCATCGCCGACAAAAGCAACGACGCGTCGCCCCGGCATGCCCAGCTGCACGCCGACGGCGGCCGGTATGCCCCAGCCGAGCCCGCCGCCCGAGGTGCCGAAATAGGTGCGTCGGCCGCTCAGGCGAAAGTGCGACTGCATCATCGACTTCGACAGCACCGATTCGTCGACGATGACGATGTCTTCCGGCAGGATCTCGTCCATCCGCTGCAGCAGGCGCACCGGCTGCATCCGCTGCATCGGACTGTTCATCATGGCGGCGATCGTCCCCGTGGCGGCGGTGTCGATGCCGGCCAGGGCGGCAGACAGGCTGGTGTCTGCGACCGCCGTGTCCGCGCTCCCGGCGAAACCCGCGTGCTGTGCGACGGCGCCAACGGTTTCCAGAGCCATGCCGGCGCCGGACAGAACGGCGCCTGCGCCGGAGGAGAGCGGCGCGCCGCGCGGCACGAACGTCCGCGTGCGCCGCTGCGCGAGCTTCGCCGCCGTCGGCCCGGCCGAGTCGACGGCGATCCGGTGCAGGCCGCAGATGGCGTCGTCGACGTCGGCCAGCACGGCCAGTTCGGCGGGATAGATCTTGCCGAGTTCGTCCGCGTCGGCGCCGATCTGCAGCAGGCGGATGCCCGGATGCAACGCGGCTTGTTCCGGCCACGCGTATTCCATGAACAGGCGCGCTCCGAGGGCGACGACGACGTCGGCATCGGCCACCACCGCCGACTGCGCGGAAAAATTGCCGTGGTAGCAGGGATGGTCGGTGGGGAAATTCAGCGCGTTGGTGGTGAACACTTCCTCGCCGACGACCGGAATGCACAGTCGTTCGACAAGATCGACGAGCAGGGGAAGGGCCGATCCGGCACCGACGCCATTGCCGGCGATGATCAGCGGGCGCTCGGCGCTGCCCAGGGCCTCGACGATCCGCGCGAGTTCCTCCGGATGGGCGCGCAGCGTGACCCGGTCGGCACGCCGCCGGTCACGGCCGACGAAGCCGGCATCGAGTTCGGCGGCCATGTAGTTCTCGGGCACGGCCAGAAAGACCGGGCCGGGCGCGGGCGCAGCCGCCACCTTCAGGCCACGCAGCACGAGTTCGGGCAATTTCTCCGGCAGCGTCACCCGCCAGGCTTCCTTGGTTACCTGGCGCACCAGTCCGGGCAGGTCGGGTACTTCGCAGAAGCAGCCCCGGGCCGACAGGCGGTCGTCCTTGTCGCCGGCGATCACGAGCAGCGGCGAACGGTCGCTGCGCAGATTGATGAGGTTGGCCAGCGTGTTGGCGGTGCCGACCGAGGTGTGCACCATGACGACGCCGGTGCTGCGCGTGGCCCGCCCATAGCCGTCGGCCATGGCGACCGCAACGCCTTCGTGCAGGCACAGATGAAAATCGATGCCGCTCGAGACGCTGGCATCCAGAAACGGGACTTCGGTCGTGCCCGGATTGCCGAAGATGCAACCGATGCCGTTTGCTTCGAGTACCGCGAGTGCTTCGCTTGCCGCCGATGCCATGTCGTCCCTCTTCCGTGTCCCTGCCTGTGTCCCTTCTTTGCGCCCGGGGGAGATCGCCGGTTCCCGATAGCCATGATCGAACCGGATCCGGGCGCTGGTGCACCAGGGATTCATGGCAATCTTCGGGACAGTTCCACTGTTTCGCTATCCGGATTGCGCGTTTCCTGTCCGGATTGCGCCGATTCATGCAGATCGACAGTCCCCTGGCCGGGTTTCCATCCTTCCGGACGACGGATCTCGAGGAGGCACGCCGCCATCTCTGCCGGATCCTGTCGCCGCACGCGCTGCACCTCGTGCACGAGCGCGCGCGGCTGGACGTGTGCTGCCGCAGTGTCGAACTCGGTGACACCGTGCTTCTCTACGCCCGCTACGGTGCGGCCGTGCGACTCGACCCCGGGGCCCTCGAGGACTTCTACCTCGTCGGCATGCCGCTGGCCGGCAGTTCCACGATCCGTACCCGGCGCTGGGAACTGGTATCGCATCCGGACGTCGCCTCGGTGCAATCGTGCATGCAGCCGATGCAGACGCAGTGGGATGACGATTGCAGCAAACTGTCGATCAAGATCTCGCGGCCGGCGCTCGACCGCCGGCTGGCGGCACTGCTCGGCTACGCGCCTTCGCGCCCGGTCGAGTTCCGGCCCGGGCTGGAACTGGACAGCCGGGATGGTGCCACCTGGAACGGACTGATCCGCTTCGTGCTGACCGGGCTCACGCCGGACTCGACCTGGGTGGGTTCGGCGACCGGGCGGCAGGCGCTGGAAGAAACGCTCATCTCGACGCTGCTGCTCGTGCAGCCGCACAACTACAGCGAGGCCCTGCGCCGGGATGTGCGCGCGCCGGCGCCGTCCTTCGTGCGCCGCGCCGAGGAGATGATCATTGCCGACCCGGTGCTGGAAGGGGGCGTCGGGGCACTGGCCGGTCGTCTCGGGGTCAGTGTGCGCACACTGCATGCCGGTTTCCGGCGCCACCGAGAGATGACCCCGCTGGAATTCGTGCGCCAGCAGCGTCTGGCGCAGGCGCGCGAACGACTGCTCGGCGCCGATGCCGGCACCCGGGTCACCGACATCGCACTGGCCGTGGGTTACGCGCATTTCGGCCGCTTTGCGGCCGACTACCGGGCACGGTACGGGGAACTGCCTTCAGCCACTCTGCGTGGCGCCTCTCCACCCACCCATACTTCACGGTGACCTCAGATTACGTCAAGGCTGCTTCCGTTCTGATTGAAGTACGCCCGTTAATTGTCCCCGCCCGTAGACGGAACCAGGAACTCCGATCCCACCTCGGGTGCCTGGGACAGAAGAGAAAATATACTCGCTGACGGTTGAAACTTCAGGTCAGATCTCACAGCCCGAGATACGCCTGCTGTACGGCCTCATTGGCCAGTAACCTGGAACCGGTATCGCTTAACGCCACCTGCCCCGCTTCCAGGACGTAACCACGATCGGCGATTGCCAACGCCGCCTGCGCATTTTGCTCTACTAGCAGGATGGTGGTCCCTTCGGTCTTCAGTCGTTCAATAACGCCGAAGATCTCGGCAGCAATGAGCGGCGCCAAGCCCATTGATGGTTCGTCGAGCAGCAACAGTCTGGGGCGGCCCATCAGCGCACGGGCCAATGCGAGCATCTGTTGCTGGCCTCCCGACAAGGCTCCGGCCGGAGAATCGGCGCGTTCCCGGAGGATCGGAAAGAGCGCGTACATCCGTTCGAGATCGTCGTTGACCCGATGGTCGCGGCGGGTGACGGCGCCGAGCCGAAGGTTGTCCACAACGCGCATGGGCCCAAATACCTGTCGACCTTCCGGTACCTGACAGATTCCGGCATGCACACGCTGATAGGGCCGATCGCGTGAGAGCCGCCGTCCGTCAAAGACGATCGAGCCACCTGTGGCCGGCTGTACTCCGGAAAGTGTACGAAGGAGTGTGGTCTTGCCCGCTCCATTGGCTCCGACGAGTGCAACCAATTCGCCCTCCGATACGCTCAGGTCGATCGAGTACAGTGCCTGGACACGTCCATAGTGGCTGGACAAGCCCGTCACCTCCAGCAGCGAGCTCATGCAGCCGCCCCCAGGTAAGCCGCGATCACCTCAGGATCGTGGCGTACTTCATCGACCGTTCCCTGGATGAGGCGCCGACCATAGTCGAGTACCAGCACCTGATCCGAGATGCCCATCACGAGCTTCATGTCGTGTTCAACGAGAATGATTGTCACGCCTTCGTCTGCGACCTGACGAATCAGCTTGGCGATCCCGGATTTCTCGGTCTGGTTCAGCCCCGCGGCGGGTTCGTCGAGCAGCAGGAGCCGGGGGTTCGAAGCAAGTGCGCGAGCGATCTCCAGCCGCTTGAGTGCACCGTATGGCAGTTCGTTAGCCTGCGCCTTTGCGAAGGTCTCGATCCCGACAAAATTCAACAGGGAGAGCGCACGCTCCCGACACTCTGCATCCGCCTTACGTAACGCAGGAGGTTGCAACATACCCAGCAACAGACTTCCATGGAGTATCTGGTGAGCGCCGATCATCACGTTCTCGACAACGCTCATGTTCATGCAGATCTGAAGGTTCTGGAAGGTTCTGCTGAGGCCGGTGCGTGCGATCCGTTCGGGCGGCCAGTTGTGTGTACGTGTCCCGAACAGGGCGATGCTTCCAGAGTCGGGCACATAAATACCGGTGATGAGGTTGATCAGAGTCGTCTTGCCTGCGCCGTTTGGCCCGATCATTGCATGGACCGTTCGCGGTACGACATCGAAGCTCACGTCGCGTATCGCATGCACGCCACCGAACGATTTCGACAGCCCCTGGACGGACAGTGCCTTCATGGAGCCTCCATTGTCGACCTTCGCGCGCTGTCCTCCGGATGGCCGCCTGGTGAGCCGGTAGCGGCTTGTCTTCCTGCACGGCGTACGGGGAAACGGGTACTCAACGTGGGCACGATGCCGTCACGCAGGAAGATCATCGCAGCGGTCAGGATTACGCCGAATACCAGTGTCTCCCAGCCTTCGAACGCATGAAGGAACTGAGGGAGAATCGTGATCAGTGCGGCACCTGCCAGCGAACCGTAGACAGATGCCATACCCCCGATCACGACCATCATCAGCAGTTCGATCGAACGTGCCAGCCCTGCGACCGATGGTGTGATGAACGCCATGTAGTGCCCGCTCAGGCTTCCGACGATACTGGCCAGTACTGCGGACAGCACGAACACACGCGTTTTGAATGCCCGCGTGTCGATTCCAGCGATGCGCGCTGCAGTCTCGGATCCACGGATGGCCTGTAGAGCCCGCCCGGCAGGTGAGTTGACCAGGTTGATCGCGGCCCAGGTGGTCAGCAGAAGTAGTGCGGACGTGAGTGCATACCACTGGACTTCGCCGTCAATCGACCAGCCGAATGCCGAGAAGGGTGGAACAGTCATTCCGTCGGATCCACCGGTCCAGCGGATCTCGTTCGTGAACACGATCGCGGCGATCAGTCCGAGTGCGAGAGTGGCCATTGCGAGGTGATGACCGCGGAGCTTCAGGATTGGTCGCGCAATCAGGAACGCCAGTATCCCGGTTATCGCGGCACCCGTGATCAGCGCGGCCAGTGGTGACCAGCCGAAGTGCGTGGTCAGAATGGCTGACGTGTAGGCACCCAGCCCCAGGAACGCGGCATGGCCCAGACTGATCTGCCCTGCGTATCCGAACAGCAGGTTAAGGCCGATCACGACGATGGCGCTCAGTGCGATCCGGATCGCGACGTCGTACAGATAGCTGTTGGGGCCGGTCAGCGGAAAAACGAGGAGCAGCGTGAACAGCACGAGAAGACCGCAGTGTGAACGTAGATGGCTCATACGCGCTCCGCCATCTTCACACCGAACAATCCGTGCGGCATGTACATGAATACGAGCAGGATCAATATATAGGCTACCGCGTCCTTATAGGCTGACGACAGGTAACCTGCCGTCAGGGCCTCCATGAGGCCGAGCGAGAGTCCGCCGACGATGGCACCGGGACCACTTCCCAGACCTCCGAGCGCTGCGGCGGCAAATCCTTTCAAACCCAGCACGATGCCAGCGTCGTAGCTGGTGAAGGTGATCGGGACAGTCAGCACGCCACCAATGGCGCCGAGGGCGCCGGACAGTGCGAAGGAGATCAACATCACGCGTTCGGTATTCACGCCGACCAGGTCGGCGGCGAGACGGTTGTGCGAGGTCGCGAGCATCGCTTTACCCGGGAGGGTTCTGTTGAAATACCAGGCGAGTGCGAGCACGACCAGGACCGTAACGGCGATCACCCAAAGGCTCTGCCTCGACAGTGTTGCCCCCAGTATCTGCAGCGGTTCGTCGCCGCTGAAGGCGGGAAGACCGCGATTGCCCTTGCCGAACAGCACCTGCACGGCACCGCGTATCACTAACGCAACGCCAAGCGTGATGATCAACAGCGTGATCAGCGGTGCTCCTGATGCCGGTCGAATCGCCAGTCGCTGCATTGCGACGCCTGCGACGATACTGACGGACACGGCGCCACATACCGCCATCGGAAGGTCCATGCCGGATGCGGACAGCGCCGCTGCGACCATCGCGCCGAGCATAATGAACTCGCCCTGCGCGAAGTTGACGATATGGCTGGCGTTATAGATCAGTGCGTAGCCGAGCGCGGCTAGTGCGTACATCGAGCCGACGGTCAGGCCCGAGAACAGAAATTGCAGAAGTTCCGCCGCCATCGTGGTCTCCAGAAGAGGCGGGACGCACTCCAGCGTCCCCTCGCGCCAGCTGGCGGGCTGGCTTTACTTTGCCAGGACAAAGCGGCCTTCGCGCACCTCGACCATTCGAAGATCGTCCAGGTCCAGTCCATTGTGGTCTTCTGCGGACATCGTGAAGGTTCCGTTCAAGCCCACCAGACGGTCGGTCTCTTCGATCGCATCACGTACCTTCGCCTTGTCGATGCTGCCTGCGCGCCTCAGGGCGTCAATCGCGATCATCAGTGCGTCCGCCGCATTGGAGCCGAAAGGTGAAGCGTCCGTACCGTATGCGCTCTTGTATGACGCGTAGTACTCCCGACCGATCTTCTTCGACGGATCGTCTTCCGCGAGAGCATCAATCACCACGAAGGCGGCTGTCGGCATACGGATCCCTTCTGCGGCAGCACCCGCGAGCTTTATCAACTCCTGGTTGACGGCGGCGTGCGGCATGTACACGGGAAGCTTCAGTCCAAGCTGGGCGATGCCACGTGCTGCCATCGCCGGGCTCGGTCCTGCGCCGCAAAAGACAATCAACGCCTGGATTCCTGCTGTCCCACGGATCTTCGTCAGTTGTGGCGTAACATCCGTATCCTTCGCGCCGTAGGTTTCTTCAGTGACAATCGTGATGCCGTACTTCGAAGCTGAAGCCGTCAGTTCCTTGCGTCCCGATTGACCGAAGCCGCTGGTCTCGGCCAGCAGTGCTACGTGTGTATGTCCGTGATCCTTCAGGTCCTGAAGGATGCGCTCGGCTACCAGGCGATCGGTTGGCGGTGTCTTGAATACCCACTTCTTCACCGGTTCCACAATCGACGCACCGCCTCCGAACGAAACATACGGCACGGCGCTGCGCTCGGCATGTGGCACCATTGCCATCGCAGAAGGCGTGATGGTTCCTCCGAGGAGCACGTCGACCTTGTCCGAATCGATGAGACGCTTGGCAAAAGTGTTGGCGTTACCCGGGTCGGACTGATCGTCATAAATGACGAGTTCCACCTGACGGCCAAGTATGCCGCCCTGCTCGTTCAACTGCTTCACTTGCAGTTCGAGCACCTTCTGCTGCGGATCTCCGATGAATCCGACAGGTCCGGTAAGCGAAAGTACGGCGCCGAGCTTGATCGGTCCGGTCTGTGCATGCGCTGCTGGCGCCAGAGCAAGACCGGCGGCCATCAAGAGCGCGCCGAAGGTTCTATGGATCATGGTGTTGTCTCCTCAGGGAAAAGATGCATTTCTGGCGGTATGCATCACGACGTGAGTCGCATCTGGATCTTGACTTGCGAGGGATCGCCACGGCCTTTGATCAACGCCAGGAGAATCGACTCCGCTTCGTCGAAGGGAATGACGTGCACCCACCGGGTATCCAGCTTGTCGGCCAGCCGGGCGGCCTCGCGGAACTCGTCGTCGGTGTAGCCGAATGAGCCGCGAATGCTGCGTTCGCCACCGATGATCGGAGCTGCAGGAACGAGCAGGTCGGCACTATGCAGGCCCACGAGAACAGCGGTTCCGCCTGGCCGGGTCTTGAGTACGGCCTCTCGACGTGTGGCTGTCGTTCCGGCAGTGTCATAGACGACGTCATATATGCCTTCCGCAACGGGACCGACCCTGGTCGCGCCGCTCGCGTGTGCGAGATCGAGTCGCTGCTGCGAAATGTCGGTGACAGTGATGTCCTGCACACCTGCCGACTGCAGTACGAAGAGCATCGAAAGCCCGATGGCACCAGCGCCGAGAACTGCGACCTGCCCCTCGGGAGGCGACGCAAGCCGGAACGCATGCAATGCAGTGGCGATCGGATCAACCATTGCCGCCTGTTCCAGCGTCGCGTTCCCTGCCGGAAGAATGCGGTTCACTGGTACCGTCACACTTTCTGCAAAGGCGCCGGGGCGATGCACTCCCACAATCCTGCGTGATTCGCACAGGTGCGTTCTTCCCTCGCAACAGGCGCGGCAATGTTGACAAGACAGGATCGGATTAACGATTACGACGTCACCGGTGTCGCGCCTGCGACCGACAAATTCGTGCCCGAGCGTCATCGGCGGTATGACTTTAGGCCTCTCATCCCGGATCACGCAAAGATCGGTGCCGCAGATGCCTGCCTGTAATACCTGCACGACCACCTCGCCGTCGGTCGTAATGGGCTCTGGAGCCTCCTGTTGCTTCACCGTCCTGTCGCCGAGATACACGAGTGCTCTCATCGGATGGAGTCCTGAAAAGGGGGAACGACCACAGCCCCGGGTTCTCGGGCGCTGAGGCTCGGGTAGCGCTGCATCAGTGCACCTCCATCGACGTACAGGGTCTGACCCGTTACATAGGCAGCGGCGTCGCTGGCAAGGAACGCGACTGCAGTTGCGATGTCTTCGGGACTTGCCGGGCGCCCAAGCGGAATATTCGACACGAATGCTTCGCGCGTCGCAGGGTCGGACAAGAACCGGGCGACCATTGGCGTCTCCGTCAGCCCGGGTCCGATGCCGTTCACCCGGATTCCGTATCCGGCCAATTCGAGCGCGGTCACCCGCGTGAACATCTCAACGCCGGCCTTGGCTGCGCAATAGGCGCTCAGCCCTTCACCTGGCTGTCGCGCGTTCGTCGATGCGATCTGGATCAGTACACCTCCGGTCCCCTGCCGGATCATTTGCCGAGCCTGTGCGCGTGTGCAGAGAAAGACTCCGGTCAGACAGACGTCAAGTACCTTTCGCCACTGTTCAAGGGTCGTGTCGATCATCGGTGCGCTGACCCCTGCGCCAGCTGCGTTTACGCCGATGTCGATCCGGCCAAAAGATTCGGATATCCGTGCGATGGCGGACTCGACCTCCATTTCGTCGGTGACGTCGGCCGCGATTGCCTGTGCAGCAGTCGAGAGCGCGTGGGCGGTTGTATCGGCAGCCGCGAAATCCCGGTCGAGTACTGCGATTTGCGCACCTTGTGCCGAAAGCACGTGGCAGACGGCACGACCGATCCCCGAGCCTCCCCCGGTTACCAATGCGACCTTTCCTTCCAGCCTGACCGTGCGGGGCATTTCAGGCCTCAAGGTTGTCAGCGTAGGGCACGTAGCGGCGCTCGCCTTCACGTTCGACCGCCCTGCCAACGAAACGCTGCGTGATCGGATGCATTACTTCCGGGCGCGTCATCACGTTCACACACGCCGGCTTGCCACAGGCAAATGCACGCTGCAGCGCGGACGCGAGATCGGCCACGTCTTCGACGAACTCGGCATGGCAGCCGAATGCAGCCGCCGCCTCCTCGTAGCGGATGTGGCCGAGATCGCTGACGATCCGGTTACCCGGTCCGTACAGCAGATCCTGTCCGTTGGCCGACATGCCCCACGCCTGATTGTTCGCGATCACGACGACGACTGGAAGCCGGTGTCGCACCAGGGTTTCGAATTCGGCAAAGTTGAAGCCGACTGCACCGTCGCCAGTGAAGCAGACCACTCGACGGTCAGGGTGCGCTACCTGTGCCCCAATAGCCAACGGAATGCCTTCGCCCATCGAACCGACGTAGCCGTGACCCAGCCAGTGACCAGGCTCCAGGCTGCAGCCGACCATGTCGATCCATGAATGCGCCTCACCGCCGTCAAGGCACATCACGGCGTTTCGTGGTGCCGCTTTGGTGACTTCTTTGGCCAGGCGATACGGATGGATCGGGCCGCTCGCGTTCGACGCTGCCTCCTCGTAGGCGCTCTTCGACGCGTTGCCGATCGCACACAAGCGCTTGGCCCACGCAGCCCGCTCGGCAACCGCATCAGGTTTCACTTCTCCTAACGCTTCGAGAAGCGCCCGCAGCATCTCCCTGCAATCGGCAGCCACCGCCAGGTCGGGATCGCGGATACGACCGAATTCTTCCGGTTCGATGTCCACCTGGATAACAAAGGCTTCGTCGGGAAGAAAGGACCGACGCTGACCACCAGTGTAGATACCGAAGCGCGCCCCAAGAACCAGTATGAGGTCAGGTACCAGGCCCTGCCCCCGAGCGGGGGCGAGCGTGGCAAAGCCACGCCCCCATAATGGATGGTCGCTGGGAATCGTGCCGCGGGACTTTGCGTTCGTCAGCACCGGAATGCTGCCATGCTCGGCGAGTGCAACAAGCTCCGCCGCGCCACGCGAGTACAGCACGCCCCCACCCGCGAGAATCACCGGCCGGCGTGCGCCTCGCAGAAGGCTGGCGATTTGCTCGATAGCTTCTGGCGCGGGTGCTGGTCGCGTAGGTGCGTGGGTGCCGTGCAGGTAGCGCACTTCTTCGGCCTCGATCGTGCCAAACATGATGTCGATGGGAATGTCGACATAGACGGGACCTGGCCGACCGGTAGAGGCCTTGCGAATGGCCATCCCCAGCAGATCGGCAAGCCTGCCCAGGTGGGGAACCTGCACCGCCCACTTCGTCACCGAAGTCATGACGGCCATCTGGTCCACGCCGCTGTTCACCGGCCTCGTATCGATGTCGCGCAAGGGTGCGGCACCCCCGATGATCAACATCGGTACGCAATCGGCCAGCGCGTTGGCTGCTGGCGATACGATGTTCGTCACGCCACCACCCGCGGCCACCCAGGCGATACCCACCTTGCCGGTCGTGCGGGCATAGGCCGACGCCGCGAAGCCGGCCGCCTGTTCATGGCGGGTGTCGACAATGCGAAAGTTCGCTTCACGGCCGGCGCGTAATGCGGGATCCATGTGTCCCGCATGCAGCGTGAATACGGTATCGAGCCCGAAACGGGTCAGTGTGTCGACGAGCACCTGCCCGCCAAGTAGCTGGGACAACTTCTTCTCCTTGATGATGGGCTGTCAGCGCGTTGGACGGTATTCGCCGACCGGGCGTCATCCCTGGTTCTGCACAAAACTATAACTGAACGCGTTCAATAAGAAAAGTGCTGCCTTGAAAAAGCAGATGTCTGGTTGCATCGCCAGACTGAAGGATCGAAAGGGTCAGGGGCGTGAATGGGCCGATATACGCCAGCCGTCAATGAGACTGTCGATGGCGCAACGCGCCATCGCGGCAGTCGACGACCAGGGCATCGACGGCGTCATTCGGGGAAAGGCAATGATCCCGTGCACCGTGGCAATGAGCGTGTCTGCTGCTAGCCGGCTGTCAACCCGGCTATGCGGCAGCGTCGCCAGGAACGCGTCGACGACGTCGAAATAGAGCTGATACGAGCGACGCACGGTTGCCGACTGTCCGAACGGTAACCCGTCCTGTGACAGGACCAGAGGATGATGCGCCGGACCTGCGAACAGCAGATCGAACTGATCGAGGTGATTGAGCCAGTACTTGGCCGAGGCCAGGAAGACCTTTCGAACCCGCATCGCCGGGTCCCTGGTGCGCCGCGCAACCCGCTCCAGGTAGTCGGTAGCGACCCCCATGTCGACTTCGCGGATCGCGAAGATCAGTGCTCGATAATCGGCAAAATACTGATAGATGGTCCCGGGCGAATAGCCCGCTTCCTTCGCAACCTGCCGCAATGAAACTCTTGCCGACTCGTCGCGGGCCAGCAGTCGCCTGCCGGCGTCGACAAATGCCTGACGGACCTTGGCCTTGTCCTCAAGAGAATGGGCACGGCTGCGACGGTCGCCGCGCTCGGCGCGAAAACTCACAGAGAGGCAGTTCGATTGCAGGGTACCGAGTATAAGCCGAAGTTTTATCCCCTCTCGTCTAATGCATAGTCAGTCGGCATGTCTGCCAGCCAGATTGGGATTGATCCGGCTTTTTCCCCTGTTCGCATTGCGCCGCCGTGCACGGACGCGGCATGACGGGGCACAATGTTGCGCTCGCGATGCGGTCCGGACCTGTCCATCAGGCCGACCGCCTTACCTCGAATTCCAGGGAGAAAAACAGGATGCCCGGCTTGCTGCCCGATGTCGATCCCGATGGCCTGCTCGAATACTCGGTCGTCTACACCGATCGCGCGCTCAATCACATGTCGCAGAAGTTCCAGGCGGTGATGCGCGATATCTCGGGCACGCTCAAGGAGGTCTATCACGCACGCTCGGCAATCATCGTGCCCGGCAGCGGCAGCTTCGGCATGGAAGCGGTGGCCCGCCAGTTCGCCACCGGCCGCAAGTGTCTGGTGATCCGCAATGGCTGGTTCAGCTACCGCTGGAGCCAGATCTTCGAGATGGGCGGCATCACGGCGCAGACCCTGGTCGAGAAGGCACGCATCAAGGGTGCCGGGTCCGGGCCGAAAGCGCCGTTCGGGCCGCCGCCGATCGGGGGCCTGCTGGCGACGATCGAGCGCGAGCGCCCGGAGGTGGTGTTCGCGCCGCACGTCGAGACGTCTTCCGGGATCCTGCTGCCCGATGATTACCTCACCGAGGTGGCGCGTGCCGTGCACGCGGTCGGCGGGCTGTTCGTGCTCGATTGCATCGCTTCGGGTGCCCTGTGGGTCGACATGCAGGAGATCGGCGTCGACGTGCTGCTGAGTGCGCCGCAAAAAGGCTGGAGCGGACCGGCGTGCTGCGCGTTCGTGATGCTGGGCGAGGAGGCGCGCCGGCGCATCAACGAGACCACCAGCACGAGCTTCTCGTGCGATCTGCGCAAGTGGCTGCAGATCATGGAGACCTACGAGAATGGCGGGCATGCCTATCACGCCACACTGCCGACCGACGCGCTGCTGGCGGTGCGCGCGGCACTCGACGAGACGCGCGAATTCGGTTTCGAGGCAGCGCGCGCGGCACAGTGGCGCCTGGGCGAACGGGTGCGCACGATGCTGGCCGGCAAGGGCTATCCGGGGGTTGCGGCGGCCGGCTACGAGGCGCCGGGCGTGGTCGTTGCCTATACCGATGATCCGGACATCCACTCGGGGCGCAAGCTGGTCGAGGCCGGTGTGCAGATCGCCGCCGGCGTGCCGCTGGCCGTGGACGAGCCGGCGGACTTCCGGACGTTTCGCATCGGCCTGTTCGGTCTGGACAAGCTGGCCGACGTCGAGCGCACGGTGCAGACCCTTACCGAGGCGTTCGAGCGGGCGGCGTGACTGTACGCCGGGATGAACCCGCGCCGCCCGGGGTGATCGCGGCCGGGCCGGTCAAGCCTGATCGTTCGTCCGGTTCCGGCGGTTTCGACGACCGATCGCCAGCAGGCCGGCCGGCGCGAGCAGCAGCGCAAGCGTGCCGGGGATCGGAATCGGGTCACCGGTGATCACATCCTGGTGTTTATCGGATCGCAGGACCATGGTGTAGCGGATGGCCAGCGGATCGGCAGTCTCGAGCGCATCGAAAAATTCTTCGAGATGGCCTCTCACCTCACCATCCAGATTGCTGCCGTTGGTCCAGGCAGCCTTGAAGACCCCATCGTCGATATCCCAGCCACTCGCTTCGTACAGGCTTTCCCAGATGCCGAGCTGGATGGCAGCCGCGGTTTCCTTGTTACCCGGCTTCAGCCAGGCAAAGGGATCACCCGGGCCGAGCACCGAGTTCACGGCGCCGAGAAACGCGAGGGTGCGATCGACCGCACCGCCGTAATCGACGGTGTAGTCGACCGACAGGCCGGAACCGACCGTCTGCGCAATGTCGTAGCAGTACATCCACATCTCGCTGGCGCTGCCGACCAGTTGCTCCGCCGTGATCCCCTGCAGATTGCTGGCAGTGCCGGTGAAGCGCTCTGCATAGGCGTCGATTCCACCTTCCCGGCCGGGGCCGGCGAGATTCACGACGACGCCACCAAGGCCGCCATCGATCGGGTTGGCAAACGTGACCGTGAGACTGTGGTCCGTCGGAGCGGCCTGGGCGCCCAGCGCGACGGCGGTGAAGGTTGCGGCAACCAGTGCCTTGTGAATCCGGGCCATGTCCGTTGCTCCTCTGCTCAATCGTTTCGGACCGGCGAAGCGTCCGTCTCGAGGGTGGAGAACTCCTCGCTTCGCCATCGACAATCATGATGGAAATCAGAGAAGCAAATTACGGACCATCATTGATATTCACTGAATATTCAGTGATATGCATATCTCCATCACCTGCGATCAGCACCCGGACGTCAATTCTCCCGACAGGGGAAAAATCACGAATCGGGCATGGTGAACAGGGGCTTATCCGGTCTTTGCGACCGGGTTTTGACCGCGAGCGATCCCGGAATGCGTATCGTTGCTTCTCGTTACACGATTCCCATCGCCCAGGAGCACTCGATGCGCGCAACTCTGGAACAAATGAGCGACAGCCCGGCGGCGTCGATCCAGGAAATTTCGGCCGGACTGTTCCGGATCAACGTGCCGGTCGGTGCGGACGTCTTCCCGGGCGGGTTCTCGTACAACCAGTATCTGCTGGTCGACGAGATGCCGCTGCTGTTCCACACCGGGCCGCGGCGGATGTTCGCGCAGGTGCGCGAGCAGATCGAAAAAGTGATGCCCGTCGACCAGCTGCGCTACATCGGCTTCTCGCACGTCGAGGCGGACGAGTGCGGCGCCATGGCCGAGTTCCTCGCCGCGGCGCCGAAGGCGCGTCCGGTGTGCAGCGAACTGGCGGCGCGCAGCTGGGCGCGTGACCAGTACGACGCGCAGGCGGTCGCACTGCGCGACGGGCAGGAACTGGGCACCGGACGGCACCAGCTCGTCTGGATCTCGACGCCGCACCTGCCGCACGGCCGCGAGTGCGGTTTTCTGTACGAGCCCAAGCGCCGGATCCTGTTCTGCGGCGACCTGTTCGCGCAGGGTGGGCCGGGCGAGACGCCGATCACGAAGGAAGACATCTTCCGGGCGAGCGAAGCCTATCGCTACCAGACGGATTTCTATGCCTACGGCCGCGAGACGCCGATGCTGATCGAAAAGCTGGCGCAACTCGAGCCGCGGGTGCTCGCCTGCATGCATGGCAGCGCCTGGAGCGGAGACGGCGCAAGCCTGCTGCGCCGGCTCGGTGCGGTGCTCGAAGAAGAACTCTGAACACTGTCGGCGGGCCGCCGACGGCGGGAGGCTGCCGGGAAGAAGGGGCTGTCAGAGGAGGCTGTCGGGATGCGCCGCGTCAGCGACTGCGCGCCCAGGCGCGCAGCAGGGCGGCACCCGAAGCAGCCGGCAGCAGGGCGAACAGGGCGAAGCCCAGACTCCACGAGCCGCCGGCGCGGATGATGCCGGCGAACACCACCGGCCCGAGCATGCTGCCGGCAAACGTGAAGAACTGCGACGCGCCGGCGACGGTGGCGAGATCGGCGCGCCGCCGGGCGGTGCGCGCCAGCTCGGCGAAATAGACGCCGTTCCAGCCCATGCCGGTGGCCGAACAGAACGTCGCGGCGGCCAGTACCACCCAGTCGGCACTGCCCGGACGCAGCAGCGCCAGCCCGACGAGCGAAGCGGCCATCGCCAGCCCGAGCAGGCCGAGCAGCAGCGCCGCGTCGAGCCAGCGATCGGCGACGTAGCCGAGACCGATCCGTGCCATCGTGCTGACGACCTGGGCCGCCGCCAGAATGCCGGCCGCCCAGGCCAGGGTGTGACCGAGTTGCAGGTTCAGCAGCGAGACGAGGAAAGTCAGGAAGACGAGCTGCGTGGTGGCAAAGGTCAGCGACGTGAGGCTCAGACGGCGCAGCACCGGATCGCGCAGCACGAGCCAGAGGGCCGCCGGACCACCGCGGACGACTGCCGGCGCATCCTCCGCTCCGGCGGACGCTCCGGACATCCCGGACGTTTCGGTCTGCGACCGGCCTGACGGTCCGACCGACGCCTCGGTCGCGTCGGCCACCCGATCGTGCGCCACACGGGTGGACCGTACCGTTGCCGTGCGTACGGACGGAGTGCGCAGCCGACGCACCCCAGGGAAAAGGACAAGGCTCGTGACGGCACAGACCAGTCCGGCCAGTGCGACTGAAGCCTGCCAGCCGATCTGCGTCAGGCCCCAGGGCATCAGCAGTCCGGCCAGCGCGACACCCATGGGCACCCCGGTCTGCTTGATCGAGAAGAACAGCGATCGGCGCTCGCCCGGCGAGTGGTGTTCGAGCAGGATCGTGGAGGCCGGATTGATGATTCCGTAGCCGCAGCCGATGGCGATCGCCGCGGCGAACAGCAACCAGACCGTGGCCGCCGTACTGGCGAAGGCGCCCAGCGCGCAGGCGAGCATTGCTACCTGGCTCAGGCCGACGGCGCCCAGCCGGGCGACGCCGTGGCCGCTCCAGAGGCCGCTGAGCATGGCCATCAGATAGGCGACACCGACGAAGAGCCCGACCCGCTCCGGTGTGAAACCGATCTCGGGCGCGACGACCGGTGCCAGTACCGCCGGCGTGCCGAGCACGAAACTGGCGAGCATCTGCACACAGAACGTCACGACCAGAGCCAGCATCGGGTGCGTCGGGCGATGCGCGGAAGGAATGGGCGGCACGGCAGGGCAGCGGGTCGGGACGGGATGCCGGCCGGAACGTGCGGCGACCAGCGGTGGCCGGGGAACCGTGGACGCGGCGACCATCGTGCGCCGCCCGGTTTCCCGGGAACGCCAACCGTTGTTGCCTGTTTCCGGGACTGCAACCGGGCTGGCCTGTCGAAACGGTTTCGAAGCGTCCGATGGCAGTGTAGCGGATCGCTCCCGTGAGCATCGACGCACCTTGTCATATACCTATGGGGGTATATAATAGGTTCGAATGCCTGTGCGACGGTCAGCATTCCGGTGCATGGCACGGTAGCCGCTGTCGGGCGGTGACCGCGATCAGGAGGAGACGACATGAATGCACGATCGACGACGCGCGGGCCGCGCAGTGCCGGCCGCCGGGAGTGGCTCGTCCGGGCGGCGCTGTTCGGCGCCGGCGTGCCGCTGGCGCTGCCGACGGCCGACGCGACAGCCGCCGCGGCCAGGACGAAAGCGCGGATCGTCATCGCCGGCAGCGGCGCCGGCGGGCTGGCGGTGGCCAGTCGCCTGGCCAAAGCCTTCGATGGCGCGCGCATCACCGTGATCGACGGCAAGACGGAACACAACTATCAGCCGGGCTACATGCTGGTCGCCACCGGGCTCTGGCCGATGGCGAAAGTGCGCCGCGACAACGCGGCGTTCATGCCCGCCGGGGTCGAATGGGTGCGGGAAGCGGTCGCGGGGTTCGACCCGCACGCGCAGCGTGTCGAGACCGCCGGCGGACGGACGATCGACTACGATTTTCTGGTGGTGGCCACGGGCCTGCATCTCGACTATGCGCAGATCGAAGGCATGGACGTGGCGGCGATCGGCCGCAACGGCCTGGGCAGTGTCTACGCCGGGCCACAGGCGGCCGCAGCCACCTGGGCGGCCATCGATGCGTTTCGCGGCACGGGCGGCGAAGCCGTGCTGACGCTGCCGTCGACGCCGCTCAAGTGCGCCGGAGCGCCGCTGAAGACGACGTTCCTGCTCGATGACCTGCTGCGCCGCGCCGGCACCCGCGGGCGCACGCAATTGCAGTTCCACTCCGCGCTGCCGACCGATACCGTCTTCGGGGTGCCGGTCGTCAATGACGCCGTGCTCGCGCGCTGGAAGGCGCTCGACGTGCAGACGCACTATCTGAGCCGGCTGGTCGCGATCGATCCGGGGGTACGGCGGGCGACTTTCGCTTCCCCCGAAGGGGAGCGCACGGAGGTGCCCTGGGACTTCCTGCACGTCGTGCCGCCGATGCGCGCGGTCGATGCGGTGCGCGACAGCGAACTGGCCTGGCAGGACGGTCCCCTTGCCACCGGCGGCTGGCTCGAAGTCGACCCGGCGACCCTGCAGCACCGGCGTTTCCCGAATGTCTTCGGGGTCGGCGACATCAATGGCACGCCGCGCGGCAAGACGGCGGCGACGGTGAAGAAAAGCGCGCCAATCGTGGCCGCGCACGTCGTCGACGCGGTGGCCGGGCGCGAACCGCACCTGCGCTTCGACGGCTACACCTCGTGCCCGCTGCTGCTGCGCGAAGGCTCGGCGATGCTGGTCGAATTCGACTACGAAGGGCGGCTGACACCGTCGATGCCCTTTGTCGATCCGCTGCAGGAAAGCTGGGCCGCCTGGGTGATGGAACGCTACATGCTCGAGCCGATGTATCTGGCGATGCTGCGCGGTCGTATCTGAATCGGGAGGGCGATCATGTCCGAACTGTGGATGGCAGTGAACGTCGTCTGGGAAACCATCGTCGAACATGCGGGATGGGTGCTGGCCTACGTGCTCGCCGTCGTGCTGGCACTGTTCCTGGCGCGCCGCGGACACTGGCGCCGTGGCTGGCGTCCGGCATGGGTGCTGGCCGGGCTCGCGGCGCTCGCCGCCATGGTGCTGCTGCCGGGGCTGACCGGCGCGGTCTGGAGCGATCTGGCGTATTTCGTCGACTGGTTCCTGCTGCTGGTACTGTCGGCGGCGCTGGGCGCCGCCGTGCTGGTGCTCGCGTGGCCGCTGGCCACCTGGCTGCGGCGCCCGCGTGCGCCGACGGCTTCCGGCATTTCCGCTGCACGCCTGCGCCAGTTGCGCTGATCCGCATGTCCCGCGGCCGCCGCGGGAAGGCCATTTCGCTGCCGGTTGCGTTACGCTTGCCGCATGAAGAAGATCGCGGGAGTGTGCATGATGTGGCAGGAGACGACGGCAAGGCGTGACCCGGCGTCCGCCGGGGACCGGCATCGGGGATCCGTCTTTCGTGCCGGGCCGGTCTTCGGCTTCCTGTGGGGCCGTCTGCTGGCGTTTTCGGGGGTGCTGATGCTGCTTGGCGCATGCGCCGCTTTCGTGCCGGGCGGCGAGCGCTGGCCGGCGATCGTGTTCGTGCACGGCAATGGCGACAACGCGGCGGTCTGGACGACGACCTTCTGGCGCTTCGAGTCCAACGGCTGGCCGCGCGACCGGCTCTTCGCGATCGATTTTCCGTATCCGTACGCGCGCGACGATGATTCCGTCGAGCAGCCGGGACGCTCATCGACGGACGAGCAGATGCACTGGCTGGCCGCCGAGGTCGAACGGGTGCTGGCCCGCACGGGCACGCGGCGCGTCGTGCTGATCGGGCATTCCCGCGGCGGCAATGCGATCCGCAACTACATCGAGAACGGCGGCGGCGCTGCCCGGGTCTCGCACGTGATCCTGGCGGCGACACCCAATCACGGCATCTGGGTCGGTCCGCTGATGCCGGGCAGCGAGTTCAACGGCAGCGGTCCGTTCCTGTCGGCGCTGAATGCGCCGCGCGGCGAACGCGGACTGGAAGTGACCGACGGTCCGAAATGGATGACGCTGCGCTCCGACGGCAACGACAAGTACGCGCAGCCCGATGGCGCCTGGCTCGGTCATCCGGGGGTGCCGACCGGCATCGATGCGCGCAGTCCGGCGCTGCGCGGCGCGCGCAACATCGTGCTCGGTCCGGTCGATCATCGGGAAGCCGGTTTCGATCCGCGCGCCTTCGATTACATGTGGCAGTTCCTGACCGGAGAGTGGCCGGTACACACGGCGATCGTGGCCGAGCCGGCACCGGTGCTCGACGGGCGCATCTTCCGGGCGGGCACGAATCAGCCGCTGGCCGGGGTGAACGTGCAGGTCTACGAAACGGCGCCGTCGACCGGCGTGCGACTGGGTGCCCCGGTCTGGTCCGCCACGACGGGTGCCGACGGCCGCTGGGGGCCGATGCCGGCACGGCCGGACGTCCCGTACGAATTCGTCGTCTCGGCCTCCGGCCATGCGGTCACGCACATCTATCGTTCGGCCTTTCCGCGTTCGTCCGCGCTGGTGAACATGAGGCCGGCGTTACTCACCGACGCGCAGCGCGGCGCGGGCGCCGTCGTCGAAATGACGCGCCCGCGCGGCTATTTCGATCCGCAGCGCCAGCGCATGAGCCTGGACGGGGCCGCGCTGCCGGGTGTACCTCCCGGTGTGCCGGGCGTTTCAGAGGTGACGTTGACGCTGGCGCCGGGCCCGGCACGCACCGTCGTGGCGGCATTCCAGGACGAACGGATTGCCGTGCGCACCTGGCCGGCCGCCGACGATGAACTGAGCGTGGCCGAGCTGCATTATTGAGCCTCAGCTTTCTTCCTGCACCGCCTTCTGCACGGCCGGGCGCGCACCGACGCGCTCGCGCCAGGCGGACAGGTTCTTCAGCCCGGACAGGTCGAGATTCATGAAGTCGGCCCAGCCGCAGAGCACCCACAGATAGATGTCGGCGATCGTCAGGGTGTCGCCGGTCAGATACGGCCAGCCCGCGAGTTCGCCGTCGATCCACTTCATCCGCTGCAGGATCTTCTCGCGCTGGATCTGCTTCGCCTCTTCCGGGTAGGCCGGATTGAAGAGCGGGCTGAACTGCTTGTGGACCTCGGTCGTGGCGAAGTTCAGCCACTCCAGCAGACGGTAGCGCGGCATCGTGCCGGCCGCCGGTGCCAGCCCGCTCGCCGGCACCTGGTCGGCGATCCACTGCAGGACGACGCTCGCTTCGGTCAGTTCCTGGCCATCGTCGAGCACGAGCAACGGCACGTATCCCTTCGGATTGATGGCGTAGTAGTCACTGCCGTCGGCGAGCTTGTGCGTCTGCAGGTCGACCTGCACGCCTTCGAACGGCAGGCCGGCTTCGTGCAGCGCGATACGAACGGCGCGCGAGCAGGCGCCGGGTGCGAAATACAGCTTCATCGGGAAGATCCTCCTGGGAGAAAACGCAACGCTCAGCGATTATCGACCCATCGGTTGCCGTCGGTGGCAACTCATAGCGGCGTAATGCGGAATTCGAGGACCTTGTCGTTGCCGCTCCAGGCATGCGCCAGCTCGCTGGCATTCCTGAGCTTGCGCGAGCGGATCGTCATCCGGTATTCGAAGGTGCGGCCCAGATGATCGAGGCGCCAGCTCATCTTGCTGATTTCGAAGCCATATCCATTGATGATGGCGCGCACTTCCTCTTCCGGGAGCGCCCGGTCGCGCGCGAAGCTCACATGATGGAAGGCATAGTGGAACACCGGCAGCATCGTTTCGGTCCAGCGGAACAGCGACAGCGCACAGATGGTCAGCACCGTGCCGGCGACCACCGGAAAATTCAGTCCGATACCGGCCAGAATGCCGATCGTCGCCGTGATCCAGATCGAAGCGGCCGTCGTCAGGCCGCGCACCGACAGACCTTCCTTCATGATGACGCCGGCGCCGAGAAAGCCGATGCCGGTCATGATGCCCTGCGCCATCCGGGTCGGATCGATGCGCACCGATTCGGAAATGCCGGGAAACCACTGCACCTGGTAGATCGTCACCAGCATGGCCAGGGCCGACGACATGCAGACCAGGACGTGGGTACGGAAGCCGGCCGCACGGCCGTGATAGCTGCGCTCGATGCCGATGGCGGTACCGGCGGCCATCGAGGTCAGCAGGCGCCAGAGGATGTCGAGCTGCTCGGCGCTGAACAATGCCGTCAGGGTCATCAGGGCTGATACCGGAGTGCGACCGTCAGGAAAACCGCCGGCCGCGGGCGGCACGCGCCGCCGTTCGCCGGTCTGATGTGGCGGGCCATGCGGCTCGGACGCCGGACCATGCGGCTCTGGCGCAGGCCCTCATCAGGCGCACCTCGGCCGGGCATCGTCATACGCCCCAGGTGACGTCCTTGCCGGCGCGATGCGCATCATTCAGCAGTTCGATGAACGGAAAGGCGCGCTGCGCCAGCGATACCGGATAGTCGTCCTTGTCGACCTCTTCGTTGCTGGTGCCGGGTGCCGCCGGCGATGCCGTCTGTTCCATTGCGCGGCGTTCGGCGCGCAATTCCTCCTTTTCCCTGTCGATTGCCTGTCGCAGTGCGTCGACCGCGCCGGGGATCTGGTCGACGGTGATGACCCCGGCCGGACCGGGCTGCTTGCCGACGATCTGCAGGATCCACTCGGCGACGGGTTTGGTCATGATCACCGAGCCGGTGGCGCGGGACTTGAATTCATAGAGCATCGGGATTCTCCCTGCGGGTGCAATGATGGTGCGGCGGCGCCGGGCGTGATTGCCGTCGGGTGACGTCGGGTCATCCCGCCCGGATTTCCGACCGTTCCGGCCGCGCTGGCACCAACCGGTTCCTTGTCTCGGATCGTAGCATCGGCGCCGCAAAAGCGGGATGCAGGCGAGGGAATGCGTGCAGCGATTCGCGTGCCGCCGGCGCCTGGAATCCGTGCGGCGGGACGGCTGCGTGCGCCAACACCGCGGCGACCGGATGGCGAAGTGCGGTCAGTCGAGTGCGCGCCGATAGCCGACGGCTTCGGCGACGTGGGCTGCATCGATGGCGGCGGCGCCGGCCAGATCGGCGATCGTACGCGCGACTTTCTGCACGCGGTGCAGGGCGCGTGACGACCAGCGCTGGCGTTGCGCCACCCGGCGCAGCAGGCTGGCCGCAGCCGGATCGAGTGCGCAGTGACGATCGATGCCGGCCGGTGACAGTCGGGCGTTGGTCGCCTGCTGACGCTCGTGCTGAATCCGGCGTGCGTCGGCCACGCGCGCGGCGACGCAGGCGCTGGACTCGCCGCACGAGCCCTGCATCAGCTCGGTTTCGCTCACCGGCACCACTTCGATCAGCAGATCGATGCGATCGAGCAATGGTCCCGACAGTCTGCTGCGATAACGGCGCACCTGGTCGGGCGTGCAGCGACAGCGCGTGCTGCCGAAATGACCGCAGGGGCAGGGATTCATCGCCGCCACCAGCTGGAAACACGCCGGAAACTCGATGCAGCGCAATGCGCGGGCGATGGCGATGCGACCGGTTTCCAGGGGTTCGCGCAGGGCCTCGAGCGCGGAACGGCCGAATTCGGGCAGCTCGTCGAGAAACAGCACGCCATTGTGCGCCAGGCTGGCCTCGCCCGGACGCGGAACGGCGCCACCGCCAATCAGCGCGGCGGTCGACGCCCCGTGATGCGGTGCACGAAACGGCCGGCGCTTCCATTGCACCGGATCGAAACCGCCGTGCAGACTGGCCAGCGCGGCGCTCTCGAGCGCTTCGGCGCTGTCCATCGGCGGCTGGATCCCCGGCATGCGCTGCGCCAGCAGGGATTTTCCGGCGCCGGGCGGACCGATCATCAGCAGGTTGTGCGCGCCGGCAGCCGCGACTTCGAGCGCGCGCCGGGCCATCACGTGTCCCTTGACTTCGGACAGATCCTCGTCAAAGGCGTCCATCATCGGCGTCGGTGCCTGCGGTTCGATGCGTGCGAGCGGGCTGCTGCCGGCCAGATGAGCCGCCACGTCGGTCAGCTCCTCGACGCCGAACAGGCGCGCATCGTCCACGAGCGCAGCCTCGGCGCAGTTGGCCAGTGGCAGCAGCAGGGCGCGGCGCTGCTGCTCGCGGACGATGGCCAGCGTCATCGCCAGGGCACCACGGATCGGCCGGACGGCACCGGAGAGCGACAGTTCGCCGACCAGTTCGACCTCGGCGAGCGCTTCGGCCGGGATCTGGCCGTTGGCGGCGAGGATGCCGACGGCGATCGGCAGGTCGAAGCGACCCGAAGCCTTGGGCAGGTCGGCCGGGGCGAGATTGACCGTCAGCTTGCGGTTCGGAAAGCCGAAGCCGGTGTGCAGCAGGGCGGCGCGTACCCGTTCGCGGCTTTCACGGACTTCCGCCTCGGGCAGACCGACGATGTGGAAAGCCGGCAGGCCGTTGCCGATGTGGACCTCGACGCTGACCGGCGGCGCATCGATTCCGATCAGTCCCCGGCTGTGGACGACGGCGAGGGGCATTCCGGTGACGCCGGTTCCGCGGCCGGAGCCGTTCCCGAGGAAGCAGCGCCGTCGTCGTTCGCCGTCGGGCCGGGGGTATCGGCTGCCGTTGCCGTTGCCGTTGCTGGTTCGCTGGCCGCTGCGCCGGCCATCGTGCCGTCGGCCCCGATGCCCGCCTGCGCCAGGCGTCGTTCGAGTGCTTCGATGCGTTCCTGCAGGTGCAGCACCCGTTCCGTTTCGCGGTCGAACTCGTCGCGGGTGACGAGTTCGATGCGCTGGAAGGTCTGCGTGAGCATGGCCTTCAGGTTGCGTTCGATGTCGGCGGCGGGGCTGTTGCGCAGCAGGTCCGAGACGCGTTGCTGCAGCTCCGCGAGCAGCGAGGGAGGAGTCGTGTTCATGGCGAAAAGTCTAGCACCGCGAAAGCGTTCCGGTGCATTCCCGGCTCCGACCGATGGCCGATGCAGAAGGTCCGGTCCATCCCGGTGCCGGACGCGGGCGGCGCCGGACGGCAAAGCTACAATGGTGACCGGATCTTTGCAGGGGATGGATGATGCGCGTGCTGGTGATTCTCGACCCGCTGCCGTCGATCAGGACGTACAAGGACACGACGTACGCGATGATGGTGGAGGCGGCCGCGCGCGGACACCAGTTGCATGTCTGCGAACAGGGCCAGCTGTCCTGCGCGCACGGACGCATCCAGGCCGAGGCAATGCCGCTGCGCCTGACCGGTGCGAGCGCGACCGGTGATCCCGTCGGCAGTGCGGCGTCAGCCGACGGCGCTTCCTGGTACGAGACCGGCGCGCCGGTGCGCGAGCCGGTTGCCGCCTTCGATGCCGTCCTGATGCGCAAGGATCCGCCGTTCGACATGGAATACATCTATTCCACCTGGCTGCTCGAACAGGCGGTACGTGAAGGCGCCCGCGTGTTCAACGATCCGCGCGCGATCCGTGATCACAACGAGAAGCTCGCGGTACTCGAATTCCCGGAGTTCGCGGCGCCGACCCTGGTGACGCGTTCGGCCGCCGATCTGCACGCTTTCGTCGACGAGCATGGCGAGGCCGTCTTCAAGCCGCTCGACGGCATGGGTGGCACGTCGATCTTTCGCGCGCAGCGCGGCGACCCGAACCTGTCGGTGATCATCGAGGTGATGAACGGTTTCGGCGCCCGCACGGTGATGGCACAGCGCTTCCTGCCCGAGATCGTCGATGGCGACAAGCGGGTGCTGCTGATCGGCGGCGAGGTCGTGCCGTACTGCCTGGCGCGCATTCCGAAGGAGGGAGAGTTTCGCGGCAATCTCGCCGCCGGGGCGCGCGGCGTGGCGCGCGCGCTGTCGCCGCGCGATCGCGAGATCGGCGAAGCGCTCGCGCCGCAACTGGCGGCGCGCGGTCTGCTGCTGGTCGGACTCGACCTGATCGGCGAGCACGTCACCGAAATCAATGTCACCAGCCCGACCTGTTTCCAGGAGATCCGCGACCAGACCGGTTTCGACGTCGCGCGGCTGTTCGTCGACCGGCTGGAGGCGTCGCTGGCATCGTCTGCCGGCGGCGCGCAGCGTGGCAGCGGATGATCGGAATTCTCGTCGTGTCGCACGAACCGTTCGGCAGTGCGCTCATCCGGTGCTCGCGGCACGTCTACGGACGGCTTGCGCCGCAACTGGCGGCACTCGACGTGGTCCCCGATGAGAGCCCGGAGGTGGCGCTGGCCGCCGGGCGCGAACTGCTCGCCCGCATCAACGATGGCAGCGGCGCCATCGTCCTGACCGATGTCTTCGGTGCGACGCCATCGCGCATCGCGCTGCAGCTGGCGGTGCCCGATCGGGTGCGGGTGCTGGCTGGCGTGAACCTGCCGGTCCTGCTCAAGGCGCTGCAGAACCGGCGCCTGCCGGTCGACGAACTGGCCGAGCTGCTGTGTGCGAGCGGCCAGCGTTCGATCTGTCTGGTCGACCGGATCGGGGATTGCGATGCCGACCCCGATCAACCGGGTGCCGGGCACGGATGACGCGCGCCGAAGTCGCCGTCGTCAACCGGCTCGGCCTGCACGCCCGCCCATCGGCGCGCCTGACGGCCACCGCCGGGCGCTTTCAGGCCGAGGTGTGGCTGTCAAAGGGCGATCGGCGGGTCAACGCGAAGAGCATCATGGGTGTCATGATGCTGGCGGCCGGATGCGGCAGCACGCTCGTCATCGAGGCCGAAGGCAGCGACGAGGCACAGGCCGTGGAAGCGGTCCGGGCGCTGATTGCATCCGGCTTCGGCGAGGGCGAGAGCGCGTGAAGCCGTCGTCCACGAGCGCAGGGCACCCGCTTCCCGGGCAGATGGGCGTTGCGGATGCACGCCGTGCCGGGCGACGTGGCTGCGCCTTGCGCCTCGTCCGCGCTTTTTCCGGGAAGCTTTCCGGACGCGGCCGGCGGCCGCACGCATTCTGAGCATGTTCAGTCTGCATGGCATCGGTATCGGTGGCGGCGTCGTCGTCGGCCGGGCACGCCGTCTCGAGCGCATCGAGCGCGACGTGCCGCGCCATCGGGTGGCGCAGGCGCAGGTCGCGCGCGAACTGGCGCGCCTGGAGACGGCCGTGGAAGTCGTCAAGGCCGAGTTGCATGAAGTGGCGGAGCAACTGCCGGAGAACGCACCGACCGAGGCGCGGGCCCTGCTCGACGTGCACATCATGATTCTCGAGGACTCGGCCCTGCTCGAACCGGCACGCGAGGATGTGCGCGTGCGGCTGCACAACGCCGAATGGGCGTTTGCGGCGCAGGCCCGCCAGCTGACGGAGCAGTTCGAGGCCTTCGAGGACGAATATCTGCGCGAGCGCGGGCGCGATGTGCGCCAGGTTGCCGAGCGCGTGGCGCGCGTGCTCTCGGGCCTGCGCGCACCGACGGTGGCGGCCGAGGAGCCGCGCATTTACGTGGCGACCGACCTGTCGCCGGCGGACATGCTGTCGCTGCGCTCGGCGCTCGGTTTCGTTCTCGATCAGGGCGGTCCGACCTCGCATGCAGCGATTCTGGCGCGCGGCATGGACGTGCCGGCGGCGCTCGGCGCAAGCGCGGCGAGCCGCCTGATCGTCGACGACGACTGGCTCATTCTCGACGGCGAGCAGGGTGTCGTGATCGTGGCGCCCGACGAGGCAATACTCGCCTGGTACCGTGCCCGGCAGGCGGACGATCTGCGTGCGCGCCGCGCCCTGCGCAAACTGCGCAAGGTGCCGGCACGCACGCTCGACGGCAAGATGATCACCCTGTGCGCGAACATCGAGCGTCCGGATGAAGTG
>JACDJC010000911.1_pt1 | contig 29760 bp, 24 predicted proteins | sample 7454191 | NCBI WGS metagenome assembly JACDJC01 (sample SAMN14253291, study PRJNA609438) | sludge metagenome | isolation source: sludge after 25d culture with pyrite and EDTA | collected 2018-12-20 | reverse complement strand
CTACCCCGCCGCGCAGCGAGACCTGCTGATCAGGCTCGCGCAGGTCGGACTGTTTCGCGGTCGATGGACCGAACAGATCCTCGACGAGATGGAGCACGCCATTGTCCGGCGCCAGCCTGCGCTCGTCGACAAACTGACGCGGACAAGGCGGCTGATGTGCTCGTCTCGCTCAGAAGCGGACCATGCAGCAACGGGGACCCGAACCTGACCACCATTCCACGTAACGTCGGCGGGATCGATGAGCTCGAACCTTTGGATCCGGTCCATCCAGGGCGTTTGGAGCGAGTTGTGAGGACAGGTTCGGATGGTCGGCCGAGGGCGTCGCCGATGACCGGAGTGATGTGCCCCGGGTTCGGCGGGCTCGCGAGCGCTTCACGTCGCCTTCTTTCGTCGCCGTGACTCCACGACACGGACACGGACACGGACACGGACACGGACACGGATGATGGAGGTCGGGGGCGCTGCATCACACGCTCGCCAACACTGGTTCTACGGTTACCGGCCGATTCGGTGGGCGTGGGCCGCACGACGACGGTCCGAGTCCGCGGGCAAGCAGGGTGCTATGAGGACTTTCGGTTGGCCAGTGCCCATGCGCCGGGCAGCAGCGTGCCGGCCAGGACCAGTTTGATGGCGTCACCGATGAGGAACGGGGTGACGCCGAGCGACAGAGCGTTGGTGTCGCCGGTGGCGACGGGCACGTTCAGTCTGTGGGCCAACCATGCCGCGCCGAACGCGTAGATGATGATCGAGCCCAACGCCATCGCCGACCATGACGAGGCCAGGTTGCGGTCGTGCTTGCGTTCGGCGAGGTAGCCGATGACACCGGCAGCGACGACGAAGCCGACGAAGTAACCCATCGTCGCGCCGGTGCCGTTGGTCCAGCCTCCCGCGCCGCCCGCATAGAACGGTAGGCCAACCAAACCGAACATCCAGTACAGCAACTGCGACGCTGCACCGGAGCGCCAACCCAACGCGCCGCCGGCCAGCAACACACCCAAGGTCTGGCCGGTGATCGGCACGGGCGTGAAGCTGAGCTTCAACTCCCATTGGGCAAGGGCAGCGGTGAGCAGCGCGAACGCAACCACGACAACGATGGCACGCACCGCGGCGAGGTTGCGCTCGGACGGTCGCGACCAGATTCGGTCGACGAGAACGGCGGGGTGAACGGAAGTCATGGTTGATCCTCGGAGGGAGAAGGGGGATGGACAGCTCGGGGAGTCGCCGGGGACCGTCCCGACTGGTACACCAGCGACGCCTGTACGACAAGAATGCATATCATTCGAGCTGAAGAAACGTCCTGGTAGGGGTGGCGGGGGCGCTCGCGCTTTGTGGTGCGGTCGGAGCCGATGGCTCCGACCGACCCCATTGCCATATCCAATGTCAGAAGCGGACCATGCAGCGTCGGGGGCCGCGGACCTGGCCGCCCTTCCATGTGACGTCGGCGGGATCGATGAGCTCGAACTCCGGGATGCGTTCCATCCAGACCTGCAGTGCCACCCGAAGTTCGAGTCGGGCGAGGTTCGACCCGGCACAGCGGTGGATGCCGGCACCGAATGCCACATGACGATTGTTCTCGCGATCGAGGAGCACCTGATCGGGGCTCTCGAACACGCGCGGGTCGCGGTTCGCCGCCGGGAACGCCATCAATATCCGGTCACCTGCCTGCATCGGGCACCCCTCGAACTCCGTGTCGTGCGCGACGATTCGAGCCATCGTGACCGGCGCGTAGACCCGAAGCATTTCTTCCACCGCGGTCGGCCACACATCAGGGTGGTCGCGGAGCTGCTGGCGGTGATCAGCGCGATGTGCGAGGTGCCACAGCGAGGACCCGATTGCCGACCACGTCGTGTCGATCCCGGCGATCAGCATCAGATTGCATGCGCCGAGCACGAAGATGTCGTCGACTGGTTGTCCATCGATCTCGAGGCGGAGCAAGTCGCTGATCAGATCGTCGTCGCGCGGGTTCGCTCGCCGATCCTCGATCTGCTGCATGAAGAAGGTGATGATCTTCATCCGGCTCTGCAGGCCGACTTCGCGATCGATCAGACCGGTCTCGAGCACACCGCGTACCCAGTCGACGAAGTCGTCCTCCATCTCGAACGGGACACCGAGGATCATCGAGATCACGCGAACAGGAATGCGTTGTGCGTAGTCCGACGCGGCGTCTGCGGTGCCGTTGTCGATGAATCCGTCGATCAGCCGGTTGCACAGGTCGCGGGTGATCGACTCGTACTTGGCGACCGCCTGCGGTGCGAACGTCGGCAGGATCGCACGCCGATGCCCGTGGTGCTCCGGCGGATCCGAATCGATCGGTGGGACCCTGACGCCACCATATGGCCCCTCTTTCGATTCAGGAGAGAGTCCGATCACGCCAACCTCACGTGACGTAAAGATCTCCGGAGTCTGTGCCATCGCCACGACATGGGCATGGCGCGTCGGCATCCACGAACCGCCGTTCTGATCGCTGTGCGCGATCGGGCATCCTGACTCGCGGATCTGATCGAGCAGAGGGAACGGGTCCGAGACGAAGTCATTGTCGAAGATGTCGTAGTGGTTGAGGAGCTCGTCGAGGCTTGCGTTGCGCATTCCCATGGTCACTCCCTGATCTCGATGGCGCGCTCCGGGCAGTTGCCTTCGGCGCGCTTGGCTGCCGCCTCCAAGTCACGGGGAATGTCTCCCTCGATCAGCACCACCGCATTGCCGATCTCGTCACTTCCGAAGACATCGGGCGCCGCGATGGCGCACATCTGGTGTCCATGACACCGATCCTGATCAACCTGTACACGCATCTGCAACCCCCTGATCGTAGTCAACTCGAACAATGATACACATCCGCCGCCGCGTCTCACAATGGCAGCACCATGGGACGGAACCAACGGCGCGAGTATGCAGGTCAACACGGCAACACCGTGCCTATCGCCAGCAAGAACAGCCGGCACGTTCCGACTGCATCAACACGCGACAGATCGGCTACAGTGCCTCATCTCGACGGGCATCGCAAGAGCGACATGGGGAAGCCGCTCACGCAAGTTCGAGTCCGATCACCACCTAGGGGGGCCATGGGTAAGAGAACCAGGCATCAGCTTCACGTCGCCGTCGCGACGTGTTTGCATCGCCGCCCGAGCAGCCCACACGTGGGCCGTGCGGGGCACGCATGACGTTCGTCAACGGGACCATCCTCGGTGTCTTCACCGGCGCGCCGTACGCGATGTTGGCCATCGTGGTCACGCTGATGTACCGCTCGACCGGCGTCCTGTCGCTGGCCCACGCGGGTTTCGCCAGTATCGCCGCCTACGTCTATGTCGACCTCGCAGGCCCGCTCGGGGACAGTCAATGGCCCGTGGTTCCCGCGGCTGTCATCGCCGTCGCCGTCGCCGCGACCACCGGCATGCTGGTGGAGCGCGTTGCCATTCGTCAGGTGCGGCACGCGCCGGCCACGACCAAACTCATCGCCACCCTCGGCGTGCTGACCGTGATCAACGGCGCCTTATTGTACTTCTACGGCGTCGATCCGAAGTCCGCGCGGCTCGTCTTCCCGAACAAGACGGTCCAGATCGGCGACGTGCGCGTCGCGTACCAACAGTTTGCGGTGCTGGCGATCGCCGTGGGGTCGGCGTTGCTGCTCAGCCGGTTCCTCCATCGAGCACGCTTCGGCGTCGCGATTCGGGCCGTTGCCGACGATCCCGACGCGGCGAGGCTCGCCGGCGTACGGCCCAACGCCGTCTCGCAGTTCAACTGGATTATCGGCGCCACACTTGCGGGCGTCACCGGAGTCCTGGTCGCGCCCCTGCAACTCGTGAGCGTCGGTACGTTCCCGTTGCTCCTCACCAAGGCATTGGTGGCCACGCTGATCGGTGGACTGGTGTCGCTGCCGCTGGCCTTCGCCGGAGGCATCGCCGTCGGAGTCATCGAGAGCATCTCGATACTCAAGTCGAGCGTTCCCGGCGCATCGGACCTCGTCATCCTGGTGCTCGTCACCGCAGTGCTGCTGTTCCGCAGAAAGTGGCCCACCGTTGCCGCCTCGGCAGGTCCCACGTCACACTCGGTCCCGCGCTTCACGGTGCCCGCTCGCTTCCGCTGGCTGCTCATGGCGATGGCACTCGCCGGCGTGGCCGCGGCGGTGATCATCCCCGCTGGTTCGACCTATTGGTCCTTCATCGGCGGCCGAGCCATATTCTTCACGATCCAATGCCTCGCGATCGTCGTCGTCTCCGGTTGGGGTGGCCAGGTCAGCCTGATGCAGGCCGCCTACGCCGGAATCGGAGCGTTCGGAACGGCGTACCTCGTCGTCGAGCGCGGCTGGCCGCTCGGTCCCTCGCTCCTGGTCGCCGCGATCGCAGGGATGCTCATCGGTGGACTGGTCGGTATCCCCGCCCTGCGACTGAGCGGACCGCAGTTCGCTGTCGCTTCGCTCGCCTTCGCGGGTGCAGCATCGAGTTGGCTCTTCAAGCAGAAGCAGTTCCCGCGTTCGATGCCGCGCGGCGATCTCTTCGGCTTCGATCTCTCGAGCGACACTCGGGTGTACTTCATGATGGCAGGCGTCGCACTCGTGCTCTTCGTCCTCGCCTGGGGTGTCCGCCGCTCCACCCACGGCACGTTGGTATTCGCGTCCCGTGACGCGGCGGACACCGTGTCGCACTTCGGCGTGTCGGCAGCGAGAGTACGCATGGGTGTCTTCATGTTGTCGTCGTTCATGTCGACCCTGGGGGGCGGCCTCTACGCAGTGCTCGTCACAGGCCTCTCTCCGAGCGACTTCTCGTTGTTGCTCTCGCTCTCCTTGGTCATGTACACCGTCGTCGGCGGGATGCGCTCGCTCCTGGGCCCAGTCATCGCAGCCGCCATGTTCGGAGTCCTGCCACAGGTCATCCAAGGACGGTCGGGTTCCACCGGGAGCGCGATCCCGGACATCATCGCCGGATTGATCGTCGTCGGCCTGATCGCCTCCCGCCCCTCGGGGGTCGCGTCCTTCCTACCGACCCGACTGATCTCGCCTCGGCGGTCCCCCGAACCCGAGCGCCGCGTCGTCCTCACCCGTCCGGTTCCGACACCGACCGAGGTTCGCGCATTTGTCCATCGTCATCCCTACCACGACCGGAGGTCAGAGTGCCCGCCAACATCGACGATCACCCGTTGAACAGAATTTCCAGCGACCTGCCCCGTCGGGGAGGGCCCAACATCCAGGTAACTTTGGCGCTGATCGTCGCTCTGGTCGGCGTCGTCCTGCTCGTCGCCGGGTATCTCGGCGTCTCGGGCACGACCGTGACGAGTGATCAACTCTCCTACCTCGCGTCGTCCACGCTGCCGGGTATCGCGGTGCTCGTCGCAGGTGCTGTCCTGCTCGCCCGGGCCGCCGCCTTGGCTCATCAACGTTCAACCGAAGCACTCAACCGTCAGGTCGAGTCCCTCGTCGCCTGGCTCAGCGATGCGTCCAACGATGCCGAATCACCTACGGATCCAGGCGAGTGACCGGGGCTGTGCTCACCGTCACCGAACTGAGCGTGCGGTTCGGAGGTCTACTCGCCAACAACGAGATCTCGATGTTGTTGCCGGCACAGTCGATCAGCGCGATCGTCGGGCCCAACGGCGCGGGCAAGACGACGTTGTTCAACGCGATCACCGGTGCAATCCGAGCCACCTCGGGCCGCATCGACTTCGGCGACGTGGACATCACGAACATGTCGGCGACCGCGCGCGGTCGACTCGGCATCGCGCGCACGTTTCAGAACCTCTCGCTGGTCGAGGACCTCAGCGCTGTCGACAACATCACCGTCGGTCTCGGCCGGTTCCGGCGCAGCGGATTGCTCTCTGCGATGTTGTCGCTGCCGCGGTCCTTGCGCACCGACCGCGCCACACGCGCCTGCGCGCGTAACGCCCTGGGCTTCGTGGGGCTTGCAGAGGCGGCGGATCGCCCGGCCGGGCATCTCAACTACGGCGACCGACGCCGCGTCGAGATCGCTCGTGCCATCGCGCTTGCGCCATCGCTGCTACTGCTCGATGAGCCCTCGGCCGGAATGGGCCCGTCCGAGACCGACGAACTCGCAGAACTCTTCGTCGCCATCAAACGAGAGTTCGGCTGCAGCATCCTCGTCGTCGAACACGACATGACCATGGTTCGGGCGGTCGCCGAATTCACGCTGGTGCTCGATCACGGCGTGGTCATCTCCTCCGGCGCGACGACTGCAGTGCTGGCCGACCCGGCAGTCACCGCCGCCTATCTCGGATCGAGCCGATGACGATGCTGGACGTATCGAACCTGACCGCCGGCTACGGCGACATCCCTGCCCTCCGCGGCATCGACCTCCACATCGGCGCAGGTCAATTCGTCGCGGTACTCGGGCGCAACGGAGCCGGGAAGAGCACGACGATGCGGTGCATCGCCGGGCTGCACATGCCCGAATCGGGCAAGATCACGTTGAACGGCACCGAAGTCACGCGGGCGCGAGCAGACGAGCGACTCCGCCGCGGGCTGGTGTTCGTCCCCGAGGGCCGTCATCTCTTCCCCCACCTCACCGTGCACGACAACCTGATGGTCGGCGCCTACAGCCGACGACTCAAGGGCAAGGCACTCCGCGACGCCATCGATCAGGCGACGGCACACCTGCCGCGCGTCCGGGAACGGCTTCAGCAACTCGCCGGGAGTCTGTCCGGAGGTGAGCAGCAGATGGTCGCGATCAGCCGGGCGCTGATGGCCAAGCCGACGGTCCTGCTGCTCGACGAACCGTCGCTCGGACTCGCTCCGATCGTGGTCGACACCGTGTACGAACTGCTGCGCCAACTCCGCGACGAGGGCATGACCCTCGTGGTCGTCGAGCAGTACGTCGACATCGTGCTCAGCCTCGCCGACCATGCGATGGTGATCGACAAGGGCCGGACGGTGTTGCACGACACCGCATCTGCCGTTGCGTCCTCACCGCAACTACTGGCTGCGTATCTCGCAGCCGAGACCGAACAACAAAGGGGGAACCAATGAAGAAGTCCAATGTCATGATCGCTCTCGTGACCGCAGCCATGGTCGCAGGCGCCTGCGGAGGCCGAACCGACGGCGGTGCCACCGCGTCGACACCACCGGCAGCCACCACCGGCGCCGTGGAAGCCACGGCCGTCGCAGCGCCGGCGACCGACGCCCCCACCACGACCATCGGCGTCTCGGACCCGGGCGTCACCGACGACACGATCAAGATCGGGGGGTCCGCCACACTGTCCGGGCCAACCGCTTCGATCGGCGTCGAAGTCGTTGGCGCCGCTGGCGCGTACTTCGACCTGATCAATCAACGTGGCGGGATCAACGGCCGCAAGATCGACTTCATCACCTACGACGACCTGGGCGACTCGAGCCAGTACCTCGCGAACGTGAAGAAGTTGATCGAGCAGGACAAGGTCGTCGCGCTCGTCACCGGATTCGGCGACGCCGCCGTCGAGTACATCGCCAGCCAGGGCACCCCGACAATCACCTTCGGGGTGTCACCGGCGACCTTCTCCTCCAAGTATCCGACGATCTATCCCGTCGTCGGCAATGCCCTGCTGTGGACACAGGAGACCATCGCTGCCCTGCAGCAGGCGTCGGTGGTCCAGCCAGGCATGAAGGTCGGGGTCATCTACGACGACACCTTGATCGACATCTCACCCTACGTACCGGCTATCAAGAAGTCGTGGGAGAACGCCGGCGCCAAGGTGGTGTCGACCGACGTCATGAGCCTGGCGACGGGGAGCTGCGACAGCCTGGTTCTGAAGATGAAGGACCTCGACATCGACTACTGGGACTTCCAGACTGCGGCATGGTTCCTGTGCGTCCAGGCCGCCGACCGTCAAGGCTGGAGCCCGAAGCTCGGCTGGGGCGGCTGGCCCGCAAGCGTTCCGATCACCGCGAGGGTGGCGGGGCCGCTGGTGGAAGGCGTGTGGGCCGGATCGAATGGCGACCAGCCCAATGGCGCCCCGCGCGGCCTGACCGAATCGACCACCGAATTCGTGGACACCATCAGCGCGTTCAATCCTGAGCTCGCCGATCCGATGCGACTGGAGTCGCCCGCGACGCTCGGCTACTGGGCTGGCGCAAAGCTCCTGGTCGCGGCTCTCGAGGCGCAGGGCGACGTCATCAACAAGGCTGGCCTCAATGCATGGATCCAAGGAGTCAAGAACTTCGACACCGGTGTCACCCCGCCGATCATCTCGATGGCCCCGGACTGCAAGACGGGGAGCGAGCTCGTCTGGATCGCACAATGGCATTGGGACGCAGCGAACCAGAACGCCGTCCGCACAGCGGGTGACTACTTCACCAGCCCTCAGAAGGAAGCGTTCGGCGGCGAGTGCTTCCTGACAGCGCTGTCCGACGAGATTCTCGGCGGCTGACTCGCTGACCGCCGTTCCGTGTGGGTGTTCAGCCGCGGCAACAGCCGCGGACTGATCACCTGCCCGACCGCGGGAGCGGACTCGCATACACGACTTCCACCTGCCAAGGTCGGCCTCGCACCATTGTGCGAGGCCGACCCGCCGCGACAATCACACTCCACCGGCCGGGAGCGCCACACCAGCAGTTGTACCGCGACAGCGGTGAGATCGGTCCGCTGCAGTATCAATCTGCAACGGGCACACCAGCACCAAGGCGAACCAAGCACAGCCGAACCCGCCGCAAGATCGTCACCCGTCACGGTGCCGCGCCAGCGGCAAGAGGATCGCTGTGGAAGCGCAGCACGACAGGGCCCTGCTCACCGTCGCCGATCCACGCAGCGCGCACTCTCCGGCGTCGAAGGGGTCAGTCTGTTGTGGCCGGTCGTTCGTCGGTGACTTCCGACGACAAGCGCCAGACGACCCCGCTATCGGCATCACGCTCCGAGTGTCTCCGGCGGCGCCGACTCGCTGAGGATCTGCTCGACAACGGGACCGAGTTCGGAAGGGTTCCATCGATCCCTCTTGTCCTGCTCGGCCCCTCGGCGCCAACCGTCGGCGATCGAGATCCTCCCGCCGGCGACGTTGAACACACGACCCGTCACCGCCGCCGACTCGGTGCTGCCGAGCCAGACCACGAGCGGCGAGATGTTCTCGGGCGCGAACGCGTCGAACTGGCCCGCCTCGACTCCCTTCGCCATCCGGCCGAAGCCGAGGTTCTCGGTCATCCGAGTGAGCGCTGCAGGTGCGATCGCATTGACCGTCACGCCGTAGCGGCCAAGCTCCTTGGCCGCGATGATGGTCATGGAGGCGATTCCCGCCTTGGCTGCGCCGTAGTTGACCTGGCCCGGATTTCCGTAGAGACCCGACGCCGAGGAGGTGTTGATGATCCGAGCGTCGTTGGTCTCGCCACTGCGAGTGCGTTCACGCCAATACTCCGCGGCCCAGCGCATCGGCGCCACGGTCCCCTTCATGTGCACCTTCACGACGGTGTCCCACTCGTCCTCGGTCATGTTGACGAGCATTCGGTCGCGCAAGATGCCGGCATTGTTCACCACCACGTGGAGACCACCGAAGGTCTCGACGGCACAGTCGATGAGCCGCTTTGCTCCGGCCCAGTCGGACACATCATCGCCGTTGGCCACCGCCTCGCCACCCTGCGCCCGGATTGCGGCCACCACCTCACCCGCGGGCCCTGCCGACGAGCCGCTCCCGTCGACCTGAGCACCGAGGTCGTTCACGACGACCTTGGCCCCTTCGGCCGCAAAGGCCAGCGCGTGCGCACGCCCGATGCCTCTTGCCGCGCCAGTGATGACCACCACTCGCCCCTGGCAGATTCCAGCCATCTTCGATCCCCTCTCCGGTGCATGTCCGCCCACGTGGACTATGAGACATGCAGACGATATTGTCACATCCGTCCAAGCAGTTCGCTCATGCATCGAGGGGGTACACGTGACGACGAGTGGGGGGACATCGGTGGAGCAGGCGATCGCGTGGCTCGAAACAACCTGGGACCCGGAGCTGACCGTGGCCGAGTGGTGGCAACACCTCAGCGACGCCCGGCTGTCGAATCCCATGCTCCCCGAGCCGTGGGGGCGCGGATGGAACCGAGCAGAAGCCGGCACGTTCGCGTCGGCGATGGTGGCGAAGGGCGCGCTCGGGCCGCCCACCGGGATTGGGATGATGCTCGCGGCGCCGACGATTCTCGCTCATGGTTCGGGCGAACTCGTCGAGTGGTACGTCCCGAACATCCTCAACGGTCGCGACGGCTGGTGCCAACTCTTCTCGGAACCCGGCGCCGGGTCCGACCTCGCCGGGCTGCAGACCAAGGCCGAACGCGATGGCGACGAGTGGGTCGTCAACGGGCAGAAGGTGTGGACCTCCGGCGGCCAGTGGGCCGACTTCGGCATCCTCGTCGCCCGATCCGACGCCGACCTGCCGAAGCACAAGGGCTTGTCCTACTTCGCCTTCCCGATGCACCAACCCGGCGTCGAAGTGCGGCCACTTCGCGAAATGACCGGACATGCCATGTTCAACGAGGTCTTCCTCGCCGACGCGCGGGTCGCTGACGCCGACATGATCGGCGACCTCAACGACGGCTGGCGCGTTGCCAACACGACGCTGATGATCGAGCGGGCCAGCATCGGAGGCGCCGGTGCGGCCGCCCCCAGCGCCGCCATCGCCGGGTCCGTCGCCGGCCACCTCGGTCGGCCGGCCGGCAGTTTCGACAACGAGGCCGTCCGGATGGGTGGAGGAGGCATCGGGCACAAGCGAGTGCGGCAGTTCATCGAACTGGCGCGGAGCAACGGCCGGATCGAGGACCCCTCCGTGCGCCAAGAGATCGCCCGCCTCTACACCATGGTCGAGATCACCGCATGGCACATCGGCCGCACTCGCACCGGGAACGCTGCCACCGGCGGAGAGGGAAACCTGGCGAAGCTCCGCAACAGCGACATGACACGCCTCGCCCGCGAGATCGGCGCATCCATCCTCGGCGCCGGAGCAACCATCACCGGATCCCATTCGCCCACCGCAGGCGACGTGCAGGAGCTCATCGTCTTCTCCCCCGCACCATCGATCTACGGCGGAACCGACCAGGTGCAGCGCAACATCATCGGAGAACGCGTCCTCGGCTTGGCCAAGGAACCTGGGCCGTCGAGCTCCACACCATTCAAGGAACTGCTGCAGAACCCGGCCCGCTGAGCCGTCGAAGGATCCACATTCAGGCTCGCCGCGCACCGGCACAGCGCATCACAAGGAGGGAACACACATGGGAGCGCCAGCACAAGTAGGTTTCTGGGCGATCGCCGACTCCACACCTGAGCGGCTCGCGATCGTCGACGCCGAAGGGATGACCTGGACCTTCGGCGAGTTGGAGCAACGGTCCAACCAACTGGCGCACGGTCTCCGCGGGCTCGGGCTGCAACGTGGCGACGGTGTGACGATCGTCCTGCCGAACGAGGTGATGTTCGTCGAACTGTACCTGGCAGCGATTCAGATCGGCCTCTACCTCACGTGCATCAACTACCACCTCACCGGCCCGGAGATCGCCTACATCGTCAACGACTGCGAGGCGAAGGTGCTCGTCACGCACGAGCGGTACGCCGCCGCTGCGACGGTGGCCGCAGAGAACATCCAGGTTCCTCTCGCTCACCGCTTCGCCGTCGGCCAGATCGCGGGCTTCCGCCCCTACACCGAGATGGCGGTGGGGCAGCCGATGTCGCGTCCCGACGATCGATCGCCTGGGACATCCATGCTCTACACCTCCGGCACCACAGGCCGCCCCAAGGGTGTGCGGCGCCCATTGCCGGAAGGCGACCCCAACGCCGCCGCGGCAACAAGTTCGATGCTGTCGATGTTGTTCGACATCGAGCCCGGCGAAGGGGTGCACCTCGTGGCCGGGCCTCTCTACCACGCGGCACCGCTGGCGTTCGGTATGAGTGCGCTGCATCTGGGTCAGACCATGGTCCTGATGGACCGCTGGACCCCGGAGGGGACGCTGCGGTTGATCGAGCAGTGGGGTGTCTCCACCAGCCACATGGTGCCGACGATGTTCCATCGTCTGCTCGCCCTACCCGACGAGGTCCGAGCAGCAGCCGACACGTCGACTTTGCGATCCGTCATCCACGCCGCCGCGCCGTGTCCGGTCGAGGTAAAGCGAAGGATGATCGAGTGGTGGGGCCCGGTGATCTACGAGTACTACGCAGCCACCGAAGGAGGCGGAGCGTACGTGAAGCCAAAGGATTGGCTGCTCCATCCCGGAACTGTCGGCCAGCCCTTCCCCGGCTCAACGTTGAAGATCTTCGACGACGACGGCGACGAGTTGCCGGCCGGTGAGGTGGGCACGGTCTACATGGGCAATGCGCGGGGCGAGTTCGAGTACTACAAGGACGAGGCGAAGACACGGGCCAGCCGCCGAAATGGGTTGTTCACGGTCGGCGACATGGGGTACATCGATCCGGAGGGATGGCTGTTCCTCTCCGATCGCAAGGCCGACATGATCATCTCGGGAGGCGTCAACATCTATCCGGCCGAGATCGAGGCGACGCTGCTCGGCCATCCCGAGGTGGCCGACGTTGCCGTGATCGGCGTTCCTGACGAGGAGTGGGGCGAGTCGGTGAAGGCGGTCGTGCAGCCCAAGGACCTATCGCGGGCCAGCGACGAATTCGCCGAGGAACTGCTGGCCTGGTGTCGAGAGCACCTGGCACGTTACAAGTGCCCCCGGTCGGTCGACTTTCGGGACGAGTTGCCCAGGTACCCCACCGGCAAGCTCTACAAGCGCCTCCTCCGCGACGAGTACTGGGCTGGCCACACTCGCTCCATCTGAGCGGGCCGACTTCACATACGCGACAGATTGCAGATTATGTTGCATATGTCGCGGACTTCGAAAGGATCACTCACAACATGGCTCACTCGCTTCGCGGTTCCGCTGCAATCGTCGGTGCGGTCGACGCGGTATCGCCCACCGGCAAGCTGAACCGCACTGTCGCTCAACTCGAGGTCGACATGATCGGCGCCGCACTCGCCGACGCCGGGCTGGCAGTCGGCGATGTCGACTGTGTCATGTCGACCAACGGAATGATGGCCTCGCTCGATCTCGCCGAGCGGATCGGTGTCACCGGTCGCTTCACGGACAGCACGATGACCGGTGGATCCAGCTTCGAGGTGCACGTCGAGCACGCTGCCGCGGCGATTGCCGCGGGCCTGTGCGAGGTCGCTGTCATCGTGTACGCGGCAACACCGCGCAGCGGCGCGAACCCGTTCGCCGGGGGATCGTCGGCCGACCGCGGTTCGGCCGCGTTCCAATGGGATCTTCCCTACGGAACCGGGCTGCCGGCGGCCAGCTACAGCTTGGCAGCCCGGCGTCACATGCACGAGTTCGGAACCACGTCCGAACAACTGGCCCAGATCGCCGTGTCGTTCCGGGAGTGGGCGTCGAAGAACCCGAACGCGTACCTGCAGACGCCGATCACCATCGACGACGTGCTCGCCTCACCAGTAGTCGCCGAACCGCTCCACAAGCTCGATTGCTGCCTCGTCACCGATGGCGCCGGAGCACTCGTCGTCACGTCTGCAGAAAGAGCCCGCGATCTCGCCCAACCGCCGGCCTACATCCTCGGCACCGGCACTGCCCACACCCACGGCATGTCGATCAGTCAGATGCCCGACATCACCACCACCGGCGCGGCGATCTCCGGCCCGCAGGCGATGAAGATGGCCGGTGTCATACATGCCGACATCGATGTCGTCGAATTGTACGACAGCTTTACCATCACCGCTCTGATGACCCTCGAAGATCTCGGGTTCTGCGCGAAGGGCGAGGGCGGAGCCTTCGTCGCCGACGGTCGCCTCGGCCCGGGCGGTTCGCTGCCCACCAACACCAACGGTGGCGGACTGTCGTACACGCACCCCGGGATGTACGGGATGTTCGTCCTCGTCGAGGCCGTGCGCCAACTCCGTGGCGACAGTGGCGACCGTCAGGTGAGCGACGTCGACGTGGTCCTGGCCAACGGCTGCGGCGGGCTCCTCTCGTGCACGTCCACCATCGTCCTCGGCACCGAAGCCACCATCTAGGAGCCCGACCATGCCCCGCATCGAACCCACCCCCACGCCGTTGTCCCAGCCGTTCTGGGATGCCACACGAGACCGCCGGCTGCTCGCCCAACGATGTGCCATGTGCGATCGGTACGTCTGGTACCCGCGCGAACATTGCCCAGGTTGCCTCCGCAGCGAACTGGAATGGGTCGAGCTGTCGGGAAACGGCACCATTTACACGTTCAACGTGATGCGCAAGCCCGGCAATCCAATGATGGCCGACGCCGTGCCGTACGTCCTGGCGCTGGTCGACCTCGACGAGGGCGTGCGCATGACCACCAACATCGTCCACGTCAGCCCGGAGGAGGTGCGGTGTGGCCAACGCGTTTCGGTCGATTGGAGCATCCAACTCGACGACGGTCGATGTCTGCCCACCTTCGCACCTACTGTTCGATGACCGCCGACGCGCACCTCGCCGATGCGACGGTTGGTCGCGAGGCCGGACCAGGGAAGTGAGGGACCCAGCGGTGCCGGAGGTCGGGATTCAACGTCATGGTCTCGTGGGCGTCGTCGAGATGCGTCGCCCGCCCCACAACCATCTGGGTGACGGCGTGGTCGGTGAACTGGCAGCTGCCTTCGAGGACCTCGATGCCGATCCCGATTGTCGTGCCATCCTGCTCTGCGCCGAAGGAAGGTCCTTCTGCGCCGGCGCCGACTTCTCGGGACGACGTCCCGAGGCCGCGAACTTCGCGGGTGGCCGGGTCGACTACGGCGCCCCCGCACACGGTCGAGTCGACGATGTCGGCGCGGGATCGCTGTACCACGAAGCGCTGCGGTTGTTCGCGATCGGCACTCCGGTGATCGCAGCCGTTCACGGCGCAGCGATCGGAGGGGGTCTCGGGCTCACACTGGTCGCGGACCTGCGTGTCACCTGCAGAGAAGCGCGGTGGTCGGTGAACTTCAGCCGGCTCGGCTTCCACCCGGGATTCGCCCTCACATACACATTGCCTGAACTAGTGGGAATCCGTCATGCCCGTCGTCTCTTCTACACCGGGTGCCGCATCGACGGCGCCGAAGCCGCAGCGATCGGACTCGCCGACGAGTGCGTGCCGCAGGACGAGGTTCGGTCACGTGCTCTCGAGCTGGCGGAGGAGATCGCCTCGTCCGCACCCCTTGCCGTTCGGGCCATCAAGGCCACGCTCGGCGGTGATCGTCTGGATCGCCTGCGGCGGGCGACCGACCACGAGCTCGCGGAACAAGTACGCCTGCTCGGAACCGATGACGCGCGCGAAGGCATCGCTGCCTACGCGGAGCGTCGCACACCGAAGTTCGCGGCACGGTGACGGCGTCGATGGATGATGAGAGGATGAGCCGTCGATGAAGAACCTCGATGGAAAGGTCGCGGTGGTCACCGGAGGCGCGAGCGGCATCGGCCGCGCCGTGGCAACAAGGTTCGCCGAGGCGGGGATGCGCGTCGTCCTGGCGGACATCCAGGAGGATGCGCTTGATCGAACCGCGTCCGAGCTCGCAGCAGCAGGCCACCAGGTGATCGGCGTCCGCACTGATGTCTCGGTCGGGGAATCGGTCGAAGCGCTCGCCGCGACAGTCATGGCCGAGTTCGGTGCCGTGCACGTTCTCCACAACAACGCCGGTGTCGGCGTCGGCGGATACCTCTGGACCCATACCCAGCGGGACTGGGAATGGGTCCTCGGTGTGAACCTCTGGGGCGTGATCCACGGCGTCCGTGTGTTCGTGCCGTTGATGATCTCCCAGGGCGAACCGGCCCACATCGTCAACACCGCGTCCATGGCCGGTCTCATCTCCGTGCCCGGTCTCGGTGCGTACAACGTCTCGAAGCACGGGGTCGTCACCTTGAGCGAGACGCTCGAACGCGACCTCCGAATTGCCGGTGCACCGATCGGCGTCTCGGTCCTGTGCCCGGGCCTGGTGATGACCAACATCTTCGAGTCCCACCGAAACCGGCCCGGCGACATATCCGACGAGGGCCAGGATCCCGGGTTGCTGGGGCTCACCGCAGCTGCCGACGGCCCTGCACGAGCCGACGCGCTCGAGTCCTTCGGCACCATGCTCACGCCGGAGCAGGTCGCAACAGCCGTGCTCGAGGGCGTCGTCGACGATCACTTCTACATCCTCACCCACCCCGAACCGGCCCGGTCCCTCGTCCGCTCTCGCGCAGACGACATCATCGAGGCCCGACATCCTTCACCGCTCCGGAGCCGACCGTGACCCATTCCACCTTCCGTCCGTGCAACCCTACGAGCGATCACATGGCAGCGTCGTGAGATCGCCGATGCTTGCTCCTCCGCTGCAGTCGACCATCGACACAGGCAGCGAGCGGTTCCGCCAGAACCGCGACGACGCACTCGAGCAGGTGCAGGTCATCGACGAACTGCTCGCCCAGGCCGAGGCCGGCGGTGGCCCCACCGCGATCGCACGGATGCGCTCACGCGGCAAGATGCCGATCCGCGAACGAATCGCCAATGTCCTCGATCCCGACACTCCGTTCCTCGAGATCAGCGCGCTGGCCGGGTACGGGTCGAGTTACACGATCGGCGGCGGCATGGTGATCGGTATCGGCATCATCGCCGGGACCGAGTGCGTCATCATGGGCAACGACCCATCCGTCCTCGGCGGGGCGCTCACTCCGTATTCCGGCAAGAAGTGGTCACGGGCGATCGAGATCGCCCGCGACAACCGCATCCCCTACGTGAGTTTCGTCGAATCCGCCGGCGCGGATCTCCGCATGGGCGGTGCCGGCAACGAAGGCCCGATGACCCAGACGACGCATTTCGCCGAGAGCGGCCGCCCGTTCTACGAGATGATTGAACTGTCCAAGCTGGGCATCCCATCCGTCTGCGTGGTGTTCGGGTCCTCCACCGCTGGCGGCGCCTATCAGCCCGGTCTGTCCGACTACGTGATCGTGGTCAAGGAGCAGTCGAAGATCTTCCTGGCGGGCCCACCGTTGGTGAAGATGGCCACCGGCGAGGATTCCGACGATGAGACTTTGGGTGGCGCGACGTTGCACGCCGAGACCTCAGGACTCGGTGACTACTTCGCCGACGACGAGATGGATGCGTTGCGCTTGTGCCGCGAGGTGGTCTCGCATCTCAATCGGCAGAAGCCGGGGCCGCTGGCGGCATCCGTTGTCGACGAACCCGTCCACGACTCCGAGGAGCTCCTCGGGCTCGTCAGCCGCGACCTCCGGCAGCCCGTCGACGTACGCGACGTCATCGGCCGCGTCGTCGACGGTTCGCGCTTCGAGGAGTTCAAGCAACGCTGGGGTCCGACGATGGTCTGCGGTTGGGCCTCGATTCACGGCTATCCGGTCGGGATCCTCGGCAACAATGGCGTCATCTATCCCGACGCTTCCCAGAAGGCAGCCCATTTCATCCAGCTGTGCAATCAGATCGACGTGCCGCTGGTGTTCCTGCAGAACGTCACCGGGTACATGGTCGGACGGGACTTCGAGGCGGACGGCATCGTCAAGAAGGGTTCGCAGATGATCAACGCTGTCACCAACTCGACGGTGCCGCACCTCACCGTGATCATCGGTTCCAGCTATGGCGCAGGCACGTACGGGATGTCCGGGCGCGCCTTCGGCAATCGATTCACGTTCATCTGGCCGACCGCCAAGATCGCGGTCATGGGGCCCAAACAGATCGCCGGTGTCATGTCGATCGTCCGCCGCACTCAAGCCGCCCGAAAGGGCATCGAGTTCGATGAGGAGGAGGACACGGCGATCGTGGCAATGGTGGAAGCAGCGCAGGAGAAGAGCTCGCTGGCACTCGCCGCCACCGGTGCCATCAGCGACGACGGGATCATCGACCCCCGAGACACCCGCACCATCCTCGGACTCTGCCTCTCCGTGGTCCGTAACCGCCCTATCGAGGGCGCCGAGACCTACGGAGTCTTCCGACTGTGAGCAGGCCCATCACCTCTGTCCTGGTCGCCAACCGCGGCGAGATCGCCCGGCGCGTCTTCCGGACTGCCCGCAGCATGGGCATTCGATGCATCGCCGTGTACGTCGATGCCGACGCGGACGCGCCGTTCGTCACCGAGGCCGACGAGGCGATCCGGCTCGACGACGGTGGCTACCTCGACGCGAGTTCGATCATTACCGCAGCAAGGTCGGCCGGCGCCGACGCCGTTCATCCCGGCTACGGCTTCCTATCCGAGAACGCAGAATTCGCCCGCAAGGTCACCGAGGCCGGCATCATCTGGGTGGGGCCGACACCGGACGTGATCGAAGCGATGGGCGACAAGCTCGCCGCAAAGCGGAGCGCCTTGGCGGCCGGAGTGCCGACGCTGCCCTCCTCGGATGATCCGTCGAATTCGGACGCTGTCGGGTTCCCGTTGCTCGTCAAGGCCGCCGCCGGTGGCGGTGGCAAGGGAATGCGCATCGTCGAGTCCGCCGCCGATCTCGACACGTCGGTCGCCTCGGCCCAACGTGAGGCGACGAACGCTTTCGGAGACGGCCGGGTTTTCCTCGAGCGGTACGTGCCCCGCGCCCGGCACATCGAGATCCAGATCCTCGGCGACGCGCACGGCGGGCTTGTGCATCTCGGCGAACGCGAGTGCTCGATCCAGCGTCGTCACCAGAAGATCATCGAGGAGAGCCCGTCGCCTGCGGTCGACGGGCCGCTCCGGGCGGCGATGGGTACCGCTGCGCTCAGCCTCGCGGCGAATCTGGGCTACCAGTCGGCCGGCACCGTCGAGTTCCTGTTTGACGACGCGACCGGCGAGTTCTTCTTCCTGGAGGTGAACACCCGTCTCCAGGTGGAGCATCCGGTCACCGAAGCGGTGACCGGGATCGACCTGGTCCGCGAACAGTTCCGGATCGCCGCAGGCGACGCATTGGGCTACGACCAGACCGATGTCACCTTCACAGGGCACGCCATCGAGGCCCGACTCTACGCCGAGGACCCGTCCAACGGGTTCCTTCCCGCAACCGGGACGTTGACCGCGTATGTCGAGCCCTCGAACCCAGAGGTGCGCTGGGACAGCGGGGTCGAGGTCGGATCGGTGGTCGGCGTCCGCTTCGACCCCATGCTCGCCAAGGTCATCGCACACGCCCCGACACGAGCAGAGGCAGCAGGGCGACTCGCGTTGGCGCTCGATCGGCTCCACATCGGCGGCGTCGTCACCAACCGTGCCTTCCTCGCGGCCACACTTCGCCATGAAGCGTTCCTCTCCGGCGCCACCACGACCGACTTCATCGAACGGACCGCACGGGACTGGGCGCCGAGCCCCGACGACGCCGCAGAACGTCGAGCGGCCGTGGCCGCTGCCCTCTGGATACAGGGCAGGAACCGCCACGAAGCCCCGGTCTGGGAAGGCCTGCCCTCTGGTTGGCGCAATGGCCCGATGCCACCGCAGTCGGTGTCGCTCCGGCACGGCGATGAGGTGCTCGTCATCAGGTATCACTTCCGGCGTGACGGCGCAGTCGCGCTCGATGGCGGCGAAGGAGGAGGAGGAGACCACGGACTCGCCCGCATCCACAACTGGAGGGTCGACGGAATCGACATCGAGATCGACGGTCGTCGCAGCGACGTGCGGGTCACCGACGACGGCGCTCGGATCCATGTGCAGTCGCTGCACGGGACGCTCACCTTCGATGTGCTCCCGCGCTTCACACCCCCCGCCGGGGACGACATCGGTGGCGGTGGACTGTCCGCCCCGATGCCTGGTGCCGTGCTGGATGTGCGGTGTGCTGTCGGGGACTCCGTCGCCGCCCGACAGGTGCTGGTCGTGCTCGAAGCAATGAAGATGGAGCACCATGTCAGCGCGCCATTCGATGGGGTCGTCAGCGAGGTCCGAGTGCAGATCGGCGATCAAGTCCAAAGTGGTGCGGTGCTGCTCGTCATCGAGGCGCACATCGGAGGCGATCTCTGATGGCCGACCCGATCCGCATCGCCAACTGCTCCGGATTCTACGGCGACCGCCTGGCCGCGGCCCGCGAGATGGTCGATGGCGGACACATCGATGTGCTCACCGGCGACTGGCTGGCCGAACTCACCATGCTCATCCTCCAGCGGACACGTGCCAAGCACCCGCGCGGCGGGTACGCACGTAGCTTCGTGACACAGATGGAGCAGGTGATGGGTACTTGCCTCGACCGTGGCATCAAGGTGGTGTCGAACGCCGGGGGCCTCGACCCCGACGCGTGCGCGGAGGCAGTTGCCGAGGTGGCCGGAAGGCTTGGCCTTTCGCCGACCATCGCGTACGTCAACGGCGACGACATCCTTGGCCGACTCGACGAGTTCGTCGCTGCGGGGATCGACCTTGCTCACTTCGACACCGGCGAGCCCATCGGCGACACGTCTCGGTTCATCACCGCGAACGCCTATCTCGGTTGCTGGGGCATCGTCGAGGCCTTGAACCGTGGCGCAGACATCGTCGTCACTGGACGCACGACCGACGCAGCCGTCGTGTGCGGCCCGGCAGCCTGGCACCACGGCTGGGCGCGTGACGATTGGGACCAGCTCGCCGGAGCCGTCGCCGCCGGGCACATCATCGAGTGCGGCACACAGGCGACCGGCGGCAACTATTCGTTCTTCACCGAGGTCGATGGACTCGTTCATACCGGGTTCCCCTGGGCGGAGGTCGCATCCGACGGTTCGTCGGTCATCGGCAAACACGACGGGACCGGCGGGCAGGTCACGGTTGGTACTGTCACCTCCCAACTGCTGTACGAGATCGCGTCGCCGGCATACCTCGGCCCCGACGTCACGGCCAGGTTCGACACCATCGAGCTGGACCAGGTCGGTCCAGATCGTGTCCGGGTCAGCGGCACAAAGGGCGAGCCGCCGCCGACGACGCTGAAGGTGGCGATGAACGAGGTCGGCGGTTTTCGCAACGAGGTCGGCATCGGCCTCGTGGGGCTCGACATCGACGCCAAGGCCGCGCTGGTCGAGGCTGCCTTCTGGGCGGCGCTCCCGTACCAGCCGTCCGACTACGCGGGCGTGTCCACACGTCTGGTACGCACCGACAAGGCCGACCCCGCCACGAACGAAGAGGCGACCGCCATGTGGCGCCTCTCGCTCAAGGATCCCGACGAGCGCAAGGTCGGTCGCGTCGTGTTCAACGCCACGGTCGAACTCGGCCTGTCCACCATCCCAGGCTTCACCGGAATCGGCGGCGGCGGCCAACAGGCCCAGCCCTACGGCGTGTACCGGCCGGCGGTGGTGCCAGCTGATCTCGTGCCACAACACGTGGTCGTGCTGGGCGGCGACCGGACGGTGGTCGACTCGGTGGCGCCGTACCCCGACCGGACGGTCGATGTCGATCCGCGTCCCGGCCCCACCGTCAGTGCCCCGACCGCACCGACGCGGCGAGCGCCCATCGGGACCATCATCGGCAGCCGTTCGGGCGACAAGGGCGGCAACGCAAACCTCGGCGTGTTCGCCCGGTCCGACGAAGCATGGGCGTGGCTCGATCAGTTCCTCACGCTCGACAAGCTCCGCGAGCTGCTCCCCGAAACCGCCGCCTACGTCATCGATCGTCATCGACTCCCTTCGATCCGATCCCTGAACTTCGTCATCCACGGGCTGCTCGAGGAAGGCGTCGCGGCTTCCACTCGCCGCGACCCCCAGGCGAAGAGCCTCGGCGAGTGGCTTCGCGCACGATTCGTCGACATCCCCACCTCTCTCCTGCAAGGAACTTGACCATGGACTTCGATTTCCCACCCGACGACGACCCGCGACGGCTCGCGATCCGCCAATGGATCGCCAGCCATCCCGATGCCACGATGGCCGAGACCGCCGAGGCCTGTTTCGTGGTGCCTCACTGGCCACAGCCATGGGGCATCGAGGCCGATCCGATGCATCAGCTGATCATCGACGAGGAGTTCGACCGAGCCAAGATCCACCGGCCGGTCGGCATCGGCATCGGTTGGGCTGCGCCCACGATCCTGCTTGCCGGCACGGAGGCGCAGAAGGCGGAGTACCTCCCCCGGATCCTGTCAGGGGAGGATCAGTGGTGCCAGCTCTTCAGCGAGCCGGATGCCGGTTCCGATCTGGCATCGCTGCGCACGAGCGCCGTTCGCGACGGCGACACCTACGTCCTCAACGGCTCGAAGATCTGGACGAGCGGCGGTCACAACAGCCGCTACGGCATCCTGATCGCCCGGACGGATCCTTCGGCTCCGAAGCATCGAGGGATCAGCTACTTCATCTGTCCGATGGACCTGCCGGGCATCACGCTCACTCCCATCATCGACATGACCACTGCACACTCGTTCAACCAGGTCTTCTTCGACGACGTCCGTCTGCCGGCCGACCTGCTCGTCGGTGTCGAGAACGACGGATGGCGTCTCACCAAGGCCACGCTCTCCAACGAGCGCGTGATGCTGTCGTCGGCCGGATCGTTGTGGGGCGCCGGGCCGTCCGCCGCCGACCTCATCAATCTCGTCCGCGCCGACGGCGGGCAGGAGGATCCGCTTCTCCGCCAGCGCCTCGCCCGGCTCCACTGTGAGTCCGAGGTGCTCCGCCTCAACCGCCTGCGAACGCTTTCGGCCCGGCTCAAGGGTCGAACCCCTGGCCCAGAGGCCTCGATCCAGAAGGCGATGGCAGATGAACACGGTCAGCACGTCATGGAGCTGGCCAAGGATCTCGTCGGGGCTGACGGGCTGCTTGAGGGCTCCGGCCCGGTGGGCGCAGTGCCCGAGGACGCGCGCACCGGCGCGACAGAGATCCGGCTCCGAGGACACCAGGTCCCCGGCGTCGACCCGATCTGGCACTACGGGTTCCTCTTCTCCCCGGCCTTGACGGTGGGCGGCGGAACGTTCGCGATCCAGCGCAACATCATCGGGGAGCTGGTCCTCGGCCTCCCCCGCGAGCCGAAGGCCGACCGATGAACGATCTTGCCACCATCGCATCCGACCTCCTGGCGGAGCAGGAATCGCTCGACCGTGTGGTCGCCGATCTGTCCGACGAGCAGTGGCGCACGCCGACCGCCAGCCCGCGCTGGAGTGTTGCCGACCAGATCGGACACCTGACCTACTTCGACGGCACTGCGACACTCGCGATCGAGGATCCTGGCGGCTTCCGGGCCAGCATCGACGCGCTCATGGCTGCTGGCGACGGGATCGAAGCACTGACCCTCTTCCGCCACCTCTCGCCCGACGAACTGCTGGCGACGTGGCGCGACCACCGACGTCGGCTGACGGCAGCGGCATCCACGCTCGCCGATGGTGTGCGCGTGCCCTGGTACGGGCCGTCGATGAGCGGAAGATCGTTCCTCACCGCCCGCCTGATGGAGTGCTGGGCGCACGGCACCGACATCGTCGACGCGGTGCAAGGGCACCGACCCCCCACCGACCGGCTCCGTCACGTCGCGCAGATCGGCTTCATCACCCGCGGATGGACGTATGCGAACCGTGGCGAAGCGGTGCCCGAGGGCGCCATCCGGGTCGTGCTCGAAGCGCCTTCCGGCGAGACATGGACCTTCGGTCCCGAGACCGCGGCAGCCAGCGTCACCGGCACCGCCGAACAGTTCTGTCAGGTCGTCACCCAACGCCGACACGTCGACGATACCGACCTCGTCGTGATCGGCGGCATCGCCGCCGACTGGCTCGCCAAGGCGCAGGCCTACGCCGGCCCACCGAGCACCGGCCCGGCACCACGAGGCAGGAACTGATGTCCGTCGTCCGCAGCGTGACCAACGGCGGCGTGTGCACCGTCACGCTGTGCGACGAGGCGAACCGCAACGCCCTGGGCCGACAGTTGGTCAGCGAGATGATCGCCGCCTTCGAGTCGGCCGAGGCAGACGACGACGCCCGTGTCATCGTGCTCACCAACGAGGGCCGCACGTTCTGCGCCGGTGCGAACCTGGCGGAGCGTTCAGCAGGGCCTGATGATGCTCCACCCGCAGCGACCACCCCGATGCACCTGTTCGAGCGCTTCGCCCGTTCGCCGAAACCCTATGTCGGTCGCATCGCCGGACACTGTGTGGCGGGCGGCATGGGGCTCGCCGCGGCGATGGACATCTCCGTGACAGTGGACGACGTCAAGTTCGGCTTCACCGAGGTCCGCATCGGCGTCGCGCCGGCGATGATCTCAGTGGTCTGCCTGCCGAAGATGCGCGGTGCCGACGCCCGAGCCGCGTTCCTGCGCGGCAACAGGTTCGACGGAGCCGAAGCCGCACGACTCGGTCTCGTCAATCTCGCTGTTCCGCGGAGTCGACTCGACGACGAGGTCGACCTCATCGTCGAGGACCTGCTGGCGGCGAGCCCGAACGCCCTGGCCGTCAGCAAGCAGCTACTCGCGGCTGTCCCCATGATGCCGACAGACGAGGCGTTCGAGTGGACGTCGAAGGTGTCCGCTGAGCTCTTCGCCACCGACGAGGCGCGCGAGGGCATGAACGCGTTCCTCGAGAAGCGACCACCATGGTGGGTGAGATCGACACCAGCCAGGCGACCTGACGACGCGTGAAGACCTGAACGTCGAGCACCGGTCCAAGAGAGATTGCATTCGACTGTCTCCGACAGCTGCTCCTGTACGGCTCAGGTGTGCAGCATGGGGGCTCCATCCAACTTGCAGAGGATGCGATCGATCTGTCGCAGATCGTCCTTCGTCCAGGCGTCTCCCCGGTCGTCTCGAGCCATGAAAGTCAGTCGGCGCATCACCACGAGTTCCGGGTACGTGAGTGCCACGATGTAACGATCTCGGTTCACCACCACCGGACTGTCACCTCGATCACTGGCCCGCACTCCGACCCGTCGGATCCTCGCGCACCGACGGACAGCCGGGAGATCCTGACGTCAAGTCGTCTCCCAGCCTCACGTTCGCCTCGACGCGAGCCGAGACGTTGGTCCCTCATCATCACCCACTTTGCTCGCATACGACAACATGTAGCTATTGTCGCAAAGCGCATCCGCTCAATCACTATTGGTCGGTGTCCGCGACAGACGTTTGCTGGTAAGGGAATCTGGCTCGCACGGGCGCCGTCAACACATCGGCTCGTCACTCAGATGTGCGACAGAGCACTCCATTCGTCTTGACCCGGCGCGGCGATGCGGCCAGACTTGGCGTTGACGTTGCCGAGGAAGGGGATCTCGGGAGCCATTCACGCAGGTGCGGGGCCATCACGGTCGGCGACACCACATGCCGGCCCGGCTAGATGCCGGCGGGAGGAAAGCGATCGTGTACCCAGGCGCTCATGCAGCAACCCGACCGGACCACCCAGCGGTGATCATGGGTCGTTCCGGCGAGGTCGTGACCTACCGGCAACTCGACGAGCGTTCGAATCAGTTGGCCCGACTGTGGCGGGAGCGAGGCTTGGTCACCGGTGATCACGTCGCCATCTTCAGCGAGAACCAGCCGCGGTTCTTCGAGGTCATGTGGGCAGCGCTGCGATCCGGTCTGTATGTGACGACGATCAACAGTTACCTCTCGGCTGAGGAGGTCGGCTACATCCTCCAGGACTCTGGGGCTCGATCGCTCGTCACCACGTCCGAGATGGCCAAGATTGCGAGCGCTGCGATGCAGCATGCGACGGGATGCGTCGTCCCGTTGCTGATCGGCGATGCAGATCCGCGATTCGAGCCATACGCCGACGCGATCGGTTCGATGTCCACCGATCCACTCGACGAACAGCCAGCGGGCGAGATGATGTTGTACTCCTCGGGAACGACGGGCCGTCCGAAGGGTGTCAAGCGTCCGCTCAGCGGCAAGTCGGTCGCCGACGGAATGCTGATCGCAGGGCTGGTGAGCGGCGTGTTCGGGATGAGCGGCGAGTCCACATACCTGTCACCCGCTCCCTTGTACCACTCGGCACCGATCGGGTTCAGTCTTGGCGTTCAGTCACTGGGAGGGACGGTCGTCGCGATGGAGAAGTTCGACCCGGTCGACGCGCTCCATCTCATCGGCAAGCATGCGATCACTGAATCTCAATGGGTGCCGACCATGTTCATCCGGATGCTGAAGCTCGACGCGGAGCAACGATCCGGGTTCGATGTCTCGTCGATGCGGGTCGCGATCCATGCCGCGGCACCGTGTCCTGTGGCCGTCAAGCAGCAGATGATGGATTGGTGGGGTCCGGTGCTGTGGGAGTACTACGCGGGCACGGAGTTGAACGGCTTCTGCCTGGTGCGTCCCGACGAATGGTTGGCCAGGCCGGGGACTGTCGGACGGCCGTTGATCGGATCGATCCACATCCTCGACGAAGCGGGCGACAACCAACCTGCGAATGTGCCCGGCACGATCTACTTCGGTGACGGGCCCGCCTACGAGTACCACAACGCCCCCGAGAAGACCGAGAGCGTGAAGGACCCACGAGGCCGCGGCTGGACCACCCTGGGTGATGTCGGATACGTCGATGACGAAGGATGGCTGTACCTCACGGACCGCCAGGCGTTCATGATCATCTCCGGCGGTGTGAACATCTATCCGCAGGAGATAGAGGACTGTTTGGTGTTGCACCCCAAGGTTGCCGATGTCGCCGTGTTTGGGATTCCCGACGACGAGATGGGCGAAGCGGTGCATGCCGCGGTGCAACCTGCAGAGGGCATTGCCGGCGACGAGGCACTCGCCGTCGAACTGAGGTCACACGTGCGCGAGCACATCGCCCACTTCAAGTGCCCGCAGCGCTTCGAGTTCCACGACGAGCTCCCCCGGCTCCCGACCGGCAAGCTGTACAAGAACAAGCTGAGGTCACCGCACTGGGATAACCGCGATCGCGATATCTGATGATCCGACAAAACACCGTGACCAAACCTGACGAGGAGACCCACCGATGAAGTTCGACGTGATGACCGGCGGCCTGCCCCTTCGCTCGATGGCTGCATTCGCCCAGGACGCCGAGCGGGCCGGCTTCTCGGGAATCGTGGTCACCGAGGGCGGGCGCACCGCATACCTCGGCTGCGGCGCCGCTGCGCTCGCCACCGACATCGACATCCTCACTGGTGTCGCGGTCGCCTTTCCGCGCAGCCCGATGGTGACAGCGGAGATCGCGTGGGAGCTGGCCGAGGCGACCGGCGGTCGCTTTCGTCTGGGGCTCGGCACACAGGTCCGCGCCCACATCACACGCCGCTACGGCTCTGACTTCGAGCACCCCGGCCCACGGCTCAAGGAGTATGTGCTTGCGATGCAGGCGATCTTCCGTGCGTTCCGGGGCGACGAGCCGCTGGCGGTCGATGGCGAGTTCTACCACCTCGACCTGCTCCCAGCGCAGTGGTCACCTGGGCCGATCAGCACACCGAACCCGCCGATCGACGTCGCTGCCGTGAACCCGTGGATGCTCCGCATGGCCGGCGAGGTCGCCGACGGTGTGCACGTCCATCCGCTCAACCACCCCACCTACCTCCGGGAGACGGTGATCCCCAACCTCAACGAGGGTGCCACCAAGGCGGGCCGCTCCGCCGAGGATCTGGAGATCATCGTCCCCGCGTTCATCGTCCCTATCGACGACGACGAAGCGCGCTGGCGCAACTTCGCACGGATGCAGGTCGCGTTCTACGGATCAACACCCAACTATGCGTTCATCTTCGAGCAGCTGGGTTTCGACGGAACCACCGACCGCATTCGCGAGCGGCAACGCGCCCGCGACCTTGCGGGTATGGCCGCCGAGGTGTCCGACGAACTGCTCGACCACTTCGTGGTCACAGGCCCGCGCAGCGAACTCGCCGACAAGATCCTGGAGCGCTACCAGGGGCTCGCGACGAGAGTCGTCAGCTACTTCGGGGGCCTCGACTGGACGAACGACCCGTCGGCCTTGAACGCATGGGCCGATGTGGCTCGAGGTGTCACGAACCCATGACGGCACCACATGGGCTCGATCATGACGTAGTGGTCGTCGGAGCCGGCTTCGCGGGCCTGTATCAGTTGCACCGGCTGCGAGCGTTGGGATTCTCGACGGTGTTGCTCGAAGCCGGCTCCGGGCTCGGCGGAATCTGGCACTGGAACTGCTACCCCGGCGCCCGGGTCGACTCGCATGTGCCCGTCTACGAGTTCTCCGACGAAGAGCTGTGGAGGGACTGGTACTGGGACGAGCGATTCCCGGACTGGACAGCGCTTCGTCGGTACTTCCAGTACGTCGACGACAAATGGGATCTGAGCCGCGACATCCGCTTCGACACCCGGCTCGACACGGCCACGTGGGACGAAGCGGCCACCTGCTGGAACCTCACCACACGGAACGGGCAGTCCCTTCGAACCCGGTTCCTGGTGCTCTGCACCGGCTTCGCGTCCAAGGCCTACATCCCCGACCTGCCCGGACTGGACGATTACGAGGGCCAATGCCACCACACGGCGCACTGGCCCCAAGAAGGTCTCGACATGACGGGACTGCGCGTCGGTGTCATCGGCACGGGAGCGAGCGGGGTACAAGTGATCCAGGAAGCGGCGAAGATCGCCGCGTCGGTCACCGTGTTCCAGCGAACACCGATCCTCGCGCTCGCCATGCAACAACACCGCCTCACCCGGAAAGAACAGGACGAGGCGAAGGCTCGATACCCGGACATCTTCCGAACCCGCACCGAAACCTTCGCCGGCTTCGACATCATCCGACGCGACGAGTCAGCGCTCGCGGTCTCCGACGACGATCGTCGCTCCGGTTTCGAACAGATGTGGCAAGCGGGCGGATTCAACTTCTGGGCCGGCAACTTCGCCGACATCATGACCGACGAAGCCGCCAACCGCACCGCCTACGACTTCTGGCGCGACAAGGTCCGCGCCCGCGTGCACGACCCGGCAGTCGCGGAGTTGCTCGCCCCGACCGAGCCGCGGCACCCGTTCGGCGTCAAGCGACCGTCGCTCGAGCAGACCTACTACGACGCGTTCAACCAGCACAACGTGACACTGGTCGACCTGAAGACCACACCCATCGAGCGCATCACGACGGCCGGCGTCCGGACGACACAGAACGACTACGACATCGACCTGCTCGTCATGGCGACCGGGTTCGACGCGGTCACCGGCGGTCTCACCAGCATCGACATCCACGGACGAGCCGGCACCACCTTGAAGGACTACTGGGCCCGCGGGGTCCGCAGCCACCTCGGCCTCGCCAGCGCCGGGTTCCCGAACCTGATCTATCTCTACGGGCCGCAGAGCCCGTCAGGTTTCTGCAACGGGCCGACCTGCGCGGAGGTCCAAGGTGGCTGGGTCGTACATCTGCTCAACGACCTGAGGGATCAAGGTGTCACACGCATCGAAGCAACGCCGCATGCGGAGGACTCATGGCGTGACTTGGTGCGCACGATCGGTGACATGACGTTGTTCGACAGAGCCGACTCCTGGTACGTCGGTGCCAACATCCCCGGCAAACCTCGCGAACTGCTGAATTTCCCCGGCGGCGTCCCGTTCTACGCGGAGTCGTGCCGAGTATGCGCAGCAGACGGATACAGCGGCTTCGAACTGGTCTGACGATGCGACAAGCAGGTCGAAGGCCGGGCGAGTACCACCGTGTCGAGACCTGCGATGAATCGTTCCAGCAGATCGGCGAGGCGTCGGCGGTCACCACTGTCGAAACCATCGAGTGCCTCGCCCACCGCAGAGAGTCGTCGCATCGCAAGCCGCTTCTGCATGGCGCGCCCATCCTGGCTTGCACGGACCACCGTCATTCGCTTGTCAGTCCGATGCGTGCTCCGCTCCGCCAGACCCGCGTCGACGAGCCGGGAAACGGCTCTCGTTGCCGTGGACGGCTCGATGCACAGCGCCATCGCAAACTCGTGCATGGTCCACTCACCATGCTGGACGAGGAGATCAAGAGTGTCCATCTGCCCCAGGTCGAGCTGTGGTTCGGTCGGCGCCCACGCGTACCGGCGCATTCCGCGTGCCGCTGGACCACGGCGAAGAGTCCGCCAGGCGATGGCAATGCGCTCCG
>JACDJC010000910.1_pt1 | contig 29764 bp, 34 predicted proteins | sample 7454191 | NCBI WGS metagenome assembly JACDJC01 (sample SAMN14253291, study PRJNA609438) | sludge metagenome | isolation source: sludge after 25d culture with pyrite and EDTA | collected 2018-12-20 | reverse complement strand
TGATCGACCTGCAGCAGGGCCGCATCATCGAAGACGAGGAAATCAAGTCTCAGCTTGCCAATGCCCACCCCTATCCGCAGTGGATCGAACGCCTGCGCCTGAAGCTCGACGACCTGCCCGCCCTGAAGGCCGACGACCCGCCCGAACCCGCGGCCAGCCTGCTGGACCGCCAGCAAGCCTTCGGCTGGACCCAGGAGGACTTCAAGTTCATCCTCGAGCCGATGGCAAGAAACGCAGAGGAACTGGTCGGATCCATGGGCAATGATGCCCCCCTGACCGTGCTGTCGGACCGTCCCAAGCCCTTCTACAACTATTTCCGCCAGATGTTCGCCCAGGTGACCAACCCGCCGATCGACTCGATTCGCGAACAGATGGTCATGTCGCTGGTGTCCTTCATCGGACCCAAGCCCAATCTGCTGGACATCAACAACGTCAATCCGCCCCTGCGCCTGGAGATCAGCCAGCCGATCCTGGATCAGGCCGCCATGGCGCAGCTGCGCCACATCAGCCAGCAGAGCAGTGACAAATTCCGCTGCTGCGAACTGGACATCACCTACCCGGTCGCCTGGGGGCCGGAAGGCATCGAGGCCTGCCTGGCGTCATTGTGCGCGACAGCGGCCGACGCCGTGCGCAGCGGCGACAACATCCTGCTGCTCAGTGACCGTCGCGTGGACGCGGAGCGCTTCGCCATCCCGGCGCTGCTGGCCACCTCGGCCGTCCACCAGCACCTGATCCGCATCGGGTTGCGGACCCGGACCGGGCTGATCGTGGAAACGGGCTCGGCGCGCGAAGTCCACCATTTCGCCTTGCTGGGCGGGTACGGTGCCGAGGCGGTGCACCCGTGGCTGGCGCTCGAATCGATCGAGCAGCTGGCAAAGCACCCCCCGGCAGCACCCCGGGACGACCCGGCGGCGCAGCGACCCTGCTCCACGGAAAACTACATCAAGGCGATCGGCAAGGGCCTGAAGAAGGTCATGTCCAAGATGGGCATCTCGACCTACATGTCCTACACCGGAGCGCAGATTTTCGAGGCGGTGGGCCTGCACAGCAGCCTGGTGAAGAAATACTTCACGGGCACTCCGAGCAATATCGAGGGCATCGACATCTTCCAGGTGGCTGCAGAAGCGCTGCGCACGCACCAGGCAGCCTTCAGCAACGACCCGGTCCTGGCCAATGCCCTGGACGAAGGCGGCGACTATGCCTTTCGCATCCGCGGTGAACAACACCTGTGGACACCCGACTCGATCGCCAAGCTGCAACATGCGACGCGCGCCAACAATTATTCCACCTTCAAGGAATACGCCGAGCTCATCAACGATCAGTCGCAGCGCCACATGACGCTGCGCGGGCTGTTCGAATTGCGTGTGGATCCGGCTCAGGCGATTCCCGTATCCGAGGTCGAACCGGCCAGTGAAATCGTCAAGCGCTTCGCCACGGGCGCCATGTCGCTCGGCTCCATTTCCACCGAAGCCCATGCGACCTTGGCCGTCGCCATGAATCGCATCGGCGGCAAGTCCAACACCGGCGAAGGGGGCGAGGACCCGTTACGCTATCGGGCCGAACGGCGAACCGGCAAACCGACCGTGCGCAAGGGGGACACCCTGGCGTCCGTCCTGGGCGCCGAACGCATCGCGGCCGATGTGCCCCTGGCCGCGGGCGACTCCTTGCGTTCGCGCATCAAACAGGTGGCGTCCGGGCGCTTTGGCGTCACGGCCGAATATCTGTGCAGCGCCGATCAGATCCAGATCAAGATGGCCCAGGGTGCCAAGCCGGGCGAGGGCGGCCAGCTGCCGGGCCACAAGGTGAGCGACTACATCGCCCAGCTGCGCTACTCGGTGCCGGGCGTGGGCCTGATTTCGCCGCCGCCGCACCACGACATCTATTCGATCGAGGATCTGGCCCAGCTGATCCATGACCTGAAGAACGTCAATGCGCGCGCCTCGATCTCGGTCAAGCTGGTGGCCGAGGTGGGCGTGGGCACCGTGGCGGCCGGCGTGGCCAAGGCCAAGGCCGATCACGTGGTCATTGCCGGCCATGACGGCGGCACCGGCGCATCGCCCGTGTCCTCGATCAAGCATGCCGGCATCCCCTGGGAACTGGGCCTGGCCGAAGTGCAGCAGACCCTGGTCCTGAACCGTCTGCGCAGCCGCATTCGCGTGCAGGCCGATGGCCAGATGAAAACCGGGCGCGACGTGGCCATCGCCGCCATGCTGGGCGCCGACGAATTCGGCTTTGCCACGGCCCCCCTGATCGTGGAAGGCTGCATCATGATGCGCAAGTGCCATCTGAACACCTGCCCGACCGGCGTGGCAACCCAGGATCCCGTCCTGCGCAAGAAATTCAACGGCAAGCCCGAATACGTCGTCAATTACTTTTTCTTCGTGGCCGAGGAACTGCGCGAGATCATGGCGCAACTGGGCATCCGCACGGTCGACGAACTGATCGGGCGCGCCGACCTGCTGAACATGCGCAAGGGCATCGACCACTGGAAGGCGCGGGGCCTGGATTTCAGCCGCATCTTCCATCAGGTGCAGACCGACGAACCCGTGCACCACACCGAGACCCAGGATCACGGCCTGACCCACGCGCTGGACCACCAGCTCATCGAGCGCAGCAAGCCCGCGCTGGAACGCGGCGAGAACGTGTCGTTCATTGTCCCGGTGCGCAACCGCAACCGCACCATCGGCGCCATGCTCTCGGGTGCCGTGGCGTCGCGCCACGGCCACGAGGGCCTGCCTGAGGACGCCATTCACATCCAGTGCAACGGTTCGGCGGGCCAGAGTTTTGGTGCTTTCCTGGCGCACGGGATCACGCTGGATCTGGTCGGCGAAGCCAACGATTACGTCGGCAAGGGCCTGTCTGGGGGTCGCATCATCGTGCGTTCGCCCAACGATTTCCGCGGCTTCGGGCCGGACCACATCATCGCCGGCAACACCGTGCTGTATGGCGCCACCGGCGGCGAGGCCTATTTCAATGGCGTCGTGGGCGAACGCTTTGCCGTACGCAATTCGGGTGCACTGGCCGTGGCGGAAGGCACCGGCGACCATGGGTGTGAGTACATGACGGGCGGCACCGTGCTGATACTGGGTGAAACGGGGCGCAATTTCGCCGCCGGCATGTCCGGTGGCATCGCCTATGTCTGGGACCCGAAGCAGAATTTTGCACGCTGCTGCAACCCGGGTTCGGTCCGGCTGGACGCCCTGGAAACGCACGACGCCCAGTTCAAGGCCGGCGAGCGTCAGTTCTGGCACAGCCTGACACGCGGCGGTGAACGGGAAACCGATGAAACCATCGTGCGTCGGCTGGTGGAAAAGCACTTTCGCCACACCGGCAGTTTCCGCGCCCGCGAAATCCTGGATGACTGGGCTCAGGCACGCCGAACCTTCGTCAAAGTCACCCCCATCGAATACCGCCGTGCCATGGACGCGCTGTGGCAGGCATCCCGGACCCAGGCCCAGGCCGCCTGAAGGAACAGCACATCATGGGAAAAATCACCGGTTTCATGGAATTCCAGAGAGTCAGCCCGGCCCAGGAACCGCCCGAGGCGCGGCTGCGCCACTGGAAGGAATTCATCCAGCCCCTGACCGACGAAGAGGCTCGCATCCAGGGAGCACGCTGCATGGACTGCGGGGTGCCGTTCTGCACGCACGGCTGCCCGGTCAACAACATCATCCCGGACTGGAATGACCTGGTCTACCGTCAGGACTGGAAGCGCGCACTGGACGTACTGCTGTCCACCAACAATTTCCCGGAATTCACGGGCCGCATCTGCCCCGCACCCTGTGAAACCGCCTGTACGCTGAACCTGAACGACACGGCGGTTGGCATCAAGTCGATCGAGCACACCATCATCGAGCGCGGCTGGCAAGAAGGCTGGGTCGTGCCGCAGCCCCCGGCCCGCAAGACGGGCAAGAAGGTTGCCGTGGTGGGCTCGGGCCCCGCCGGCCTGGCCTGTGCGCAACAGCTCGCGCGCGCCGGCCACAGCGTATCGGTCCACGAAAAGAGCAACCGCATCGGCGGCCTGCTGCGCTACGGCATCCCCGACTTCAAGCTGGAAAAATCGCACATCGACCGCCGGCTGGCGCAGATGGAGGACGAAGGCGTGGAGTTTCTGCCCTCGACTTACGTGGGCCGTCGCGAGGATGCGGAGGACGGCCTGACCGTGGTGTCCCCCGACGAGCTGCTCGGCCAGTACGACGCCGTGGTGCTCGCGGGCGGTGCCGAGCAGCCGCGCGATCTGCCCGTGCCCGGCCGGGACCTGCGCGGCGTGCATTTCGCGATGGACTTCCTGCGCCAGCAGAATCGCGTCAACCACGGCGACCGCATCGCACGACACATCAGCGCCAAGGGCAAGCATGTCGTCGTGATCGGTGGCGGCGACACGGGCTCCGACTGTGTGGGCACGAGCAACCGCCAGGGCGCAGCCTCGGTGACGCAGTTCGAACTGATGTTCCGCCCGCCCGATCAGGAAGACAAGCTGCTGACCTGGCCGTACTGGCCGATCCGGCTGCGCACGTCGTCCTCGCACGAAGAAGGCTGCCAGCGCGACTGGGCGGTGGGCACCCAGGCTTTCGAGGGCCACGGCGGCAAGGTCGAGAAGCTGGTGGCCACCCGCCTGGAATGGCTGCGCGACAAGGCTACCGGACAGATGAAGATGCGCGAGGTGAAGGATTCGCGTTTCGACATCCAGGCCGAGCTGGTGCTGCTGGCCATGGGCTTCGTGTCGCCGGTGCGCGCCGTGCTGGACGCCTTCGGAATCGAAGTGGACGGTCGGGGCAATGCGCGCGCGAACACGGACGACTACTGCAGTTCTCGCGCAAAGGTGTTCGCCGCCGGCGACATGCGCCGCGGCCAGTCACTGGTGGTCTGGGCGATCCGGGAAGGGCGCCAGTGTGCGCGCTCCGTGGATGAGTACCTGATGGGGTCGACGTTGCTGCCGCGCTGAATCAACAAGACCCGCTGTCGCAGGTCATGCCTCTGGCGCCGACGCGACCTGGCGGTCCTTCGGACTGCCCGGATCTGCCTCGTCCGACGGACGGCGGGCAAACTCGTCGCGCTGCGCGCGCCTCAGACAGTGCCCGCCGAAATCCTCCGTCTCCCTTCGGCAGCATCCGGCGCCAGGCAAGCGTCGGCGCCAGAGGCATGCCCTGCGACAGCTGGACGCCGGGGTGCTTCTGCCACAGATGATCGCATGTATCCGAGGATCGGATCGCTACTGCGTCCGGCACCGGACGACCCCTTGCGCCCAATCGTCAGATCGCCAATTGCATCCCGGCCACTCGAACCCAAGCTGATTGAGCCGGGGCTGCTTGCGCCCAGGCAACGGAGCACCCCATGCGTCCAGCATCGGACGCGTTATATGCACCGAAAGGTCAGAGCGCTACATGAGCCGAACCTTCGACCTTCGGGTGTCATGAACCGGAATTTCGTTGAGCATGGGCAAGCAAATTCCCGGCTCATGACACTGGTGTGGTCGCCATTTGTCAATGGAAATAAACTCATTTCCTGCTTCAGTGATACAGGGTGATGCGGCACAAGTCTGCGGCTGCAGGAGGCGGGGTGCGGGGTGGTTTCCCCCGGCACCGATGCTTGCCTGACGCCGGGCGCTTCTGAAGGAAGAGCGGGGGGGTTCGGCGGGCGTGTCTGAGGAGCGCGCAGCGCGACGAGTTCGCCCGCCGCCCGCTCGGACGAAGAAGGACCGGGAAGTCCGAAGGACCGTCAGGCCGCGTCGGCGCCGGGGGAAGCCACCCCGTGCCCCGCCACCGTGTCAAGAACACCATCCCCTGAAACGCCACCCCATGGAAACCGCGGCTCACAAGGCCCCATCGACAACACGATCACGACAGGTACAATTCTGCAATCATCCCATTCCTGTCAACATGACCGCAGCCCCTCCCGATCCCATCGTGACCTTTGACGCCGTTTCGCTCGGCTATGGCGACTTCGTCGTCCTGCGCGACATCGACCTGCGCGTCAGGCCGGGTCAGATCGTGGCCATGATGGGTGGCTCAGGCTCGGGTAAGACCACCCTCATGCGCGCCGTCACCGGGCAACTCATTGCGCGCAGCGGCCGCATCGAAGTCTTTGGCCAGGACATGGCCGGCCTGCAGGGCGAAGCCTTGCGCAAAACCCGCCAGCGCATGGGTGTCCTGTTCCAGAGCGGCGCCCTCTTCACCGACCTGAACGTATTCGAAAACGTTGCCTTTCCGCTACGCGAACACACCCGCATTTCCGAACACCAGATCCTCGAGCGTGTGCTCGACAAACTCCAGGCTGTGGGCCTGCGCCATGCCGCCCACCTGCAGATCTCCGAAATTTCCGGCGGCATGGCCCGACGCGTCGCACTGGCGCGCGCCGTCGTGCTGGAACCCGAACTGATCCTGTACGACGAGCCCTTCGCCGGCCTGGATCCGATTTCCCTGGGCATCACCGCCGAGCTCATCCGCGCCATGACCGACCAGCTCGGCTGCGCCTCGATCCTGATCACCCACGATGTCGCCAAGTCCTTCGCCATCGTCGACCAGGTCTACCTGATCGGCCAGGGCCATCTGATGGCGCAGGGCACGCCCGACGAACTGGCCGCATCCCGGGACGACTTCCTGGTGCAGTTCCTGCAAGGTCGCCCCGACGGCCCCATCGGCTTTCACTACCCCCAGACCCCGGCCTTCGAGCGCTGGCTGTCCGCCCGCCAGGAGGCCCCATGACGCAGGCGCTGGCCCGCCGCATCAGCGCACTGGGGCGCGGCTTCCTGTCCATGGTCACCGGTCTGGGCGCGTTCGCGCGCCTGTTCGGGGCCATTCTTGCGCGCAGCAGCGTCGTGTTGCGCCGACCGCGCCTGACGACCCAGCAAATTCATTTCATCGGCAACCATTCCCTGGTCATCATCAGCGTCTCGGGCCTGTTCGTCGGCTTTGTGCTGGGTCTGCAGGGTTATTACACCCTGACGCGCTATGGGTCCGAAGAAGCCCTGGGCCTGCTGGTGGCCCTGTCGCTCACGCGCGAACTGGGGCCGGTGATCACCGCCCTGCTGTTTGCCGGGCGTGCGGGCACGTCGCTGACTGCCGAAATCGGCCTGATGAAGGCGGGCGAACAGATCTCCGCCATGGAGGTCATGGCCGTCGACCCGATCCGGCGGGTTCTCGCCCCCCGTTTCTGGGGCGGGGTGATCGCCATGCCGATTCTCGCTGCCGTCTTCTCCATGGTGGGCGTGCTCGGTGGCTGGTTTGTCGGGGTGGTGCTGATCGGCATCGATCCAGGCGCCTTCTGGTCACAGATGCAAAGTGGCGTGGACATATTCGCCGATATCCTCAATGGGGTGCTCAAGAGCCTGGTGTTCGGGGTGGTGGTCACCATGATCGCCCTGCATCAGGGCTGGACGGCCCGGCCCACTCCCGAAGGCGTGTCCCGTGCCACCACGCGCACGGTGGTCAGCGGCGCGCTGGCCGTGCTGGGGCTGGATTTCCTGATGACGGCGCTGATGTTCTCCAATTGATTCTTGCGGAACGATTTTCATGACACGCGAAAAAACTGATTTCTGGGTGGGTCTCTTCATCCTGCTGGGCCTGATCGCACTGGTCTTCCTGGCGTTGCGCGCCGGCAACATGAGCTCGTTCTCCTTTGCGCCCACCTATCGCGTCGAAGCGCACTTCGACAATGTGGGCGGCCTGAAGGTGCGCGCCCCGGTCAAGAGCAGCGGTGTCGTGGTGGGACGCGTGTCCTCCATCGGCTTCGATAATCGGCGATTCCAGGCCGCCGTCACGCTGGAACTTGAAAAACAGTATGAATTTCCACAGGATACGTCGGCCTCGATCCTGACCTCCGGCCTGCTGGGCGAACAATACATCGGCCTGACGCCGGGCGGCGAGGACAAGCCTCTGACCGATGGAAGCACCATCCAGTTCACCCAGTCGGCCGTCGTTCTGGAAGAGCTGATCAGCAAATTCCTGTACAGTTCAGCCGAGAAGGAAGGTGCGCAGGGCGGCAACAGCCCGTCAGAATCCACACACTGATGCGTGCAACCCGCCTTACAATACGCCACATCCCACGACACGCGACACATTCCCGGACACAAGCACAAGACCCATCCGATGAACATCACGCCCCCCGCCCTGACCGCCGCATCGCGCCCACCGCTGGCTCGCGCCACCCTGGCCCTGGCTGCTGCAGCGCTGCTGGCGGGCTGTGCACAGGTCCCCAGTCCGTCACCCAGCGACCCCTGGGAATCGTATAACCGCAGCATGTACGCTTTCAACGACACCGTGGATCGTGCCGTGCTCAAGCCGATCGCCACCGGTTACCAGAAGGTCACGCCGCGTCCGGTACGCACCTGCATCCACAACATCTTCGGCAATCTGGGTGATGTCTGGTCCGGGGTCAACAGCCTGCTGCAAGGCCGCGGCCGCGATTTCGTGGATACGTTCGGCCGCATCCTGTTCAATACGACCGCCGGCCTGGGCGGCTGCATCGATATCGCCTCGATGCATGGTGCGCGCAAGATCCCCAATGACTTCGGCATCACGCTGGGTGTGTGGGGTCTGGGTGCCGGCCCCTACGTCGTGCTGCCTTTCCTGGGTTCCAGCACAGTCCGCGACGGGGTCGGCACGGGCGTTTCCCTGGTCGCACCGGCAAGCCCGACGGCAGCGGTGTTCGCCATGGACAACATCCCGGTCCGCAATTCGATCCTGGGCCTGTATGGTGTCGACTTGCGAGCCAGCCTGCTGGAAGTCGACCGTCTGGTCGACCAGACGGCACTGGACAAATACAGCTTCATCCGTGATGCGTACCTGCAGCGCCGCAAGGCCATGCTGGACAGCCGCCAACGCGGCCATGCCTCCACCCAGGAAGACCTGGACCAGTCCTCGGGTGGGGCATCCGTCGGCGACCTGCCGGTCTACGAAGACCCGGACGCAGAACCCACCCATTGATGCATCCGCTGCCCGCCGTGCCGACGCGCCATGCAGAGTCGGCCGGTGATGAATTCCGGCGCTTCGGCCAAGGCGCCATTGTCCCTCGGAGCCATCCATGAAATTCGCTTCCTTTCTAACGAACCTGAACCGCCTGGGCAGCCTGTGCCTGCTGGGCATGGCACTGGGGCTGTCTGCCAGCCAGGCAGCCCAGGCTGAACGTCCCGTCGACCAGAAGGCGGCACCGAACGCCTTCGTGGAATCCGTGACCCAGAACATGCTCGACGCCGTCAAGGCCGACCCGAAGGCGTTGCAAGGCGACATCCAGCACATCACGACACTGGTGCGCCAGTACGCGCTGCCTTATGTGGACATGAACAAGACCACGCGCCTGGCCGCCGGCCGCTACTGGCGCCAGGCATCGGCTGCCCAGCAGGATGCACTGGTACAAGCGTTCACGGGCACGCTCATCCGCACCTACAGCGGGGCCTTCACGCGCGTGACAGCAAATACCACGATCACGGTTCAGCCCTTCCGGGGCGACGCCCAGGCCGACGACGCCGTGGTGCGCACGCTGGTATCGCAGCCCAACAGCTCGCCGGTCGCACTGGATTACCGGCTGGAGCGCACCAAACAGGGCTGGAAGGTCTATGACCTGAACGTCGAGGGCATCTGGCTGATACAGAATTACCGCAATCAGTTCGCCCAGGAGATCGGGCGCAGCGGAATCGATGGCCTGATCAAGGCCCTGAACGCAAAAAGCGCCGGCTGATCCCGATCGGCTGCGCCCGGCCATTTTTTCCGGCACACCAGGAACAGGGGCTGGTGCTTTCCATGCCGGTGGCTGTCGTGTGGCGGTTCTGCAGCGCTTGTGCCGGTCACGACCCGGGCGCCGCTTATAATGCTTGATGGGGTCCACTTTGAGGCCTCTTGCGCTTGCCCATGCCTGCTCTCGATCTGCAAAATATTTCCAAAACCTACGCCCCCGCCCGCCAGCCCCTGATCGACCGCCTGCGCGGGCGGCCTGCGCCGGTGGGTTTTCAGGCCCTGCACGATGTGAACCTGACCGTCGAACACGGTGAGTTCTTTGGTCTGCTTGGTCCCAATGGAGCCGGCAAGACCACGCTGATCTCCATCCTGGCCGGTCTGGCCCACGCCACGAGCGGGCGCGCCGCTGTCTGTGGTTACGACGTCGTCACCGATTTCCGCCGCGCACGCCAGTCGCTTGGCGTGGTCCCCCAGGAAATCGTCTACGACCCCTTCTTCACGGTGCGCGAAACCCTGCGCCTGCAATCAGGCTATTTCGGCCTGCGCAGCAATGACGACTGGATCGATGAAATTCTGGACAATCTGGGTCTGCTGGACAAGGCCGACACCAACATGCGGGCGTTGTCGGGCGGCATGAAGCGCCGTGTGCTGGTCGCCCAGGCACTGGTGCACCGGCCTCCCGTCATCATCCTCGATGAACCCACGGCCGGTGTGGATGTCGATCTGCGCCGCGGACTCTGGGATTTCATCACCCGGCTGAATCAGGCCGGGCACACCATCCTGCTGACGACCCATTACCTGGAAGAAGCCGAGGCCCTGTGCGGGCGCGTGGCCATGCTGAAATCCGGCCACGTCGTGGCCCTGGACACCACCCAGGCGCTGATGGCGCGTTTTGGCGGCGTGGACCTGGAAGACGCGTTCGTGCACATCATGCATGACGACTCCGTGCTCGAGGCCGAACTGTGATCCGGCCCGTCTCCCGGACGCGCCCTGCCATGGGCTCGGGCTTTCCGACGCTGCTGCACAAGGAACTGATGCGCTTCTGGAAAGTCGGCCTGCAGACCATCGCCGCACCGGTGGTGACGGCCTTGCTGTATCTGCTGATCTTTTCCCATGTGCTCGAAGACCGAGTCCAGATCTACGGCAGCATTGCCTACACGGCCTTCCTGATTCCGGGACTCATGATGATGAGCATGCTGCAAAACAGTTTTGCGAATCCCTCCTCGTCCCTGATCCAGAGCCGCATCACCGGCAACCTGATCTTCGTGCTGCTGCCGCCGTTTTCACACCGTCAGATCTACGTGGCCTATTTGCTGGCGGCCGTCATCCGCGGCCTGGTCGTGGGCGCCTGCATCTGGCTGGTGGCGCTGTTCTTCGTGCGCCTGCCGGTGGCCGCACTGCCCTGGCTGCTGATTTTTGCCGTGCTGTCGTGCTGGATCCTGGGCACGCTGGGGCTGATCGCAGGCCTGTGGTCCGAGAAATTCGACCAGCTCGCGGCATTCCAGAATTTCCTCATCATGCCGGCCACCTTTCTGTCGGGTGTGTTCTACTCCATCCATAGCCTGCCCCCGTTCTGGCAGGCCGTGTCGCGCTGGAATCCGGTGTTCTACATGATCGACGGTTTCCGCTACGGATTTTTTGCCGTGTCCGACATTTCCCCCTGGCGCGGGCTGGCCATCGTGCTGTCCGTCGCCGTGGTCCTGAGCCTGTTCGCCCTGCGCCTGCTGGCGCGCGGCTACAAACTACGGAGCTGAGTCCCATGTTGCCCACCCCCGAGCACGTCCGCCAATACATCGCCGACCATCTGGAATGCGAACACCTCGAAGTCAAGGGCGATGGCGCCCACTTCGAAGCCCTGATCGTCAGCAAAGCCTTCGAAGGCAAGCGCACCCTGGCGCGCCACCAGGTGGTCTACCAGGCCCTGGGCGAACGCATGCGCGAGGAAATTCACGCCCTGTCCATGCGCACCCTCACGCCGGACGAATACGAGGCCAGCCAGACTCATGGATAAACTGCTCATTCAGGGCGGTCGTGCGTTGCAGGGTGAAGTCACCATTTCCGGCGCAAAAAACGCCGCCCTGCCGATACTGTGCGCCGCGCTGCTCACCGATGAGCCCGTGGCGCTGGCCAACGTCCCGGCGCTGCGCGACATCGGCACGACCCTCACCCTGCTGGAACGCATGGGAGTGCGTACCACCCGCCGCAACGACGCACACCTCACCTTGCAGGCCGATCGGATCCACAGCCGGGAAGCGCCCTACGATCTGGTCAAAACCATGCGTGCGTCGATTCTGGTGCTGGGTCCGCTGCTGGCGCGTTTTGGTCAGGCCAGGGTCAGCCTGCCCGGCGGCTGCGCCATTGGCCAGCGACCGGTGGATCAGCACATCCGCGGCCTGGCCGCCATGGGGGCGCACATCCGCATCGAACATGGCTATGTCCTGGCGGAAGCCAGCCGGCTGCGCGGCGCCAGCATCCTGACCGACATGGTCACGGTCACCGGCACCGAAAACCTGATGATGGCCGCCACGCTGGCCCGGGGGCGCACGGTGCTGGAAAATGCCGCCTGCGAACCCGAGGTCGTGGACCTGGCCCAGGTCCTGATCGCCATGGGCGCCCACATCGAGGGCCAGGGCACCGACCGCATCGTCATCGAAGGCGTCGAGCGCCTGCACGGGGCCAGCCACCGCATCGTGCCGGACCGCATCGAGGCCGGCACCTTTTTGTGTGCCGTGGCGGCAACCGGCGGCGACATCACGCTGCGCCAGGCCGCGCCCGACACGCTGGGTGCCGTGCTGGACAAGCTGCAGGACGCGGGCCTGGAAATCACCACCGGCCCGGACTGGATCCGCGCACGCATGGCGGGGCGTCCGCGCGCCACGGGCTTTCGCACCAGCGAATACCCCGGCTTTCCCACCGACATGCAGGCCCAGCTGATGGCGTTGAACACCCTGGCCGAGGGCACTGCCGTGATCACCGAGAACATCTTCGAGAACCGCTACATGCACGTGCAGGAATTGTGCCGCATGGGTGCGGACATTGAAATCGATGGCCACACCGCCGTGGTGAAGGGTGCCCGGGAGCTGCTGGGCGCCACCGTCATGGCCACGGACCTGCGTGCCTCGGCCAGCCTGGTCATTGCAGGCCTGGCGGCGCACGGCCAGACGACCGTAGAGCGCATCTACCACCTGGATCGCGGCTACGAACACATGGAACACAAGCTTCAGGCGCTGGGCGCAGACATCCAGCGCATCCACTAGGCATTCTTCGCATGGCTCAGACCCCCCTGACCCTGGCACTGTCCAAGGGCCGCATCTTCGACGAAACCCTTCCGCTGCTGGCGGCCGCCGGCGTGGGCGTGCCGGAAAACCCCGAATCCTCGCGCAAACTGATCCTGCCCACCGACTCCAGCGATCTGCGCATCATCATCGTGCGCGCATCCGACGTGCCCACCTACGTCCAGTACGGCGCGGCCGACTTCGGCATTGCCGGCAAGGACGTGCTGTACGAACACATGGCGCAGCACCCGGGCGGCCTGTATCAGCCGATCGATCTGAACATCGCCCGCTGCCGTCTGTGCGTGGCCGCCCCGGAAGGCTTCGACTATCAGACGGCGGTGCGCCAGGGCTCGCGCCTGCGCATTGCCACCAAATACGTGCGTGCCGCGCGCGAACACTTCGCCGCCAAGGGTGTGCATGTGGACATCATCAAGCTGTATGGTTCCATGGAACTGGCGCCGCTGGTGGGTCTGGCCGATGCCATCGTCGACCTGGTGTCCTCCGGCGGGACCCTGCGTGCCAACCGCCTGGTCGAAGTCGAGGAAATCCGGCAGATCTCCTCGCGCCTGATCATCAATCAGGCAGCCCTGAAGATGCACGGCCCCCGCCTGCAGCCCTTCCTGGACGCCTTTGCCCACGCGTCGACCGAAATGGGTCAGGTTTCGGGCTAACATGAAATGAATACCCGCCATGAACGGCCGCCGCACCGCCATGAACAGCCACCGCAAATGCGGCTGCCGCAAATGAACAGGCTGGCGCGCGCCTGCGGTAGCGCCTGATTTCTGAAACTGAACCGGTTCCACCATGTCCCTGATCAACCGCCTGGATGCGCGATCCGCCGATTTTGACGCTGCCCTGAGCCGCCTGCTGGCGTACGACGCCTCGCAGGACGCCGCCATCGAATCCACCGTGCGCGACATCCTGCAGGATGTTCAGGCGCGTGGCGATGCCGCCGTGCTGGAATACACGGCACGCTTCGACCGCGTCCAGGTCGACAGCCTCTCCCGGCTTGAAATCCCCCGCGACGACTGGCAGGCCGCACTCGATGCCCTGCCGGCCGATCAGCGCACCGCCCTGGAATCGGCGGCACAGCGCGTGCGCGCCTACCACGAGCACCAGCGCGCCGAGACCTGGACCTACACCGAAGCAGATGGCACGATGCTGGGCCAGCAGATCACGGCACTGGATCGTGTGGGGCTGTATGTACCGGGCGGCAAGGCGGCCTACCCCTCTTCGGTGCTGATGAACGCGATTCCCGCCAAGGTCGCCGGGGTGGCCGAACTGATCATGGTCACGCCCACCCCGGGCGGGGTACGCAACCCGATGGTGCTGGCGGCGGCCGCCCTGGGCGGGGTGGATCGCGTCTTTGCCCTGGGGGGTGCCCAGGCAGTGGCCGCACTGGCCTATGGCACGCAGACCCTGCCTGCCGTGGACAAGATCGTCGGCCCTGGCAACGCCTACGTTGCGGCTGCCAAGCGGCGCGTGTTTGGCACCGTGGGCATCGACATGATTGCCGGTCCTTCGGAAATCCTGATTGTGGCCGACGGCAGCACGCCGGCCGACTGGCTGGCGACAGACCTTTTTTCCCAGGCCGAACACGACGAACTCGCTCAGGCGATCCTGCTCTGCCCGGACGAGGATTACCTGAACGCCGTCCAGGCCGCCATGGAACGCCTGCTGCCAGAGCAGCCGCGCGCCGACATCCTGCGCGTCAGCCTGGCAAACCGTGGCGCCCTGATTCGCGTCAACGATCTGGAACATGCCTGTGCGATCGTCAACCGCATCGCACCCGAGCATCTGGAAGTCTCCACCCGCGACCCGCAGGCGCTGCTGCCCCTGATCCGTCACGCCGGCGCGATCTTTCTGGGTGCCTACAGCTCCGAGGCCCTGGGCGATTACTGCGCCGGCCCGAACCATGTCCTGCCGACGGCGCGCACCGCGCGCTTTTCCTCGCCGCTGGGCGTGTATGATTTCCAGAAGCGCAGCAGCCTGATCCAGGTCTCGCACGCCGGCGCCCAGACCCTGGGCCGCATTGCGGCCACACTGGCCAGGGGCGAGGGCCTGCACGCACACGCTGCCAGCGCATCCCTGCGCCTGGAACCACCACCATAAGGCCCTGAAGCCCTGCCTGCCCCGAACCACCTTCACCCATTCCTTCCCGACAGACTCATCCAGAACACCATGCGTACCGCCACGATTGAACGCAACACCCAGGAGACCCGCATCCGCGTCGGCCTGAACCTTGACGGCACCGGAGTGCGCAGCCTGAACACCGGGGTGCCCTTCCTGGATCACATGCTCGACCAGATCGCGCGTCACGGCCTGTTCGATCTGGACATTCACTGCGACGGCGACACCCACATCGATGATCACCACAGCGTCGAGGACGTCGGCATCACCCTGGGCCAGGCCTTCGCGATGGCCGCGGGCGACAAGGCCGGCCTGCGCCGCTACGGGCACGCCTATGTGCCCCTGGACGAGGCCCTGTCGCGCGTGGTGGTCGACCTGTCGGGCCGCCCGGGCCTGTACTACCACGTCGACTATGCCCGCGCACGCATCGGGCACTTCGATGTCGACCTGGCGCGGGAATTCTTCCAGGGCTTCGTCAACCACGCGCTGGCCACCGTGCACATCGACAATCTGCGCGGGGCAAACGCCCACCACCAGTGCGAGACCATCTTCAAGGCCTTCGGCCGCGCGCTGCGCATGGCCACGGAAGTCGACCCGCGTGCCGGTGGCACCATCCCCTCGACCAAGGGCTCGCTCTAGGTCCCCTGAACCTGTCCCGGATCACCCGCATCGTGACTCGCATCGCCATCGTCGATTACGGCATGGGAAACTTCCATTCCGTCGCGCGCGCCCTGCAGGCAGCCGCACCCGACCACGACATCCGCATCGCCCGCACCGCGGCCGAGCTGCGGGCGGCCGACCGGGTCGTCTTTCCCGGGCAGGGTGCCATGCCCGACTGCATGCGCACGCTCGACACCTCGGGCCTGCGCGACGCCGTTTTGCATGCAGCCCGTGAAAAACCGCTGCTGGGGGTATGTGTGGGGGAACAGATGCTGTTCGAACACAGCGACGAAGGCAACACCCCGGGGCTGGGCCTGTTTGCCGGGCAGGTACGCCGTTTTCAGGGGCCGGCTTTCGACCCTGCACCAGCCGGCTCGGTGCGGCTGAAAATTCCGCACATGGGCTGGAATGCCGTCATCCAGACCCGTGCACACCCGCTGTGGGACAATATCGCCCCAGACACGCCGTTCTATTTCGTCCACAGCTACTACGCGGTACCCGCCGATGACGGCCTGACCGCTGGCATCTGTCACTACGGGCACGCCTTCTGCTGCGCGATTGCGAACGACAATATTTTTGCCGTACAGTTTCACCCAGAAAAGAGCTCGGCTCCCGGCCTGCAGATGTATCGCAACTTCACCGGCTGGCAGCCCTGATCCGCCCGGACCGGGCCCAGAACCCTTCCTGCACCGACACGACGATCATGCTTCTCATTCCTGCCATCGACCTCAAAGACGGGCATTGCGTGCGCCTGCGCCAAGGTGACCTGGCCGATGTCACCGTATTTTCCGAAGACCCGGCCGCCATGGCCACACAGTGGGTTGACCAGGGCGCCCGGCGCCTGCATCTGGTGGACCTGAATGGCGCCGTCGCGGGCAAACCGCGCAACCGTGCCGCCATCCAGGCCATCGTGGATGTCACCGACGCGGACATCCCCATCCAGATCGGCGGCGGCATCCGCGACCTGGACACCGTCGAATACTACCTGGACAACGGCATTTCCTACGTCATCATCGGCACGGCGGCGGTCAAGGATCCCGGCTTCCTCAGCGACGCCTGCTCGGCCTTCCCCGGCCACATCATCGTCGGTCTGGACGCACGCGACGGCAAGGTCGCCACCGACGGCTGGTCCAAGCTCACGCGCCACGATGTCCTGGATCTGGCCCACAAATTCGAAGACTACGGTTGTGAAGCCATCATCTACACCGACATCGGTCGCGACGGCATGCTGACCGGCGTCAACGTGGAAGCCACCGTGCGCCTGGCACAGCAGGTGCGCATTCCCGTCATCGCTTCGGGCGGCGTGGCCTCGCTGGACGACATCCGCGCCTTGTGCGCCGTCCACGAAGAAGGCATCGAAGGCGCGATCCTGGGGCGCAGCCTGTACGAGGGCACGTTGGATTTCAACACCGCCCAGGCCCTGGCCGATACCCTGACCGGGACACAGGAAAATCCGCAGGCCGGGGCGTCAGGTTCTGCGCAGGAGGCCGAATCATGACGCGCTCGGCCACGCTGCCGGTGACAACGCCGGCGCCCGAATCAGGGCTCAGCTGCCGCATCATCCCCTGCCTGGACGTGAACGCCGGCCGGGTCGTGAAGGGCGTGAATTTCGTCAACCTGACCGATGCCGGGGATCCCGTCGAAATCGCGCGTCGCTATGACGAGCAGGGAGCGGACGAACTGACGTTTCTGGACATCACGGCAAGCGCTGACGATCGCGACCTGATTCTGCCCATCATCCAGGCCGTGGCCCGCCAGGTCTTCATTCCACTGACGGTGGGCGGGGGCGTGCGTCAGGTGGCCGATGTGCAGCGCCTGCTCGATGCGGGCGCCGACAAGGTCTCGATCAACAGCGCGGCTGTGGCGCGCCCCGAACTGGTGGCCGAGGCCGCGCGCCACCACGGCTCGCAGTGCATCGTGGTGGCCCTGGACGCCCGGCGCACGAGCGCGCCCGGCGCAGCGCCGCGCTGGGAAATCTTCACGCATGGCGGGCGGCGCGCCACAGGCCTGGACGCGGTCGAGTGGGCCCGGCGCATGGCGGACGCCGGCGCCGGCGAACTGCTGGTGACCAGCATGGACCGCGACGGCACGCGATCGGGCTTTGATCTGGAACTGACGCGCGCCGTGGCCGATGCCGTACCGGTTCCGGTCATCGCCTCGGGCGGGGTCGGCACCCTGCAGCATCTGGCCGAAGGCATCACGCTGGGTCACGCCAGCGCCGTCCTGGCGGCAAGCATTTTTCATTTCGGCCAATACACCCTGGCGCAGGCCAAGGATTACCTGGCGGCCCAGGGCATCCGGGTGCGTCGCCTCCCGTCGCAGGCCAGACCATGAGCCCGCAACATGGCGCTTCCACCGGACAGCCTGCCTGGCTGGCAGAGCTGGCCTTCGATGCGCAGGGCCTGATCCCCGCGATTGCGCAGGATGCTCACACCGGCACCGTGCTGATGATGGCCTGGATGAACGCCGAGGCCATCCTGGAAACCGTGCGCAGCGGCCGGGCGGTCTATTTTTCACGCTCGCGCCGGCGCCTGTGGCACAAGGGCGAAACCTCGGGCCACATCCAGCAGGTGCACGACATCCGCCTGGATTGTGATGGCGACGTGCTGCTGCTGCAGGTCACCCAGATCGGCGGCATCGCCTGCCACACCGGGCGCGAGCGCTGCTTCTTTCGCCGCCTGGACCTGCATGGCCCCGAACCGGCCTGGGACACGCAGGATCCCGTCCTGAAGGATCCCGAAACAATCTACGGAGCCCGACCTTGATGGCCATACTGGCTCCCAGGCATTTCCGATGATCTTGCAACCACGCGACATGACACCCACACCCCAGGACGCGGCCCGCCCGGCGAGCGTCGACATCCTGAGCCGCCTGGCCGATACCCTGGCCGGACGTCGACCCGACCGCGGCGGCGACCCGCAGACTTCCTATACGGCGCGCCTGCTGGCACTGGGCCCCGACGCATTCCTGAAGAAGATCGGCGAGGAAGCCACGGAACTCGTCATGGCCGCCAAGGACGGCCAGCCAGACCGCATCGTTGCCGAAACGGCCGATCTGTGGTTTCACTGTCTGGTGGCACTGACGCACTTCGGCTTGCGTCCGGAAGACGTGCTGGCTGAACTGGCCCGCCGCGAAGGTCTGTCGGGCCTGGAGGAAAAAGCCTCCCGGCCCGGACACGACCGGCCCGGACACGATCGGCATTCCTGAGGCCATCGGCAGCCCCGCTACGGCCTCTTGTCGTGCCGGGCGGCGGGTGCGGATCCGCGACGCGGGATGTGCCCGAAAAGGCCTCCGAGGCGCGCAGCGAATCAATCGGGGACATCCCCGGCCCACTCATTCCCGCACCGTCCATCCACAAGACGAGAAATTGTGGCAACATATGGTGTTGATCGGGTCGATGTCCGGCCCGGAATAGTGATCCCCATGAGCCACGATTGTCTGTTCTGTAAAATCGCACGACACGAAATTCCTGCCCGCATCGTTCACGAAGACGAAGACTTCCTCGCGTTTCACGATATCAATCCGGCAGCCCCCGTGCACCTGCTGGTGATCCCCAAACGCCATGTCGCGTCGCTGGCCGATACCGGTCCGCAGGATGACGGCTGGCTGGCCCGCATGCTGCGTCTGACGACGCAGCTGGCTTTCGCCAATGGCTGCAACCCCCTGCCGGACGGGGGTTTCCGCCTGATGTCCAATACGGGCACCGAAGGCGGTCAGGAAATAGACCACCTGCATTTTCACATTCTGGGGGGCGCACGCCCCTGGTCAAAGCGCGCGGCCCCGACCGCCTAAGGAGAACTCATGGGTAGTTTCAGCATCTGGCACTGGCTGATCGTTCTGGTCATCGTCGCGCTGATTTTCGGCACGAAGAAACTGCGCAACATCGGCGAAGACCTTGGCGGTGCCGTCAAGGGCTTCAAGAAAGGCATGAAAGAAGCACAGGACGAATCCGCCGCCGCCAAACCGGCCGTCACCCAACAGACTCAGGATTCCGACACTGTGGATGTTCAGGCGCGCGAAAAGACCGACGCCTGATCAACCACTTTCCGTGAACCGGACCTGCCATGTTTGACATCAGCTTCAGCGAGCTGATGCTGATCGGCGTGATCGCGCTGATCGTCATCGGCCCAGAACGTCTGCCCAAGGTCGCCCGCACGATCGGGCACCTGCTCGGGCGCGCCCAGCGCTACGTCAACGAAGTCAAATCCGACATCCAGAAGGAAATGGATCTGACCGAGCTGGGCGACATCAAGCACCAAATGGAAGACGCGGCCCGCTCCGTGCAGTCTTCCATGACCTCGTCCGTCGACGAGCTGAAGGCCGCCGTCACGGAACCCACACAGGCACTGAAAGACAGCCTGACCGAGGCACGCCAGGCCCTGGACATGCGTCACACGGACAGCCCGCCCGACGACAGCGCGGCGCTGCCCGCGGCATCATCCGATGCGACACCTGGCACCCCGTCCGCCCCATCTGAAGCGCTGGCGGAAGCCAGGGCGGATGAAGGCGCATCCGGCGCGACCGCCGCCCCCGCCACTGACTCCACGCCCACGGACACGAGGGCCCCGGCCACGCGCACGGAATCACGTGCATCCACCCAGTCCGCCGACCCGCCCCAGCCGGCACCCACGCCGATTTCCACGGAATCCAGCCATTGAACCCCGGCATGACAGACGCATCCGACGCCTCGCCCCAGGACACCTTCATCTCGCACCTGATCGAGCTGCGCTCACGCCTGATGCGTGCCGTGCTGGCGGTGCTGGTGATCTTCGTGGTGCTGTTCATCTATCCGGGCCCCTCGACAATCTACGACATTCTGGCGCAGCCCATGCTGGCCTCGCTGCCGCAGGGCACGCGCATGATCGCCACGGGCGTCATCACGCCCTTCATGGTGCCCATCAAGGTCACCTTGCTGGCGGCCTTCGTGCTGGCATTGCCGGTGGTGCTGTATCAGGCCTGGGCCTTTGTCGCACCGGGTCTGTATCGCCACGAACAGCGCCTGGCATTGCCCCTGATCGTCTCCAGCACGTTCCTGTTTCTGCTGGGCATGGCGTTCTGCTATTTCGTGGTCTTTCACACGGTTTTTCGCTTCATCGCGAACTTCGCCCCGCACTCCATCACGCCGGCGCCTGACATCGAGGCCTATGTCAATTTCGTGCTGACGATGTTCATCGCCTTCGGGGTCACCTTTGAAGTCCCCATCGCGGTCGTGCTGCTGGTCAAGACCGGCATGGTCACAACCAAAAAGCTGCGGGAAATCCGCGGTTATGTCGTGGTCGGCGCCTTCGTGCTCGCCGCCGTGGTGACGCCACCCGACGCGCTCAGCCAGGTCCTGCTCGCCGCGCCGCTGTGTCTGCTGTATGAAATCGGCATTCTGGCGGGTGCGGCCATCGAACGGCGCAAGCCCGCAGACGACGATGGCAGCGACGAGGACCGGGACGAAGACGACACGGACACGGATCTGACGAGCCCGGTCGCCTCAGACGAGGCGGCGCACACGCCCGCGGAAGGACGCGACGCACCGCACGATTCCGAAAACGACGCCTGATGCCGGGGGCGCAGGCAGATGGCGCCTGCGTGGCACGGGCAGGTCAACACCCCGTCGGGCTGCCCGTGTTCCATCATGACTGGTGCGTGCGCGGATGCGGACCGCATCAATTTCCGGCCAGCAGCACCTGATCCAGCAGACGGCCGAACGCATCGGCCTTGCGAAAACCCACCACACGGGCATCGGCCAGCAGCTGGCCATGCCGATCGAAAAACAGGATGCCGGGCGGCCCGAACAGCTGATAGCGGTCCAGCAAGGCGCGATCGTCCGCGCTCATGCGGGTGACATCCGCCTGCAGAAGCAGCATCCGATTCATGCGCGCGGCCACTTGCGGGTCGCTGAACGTGAATTTTTCCATTTCCAGGCACGAGACGCACCAGTCAGCGTAGAAATCCAGCAGGATCGGCCGATCCGCGTTGGCCAGGCGGGCGTCCAGGTCCTGCACGGACCGCACCACGGTGAAACGTGCTCGAATCGCTGCCGGATCGGCCGCGGAACCACCCCACGCAGAGCCGCCCATGAAGGGCGCCAGCGGCCGCAACATGTCGGTACCGCCCGCCAGCAAGCCGGCACCCTGCGACAAGCCCCACAAGGCCAGCAGCAGGGCCAGAGTACGCAAGAGCAACGGCAGCGGCCTGACGCCCGCCTGTGCCGTGCCCGCAGCGGCACCCTGCAGGCCGCCGGCATGGCCGGCCGGCCCGCCACCAGCCCAGAGCAGCAGGGCCGCCCACACGGCCAGCAGCACCCAGCCGGCCACGTACAAGGTGGCACCCAGCAGCGGCCGCGCCATCCACCAGGCGGTGGCCAGCAGCAACAGGCCGAATCCGGCCTTCAGCAGATTCATCCAGGCGCCGGCTCGCGGCAGCAGGGCACCGGCGCCCGCACCCACGACCAGCAACAGCAGGCCTTCACCCCAAGCCATGGCGAACAGGGCCGAGCCACCCACCACCACATCGCCCGTCTGCGAAATGAACAGCAGCACACCCGCCAGGGGGGCTGCCACGCAGGGCCCGACAATCAGCGCTGAGACCATGCCCATCAGAAATACGCCACCGACCTGCCCCCCCGGCAGGCGCGCCAGGCCAGACTGCAAGGCGGATTGCAGTCCCACGGGAGCCTGCAGTGTGAAGACATCCAGCATGGCCAGGCCAAACAGCGCCAGCAACAGCGCAAAGCTGCCCAGCACCCAGGGGGACTGCAGCCAGGCGGCCAAGCCGGCACCCAGCAGGCCGGCCAGCACCCCCAGCACCGTGTACACCACGGACATGCCCAGCACATAGACGGCCGCCAGGCCCAGGCCACGCAGGCGTCCCACCGCCCGTCCGTCGCGGCGGGCGATCAGGGCCAGCAGAATCGGCACCATGGGCAGCACGCAGGGGGTCAGCGACAGCAGCACGCCAAAGGCCGCACTGAGCAGCAGGATCTGCCACAGCGGCGCCTGATGCAGCCAGGCAGCCATGCCGGTATCGCCCAGCTCCAGCCAGCCCCCCTGGACCACAGGCCCTGCCAAAGGAGCCCCCGAGGCGCGACCGGAACCGCCTGAAGCGGCCTGCAATGGGACTTCGTCGCGCGGTGCCGGCACCTGCTCGCGCACCAGCGGGCCCTGGGCCCGATAGCCATCCGCTGTCGCCGCCAGCGTGAAGCTCTTGCTCATGGGCGGATAGCACAAGCCCGCGTCGGCGCAGCCCTGTCCGGTCACGACGACCTGCAGGGGTGCGGCCGCGCCCGCCTGCAGTGGCACGCGCAGGGTGACGCCCTGGTGGTAGACCTCCATGTCGCGCTCGAAGGTCGGATCGTATTTGACCTGACCACGCGGCAGTTGCAAAGGGGCCTGCCACCGAGGCGTCTCGGGAACGGCATCCGGGGGGGTCAGGGCGGAGCGGCGAAACAGCAGCAGGACGTCATGCGCATCGCGCACCTGGACCTCGAAGCGTTCCTGGTACATGTAGTAGCCGGGCGCGATGGTGAAATGCACGTCCAGCGCCAGCGGGTCGGCCATGGCCACGCCGGGCACGAAAGCCAGATCCGGATCCAGGAAATCGGCTTGCGCACGTACTGCGCCCGGCAGCACTGCAGCCAGCATCAGCAGCAGGCACAGAGCCTGCCAGACGGCCTGCCGCGCGCAGATGCGCCACCACCCGACCATGCGGTCCCGCACCTCAGACCTCGTATTTCACGACAGGGCGCGTGGACTGGGCGACCCAGTCCAGATAATCACAACTGCCGGCGGGTACCCCCAGCACGACGAATTCGGGAAGTTCGTAAGGGTGCAGCGCGCGCAGTCGGGCGTAGAGCGCCGGCAGCGTCTCACCGGTCGTCTTGAATGTCAGGGGAATTTCCTCGGTGCCTTCAAGATTGCCCTGCCACAGATACATGGAGATGATGCCCGCGCCGATATGGGCGCAGGCGGCCAGGGATTCCTCGACCAGCACATGGGCGATGCGCTTGGCCAGAAGTTCGTCGGGCGCTGTCGTCAGCACCACGACCGTGTCGGACGGCATGCCGGCCTGACGGCGCAGCCCGCGGTCCGTGTTCTCAGGTGTTTGATCTGTCATGGCGTTCCCCACTCGATCGTAGCAGTGCCATTGTACCCAGTGTGCCGTTTGCTTGGTTCGTGCATTCAAATCGGCCAGACGGCACACTGGCTGCGCGCACCACAAAGCAAACGGGTCCCGCGGACCCGTTTGGCGTTTGCCCGAGCATCAGGCATCGATCCGGCATGGGTGGCCCGCATCAGGGCTCATTCCGCCGCCGCTGCATCCTCTTCGGGGCGATCGACCAGTTCCATGAACGCCATGGGTGCGTTGTCGCCCTGCCGGAAACCCATCTTCAGCACACGCGTGTAACCGCCGTTGCGTGCCTGATAACGTGGCCCGATTTCGGCGAAGAGTTTGCTCACCGCATCGCGATCACGCAGGCGGGCGAACGCCAGGCGGCGATTTGCCAGCGAAGGATTCTTGCCCAGCGTGATCAGGGGTTCGACCACGCGACGCAGCTCCTTGGCCTTGGGCAAGGTGGTCTTGATGGCTTCGTGTGTCAGCAGCGAGACGGCCATGTTGCGGAACATGGCCAGGCGATGGCTGCTGGTGCGATTCAGTTTTCGAAGGCCGTGACGATGGCGCATTGCATTTTCCTTGTGAATCTGTGAAACCCGGATCTTCTATCGGCCAAGCCGCGGCCCGGGTGGGGTTCGGACCCTGGCCGGCGAGACCGTCGACGCAGGGCATGTTCGTGGGCTCCGCCGGCTGGCCGGTGCGCCCGGGGGGTGCATTCAGGGACGTTCCAGACCGACGGGCGGCCAGTTTTCCAGTTTCATGCCCAGCGTCAGACCGCGGGCGGCCAGAACTTCCTTGATCTCGTTGAGCGACTTGCGACCCAGGTTGGGCGTCTTGAGCAGCTCGTTTTCGGTGCGCTGAATCAGATCACCGATGTAGTAAATGTTTTCCGCCTTCAGGCAGTTGGCCGATCGTACCGTCAGTTCCAGATCATCCACCGGCCGCAGCAGGACCGGGTCGATCGGCGCCGACTGGCCACCCACCGGCATGGCCGTGGTCAGTTGGCCGGCGTCCTTGTCGGCCAGCGACACGAACACCGAAATCTGGTCCATCAGGATGCGGGCCGACTGGCGCACGGCTTCCTCGGGGCTGATCACCCCGTTGGTCTGCACGTCCAGCACCAGCTTGTCCAGGTCGGTGCGCTGCTCGACGCGCGCATTTTCCACCGCGTAGCTGACGCGGCGCACCGGACTGAAGGACGCATCGAGCACGATCTGACCGATCGTGGCAGAACGATCGTCGGCCAGCGCACGCACATTGCCCGGTACATAACCGCGCCCCTGCTCGACCTTGATCTGCATTTCGATGCGGCCATTGTCGGTCAGCGTGGCAATCAGGTGATCCGGATTGACGATTTCCACGTCGTGCGGAAGTTCGATGTCGCGCGCACGGACTTCGCCCGGCCCCTGTCTGTTCAGTTGCAGGATGACTTCGTCGCGATTGTGCAGCTTGAACACCACGCCTTTCAGGTTCAGCATGATGTCGACCACGTCTTCGCGCACACCGGCGATGGTGGAATATTCATGCACGACGCCGCTGATCTGGACCTCGGTCGGGGCATAACCCGTCATCGAGGACAGCAGGATCCGGCGCAGGGCATTGCCCAGCGTGTGGCCGTAGCCGCGCTCAAAGGGTTCCATGGTCACCTTGGCGTGATGCGCGCCAAGTGTTTCGACGGAGATGGTGCGGGGTTTCAGAAAACCTTGTGCAGACATGAATGTTCCTTTTCAATCCCCTCGGCTCGTTACACCGATAAGGCTGAAGGAATGGATGAACCGGCGTGAGCCGCCGGCCGATGACCACAGCCCATCCCGGTACAGGACCCGGATGGGCTGAAGAACCAGGCGCAGACCGGGCTCAGCGTGAATACAGTTCGACGACCATGGATTCGTTGACGTCGTGGGCGACATCCTGACGATCCGGCGCCTGCTTGAACACGCCTGACAGCTTGGATGCGTCGACCTCGACCCACTGGGGCAGACCACTGCCGGTCGCCAGTTCCAGCGCTTCCCGGATGCGATCCTGGCTTTTGGCCTTTTCACGGATGGCCACCACGTCGCCGGCTTTCACCAGCATCGAAGCGATGTCGGCCGTACGGCCGTTCAGTTCGACGGCACGGTGATTCACCAGTTGACGGGCTTCAGCACGAGTGGAGCCAAAGCCCATGCGATAGACCACGTTGTCCAGGCGCGATTCCAGCAACTGGATCAGGGTTTCACCCGTATTGCCGCGGCGCCGGTCGGCTTCCACGAAATACCGATGAAACTGCTTTTCGAGCACACCATACATGCGCTTGAGTTTTTGCTTTTCACGCAGTTGCAAGCCAAAATCCGAGGTGCGCGAACCCGAAGTGCGGCCATGCTGGCCAGGGCGGGATTCGAGCTTGCACTTGGAGTCCAGCGAGCGACGGGCGCTCTTCAGAAACAGGTCGGTGCCTTCGCGACGCGAAAGCTTGCATTTGGGTCCAATATAACGAGCCAAGATGTTCCCCTTAGATACGCCGACGCTTGGGCGGACGGCAGCCGTTATGCGGCACCGGCGTGATGTCTGAAATGCTGGAGATCTTGATCCCCAGCGCGTTCAGGGCACGCACGGATGACTCGCGCCCGGGGCCGGGGCCCTTGATGCGCACTTCCAGGGTCTTGATGCCGTATTCCTGGGCCGCACGGCCGGCGGATTCGGCAGCCACCTGGGCGGCGAACGGCGTCGATTTGCGCGAACCCTTGAAACCCGCGCCCCCGGACGTTGCCCACGACAGGGCATTGCCCTGACGATCGGTGATCGTGATGATCGTGTTGTTGAAGGATGCGTGAACGTGAGCAATCCCGTCCGACACACTCTTCTTGACTTTCTTGCGTACGCGCGAAGCGCCGCTCTGAGCTTTCGCCATGTTCTTTCCTTGGATTATTTCTTCAGGGACGCCGCTGCACGGCGAGGACCCTTGCGGGTGCGCGCATTCGTGCGGGTGCGCTGACCACGTACGGGCAGGCCACGCTTGTGGCGCATGCCGCGATACGTGCCCAGGTCGATCAGACGCTTGATCGAGAGCTGCACCTCGCGGCGCAGATCGCCTTCAATTGTGTACGCATTGACCTGCTCGCGGACCTTTTCGAGTTCGGCGTCGGTCAGATCCTTGATCTTCTTCGAATACTCGATGCCGGTCGCTTCGCAGATCTTGCGGGCACGCGTGCGTCCGATGCCGAAAATGGCGGTCAGGCCGATTTCGGTGTGTTGATGCGGCGGAATATTGATGCCAGCAATACGGGCCATGACTGTTCCTCGTGAAATCCGTGATGCCCGGCCTTAGCCTTGGCGTTGCTTGTGACGCGGGTCGGTGCAGATGACACGCACCACCCCGTGACGTTTGATGATTTTGCAATTGCGGCAGATCCGCTTTACCGATGCCATTACCTTCATGGTGATCTCCTGGTTCTTTGCCGGCCGCTGCCTACTTGGAGCGGAAAACTATCCTGGCGCGCGACAGATCATAGGGCGTGAGCTCCACTGTGACCTTGTCGCCCGGAAGGATCCGGATGTAATGCATGCGCATCTTGCCTGAAATGTGGCCCAGCACCATGTGGCCATTTTCCAGCTTGACACGAAACGTTGCGTTGGGAAGGTTTTCCACGACCTCCCCCTGCATCTGAATGACGTCGTCCTTGGACATGATGTTCAGCGCATGGGTAAGCCCGAGCCCTTGAAGTTCGCCTTCTTGAGCAAGGAGTCGTACTGTTGGGACATCATGTAAGCCTGTGCCTGTGCCATGAAATCCATCGCGACGACGACAATGATCAGCAAGGACGTGCCGCCAAAGTAAAACGGCACATTCCAGCGCATCTGCATCAGTTCGGGCAGCAGGCACACCAGCGTGACGTAGATGGCCCCCGACAGCGTCAGACGCATCAGGATCTTGTCGATGTAGCGCGCCGTCTGCTCGCCGGGACGGATCCCGGGCACGAAGGCGCCGCTCTTTTTCAGGTTGTCTGCCGTCTCGCGGCTGTTGAACACCAGCGCCGTGTAAAAGAAGCAGAAGAAAATGATCAGGCCCGAATACAGCGTCACATAGAGCGGCTGCTGTGGCGACAGCGCCGCGGCCAGATCACCCAGCCAGCGCATGTTCGGGCTGCTGGAAAACCAGCTGGTCACCGTGGCCGGCAGCAGGATGATCGACGAGGCGAAGATCGGCGGGATCACCCCGGACATGTTCAGCTTCAGCGGCAGGTGCGAGGACTGGCCGCCATAGAGCTTGTTGCCCACCTGGCGCTTGGCGTAGTTTACCGTGATCCGGCGCTGACCCCGTTCGACATAGACCACGAAATAGGTCACGGCCACCACCAGGGCCAGGATGAACAGGGCCGAGAGGATCGACATGGAGTCGGTGCGCACCAGATCCAGCATGCCGCCCAGCGCACCGGGCAGGCCCGCCACGATTCCGGCAAAGATCAGCAGCGAGATGCCATTGCCCAGGCCGCGTTCCGTGATCTGTTCGCCCAGCCACATCAGGAACATGGACCCGGTGACCAGGGTCACGATGGTCGTGAAGCGGAACATCAGCCCCGGATCGATCACCAGACCCGGCTGCGATTCCAGCGCCACCGAGATGCCTACCGCCTGGAACAGCGCCAGAAACACCGTGCCGTAGCGTGTGTACTGGGTGATCTTGCGCTGGCCGGACTGGCCTTCCTTTTTGATGGCTTCCAGGGTGGGGACGACCACCGCCAGAAGCTGCATGATGATGGCGGCCGAAATGTACGGCATGATCCCCAGCGCCAGCACCGAGAAGCGTTCCAGCGCACCGCCGGAGAACATGTTGAACAGCCCCAGGATGCCACCCTGATTCTGCTGGAACAGATCCGCCAGGGCATCCGGATTGATGCCGGGCACGGGAATGTGCGTACCCATGCGGTAGACGATCAGGGCCAGCACGAGGAACAGCAAGCGACGTTTCAGATCGCCGTATCCCGCGCTGGGCTTATGTGCCTGAGCTTTGGCCACTGCTGCCCCTTATGCCAGCGAACCGCCAGCCGCTTCGATCGCGGCGCGTGCGCCGGCCGTTGCATTGAGACCCCTCAGGGTGAGCTTGCGCGTCAGTTCGCCGGTCTTGATGACCTTGGCGTAGCGCACGAGTTCACCCACCACGCCAGCCGCCTTGAGGACCTGCAGATCGATCTCGTCGACCGGCAGGGCCTGCAGATCCGACAGCCGCACCTCGGCCCGCAGGTGACGTCCCAGCGAGGTGAAGCCGCGCTTTGGCAGACGACGCTGCAGGGGCATCTGGCCGCCTTCGAAGCCGACCTTGTGGAAGCCGCCGGCGCGCGATTTCTGGCCCTTGTGCCCACGGCCCGCGGTCTTGCCCAGACCGGAGCCGATCCCGCGGCCAACGCGGCGCCGGGCGCGTTTGGCACCTGCGGCGGGGGCGAGCGCATTCAGTTGCAATTCGGACATCTGAGTTCCTTTGTTCAGGCTTCCGAGACGGTGACCAGGTAATCGACCTTGCGGATCATCCCACGCACCTCGGGCGTGTCAACGAGGACACGGCTGCTGTTGAGACGACCCAGGCCCAGACCGCGCACGGTGGCGCGGTGCGACTTGTGCGTGCCGATCACGGAGCGTACGAGTGTGACTTTGATTTGCTTCTGTGTCATGACTTAGCCCAGAATTTCCTCGACGGTCTTGCCGCGCTTGGCCGCAATTTCCGACGGTGTGGAGCAGGCGCGCAGGCCATTGAGCGTTGCGCGAACCATGTTGTAGGGGTTGCTGGAGCCGAGGCTCTTGGCCACGACGTTGCGCACACCCATGACGTCGAAGATGGCACGCATCGGACCCCCGGCGATCACGCCGGTGCCTTCGGCCGCGGGCGAGATCAGCACCGTCGAGGCGCCATGCTTGCCCACCACGGTATGGTGCAGCGTGCCGTTTTTCAGG
>JACDJC010000908.1_pt1 | contig 29793 bp, 31 predicted proteins | sample 7454191 | NCBI WGS metagenome assembly JACDJC01 (sample SAMN14253291, study PRJNA609438) | sludge metagenome | isolation source: sludge after 25d culture with pyrite and EDTA | collected 2018-12-20 | reverse complement strand
GAATCCGAGCGCCATGCAGGGCGCGAGGTGGAGGGATGCCCCTTCCCGAGAGGCTATGTGCCTGTCGAATCCGAGCGCCATGCAGGGCGCGAGGTGGAGGGATGCCTCAATCCAAAAATAGCCCCTGCGGGCTATTTTGTGCCTGTCGAATCCGAGCGGCCTGCAGGCCGCGAGGTGGAGGGATGCCCCTTCCCGAGAGGCTACGTGCCTGGCGAATCTTCACTATGAATCTGCAGGGCTTCCAGGAAGCGGGACACCATGTTGTAGGCCGCGATCGTGGCGGTCAGCTCGACCAGCTCGGCCTTCGAGAAATGGGGTCGCAGCGCGTCGAACACAGCATCGGGTACCTGGACGGATCGCGTCATGGCGTCTGCATAGGCCAGCACTGCGTACTGGCGCGCATCGAACAGCCCTGCGGGCACCTCGGTCTGCGTCAGCGCCTGCAGCTGCACCGCCTGCAACCCTTCACGCAACGCAATCGGAGCATGCTGGTCGGCCTCGTAGGAAGCGCGATTCAGATGCGCAATGCGCATGATGACCAGTTCGCGCAAGGCGCCATCCAGCCCGGTGCGCTGGCGGATCGCCGTCAGGTACTTCAGCCAGCCCTCGGCCACCGGCGCACTGTGCAACAGCATCCGGTACAAATGCAGCACACTGCCACGCTGTGCGGCAATCTCGCAGGCCAGCGCCGCGGCTTCTTTCTGGTTCAGGTCGGGATAATCAATGCGGGCCATGGGCCACTCCATGCAAAAGACGCCACGGCACATCCGTGGCACCCGGCCCCGCCCGGGGCCGGAATTCAGAACAGACTGGCGGCATCCGCCGCTTCAGGCAAGCGGCAGCACCTGGCGCACCGTCCTGTCCAGCCGCGAGACGATCTCCTCGATGTCCGAGGCTGTGCAGATGAACGGGGGCGCCAGCAGCACATGGTCACCGTGCACCCCGTCGATGGTGCCGCCCATGGGATAGATCAGCAGGCCATTCTCCATGGCCTGGCGCTTCAGCTGCGCATGGATCTTCAGGGCCGGATCCAGCACCGACTTGTCGGCCCGGTCCTGCACGAACTCGATGCCCACGAACAGCCCCCGACCGCGGATGTCGCCCACGTTCGGGTGACGGGCAAACGTCTCGCGCAGTTGCGCACGCAACTGCTCGCCGCGAGCCAGCACATTGGCCAGCAGACCGTCGCGCTCGATCACGCGCTGCACCGCCAGGGCGGCGGCGCAGGCCGTGGCATGACCCATGTAGGTATGTCCGTGCTGGAAAAATCCGCTGCCCTGGGCGATGGTATCGTAAATGCGGCGGCTGGCCAGCATGGCGCCAATCGGCTGATAGCCGGCCCCCAGTCCCTTCGCGATCGTCAGGATGTCGGGTGCCACGCCGTCCTCGGCGCAGGCGAACAGGTGGCCCGTACGGCCCATGCCGGCCATCACCTCGTCCAGGATCAGCAGCACCCCATGACGGTCGCAGACCTCGCGGATGCGTTTCAGGTAGGTACGCACCGGCGGCACGGCACCCGCCGTGGCACCCACCACGGTTTCGGCGACAAAGGCCGCCACGCGCTGCGGGCCGATCTGCAGAATGGTCTGTTCCAGCTCGTCGGCGAGGCGCTGCGCATAGAGATCTTCGGTCTCGCCCGGACGCTGATCACGGTAGGCATAGCAGGGGGATACATGGTGCGCCGGCGCCAACAGCGGCAGGAACGGTTCCCGGCGCCATGCATTGCCGCCGATGGCCAGTGCCCCCAGCGTATTGCCGTGATAGCTCTGACGACGGGCGATGAACTGGCTGCGCTCCCCCTCGCCGCGCTCCACGAAATACTGGCGTGCAAGCTTCAGCGCGGCCTCGATCGCCTCGGACCCCCCGGACAGAAAGTACACATGGTCCAGATCGCCCGGCGCGCGCGCAGCCAGAAAATCCGCCAGATCCTCGGCAACCTGCGTGGTGAAGAAAGATGAATGTGCGTACGCCACCTGATCCAGCTGCGCCTTGATGGCCGCGATCACATCCGGATGCCCATGCCCCAGGCACGACACGGCCGCCCCGCCCGAAGCGTCCAGGTACGAGCGACCCTCCTGGTCGAACAGGAAGATTCCGTGCCCGCGCACGGCACGATTCAGCGTATGCTTGAGGTTTCGATGAAATACATGGGTCATGAGCAGCCTCTCCGGCTTGTGTGCAGGATAAAAAGTCGTTCTGTTGAATCACCCTGACAACACGGAATTCGGACACGCCCGGGCTTGATGCATGCCGGGATGGCCGGTAGGCACTCAACAATCGTTTCATGTATCATATACCATGAAACACGCGAATCAAAGATCCGACCCCTCTTTCTGTGCATCCTGTCATGTCTGCACCACACGCTCTCGATGATCTGATTCAGCACATCCAGTCGCAATTTGCCGCCCTCAGCCCCCAGTTTCAGGTGGGTGCGCGCTATCTGATCGATCACCCGGCCCAGGTGTCGACGCTGTCGGCACGCAAGCTGGCCGTTCTGGCCGGGGTGCAGCCTGCCACCCTGGTGCGCCTGGCACAGCACCTGGGCTATTCCGGCTGGGATGCCCTGAAGACCGTCTTCACCCGGGAACTGGACTTGCGCCCCGGCGGCTACGCGGCGCGCGCCCAATCCCTGGTCGAGCGACCCGAGCCCGCCCAGGCAGCGTGGCAGGCGGCCGTCCAGCAGCAATCCCGCAACCTGATGGCACTCGAACCGGCCAACCGGCACGCCATGGCACAAGCGGTCGAACACCTGGTGCGTGCAAACCGCATCATCATCGCCGGGTTCCGCTCCTGTCATCCGGCCGCCTTCAGCCTGCGCTACCTGTGCAGCCTGTTCCGCCCCGACGTGCACCTGCTGCACAATACCGGTGGCCTGATGAGCCTGGAACTGCATCACTTGCGCGCCACGGACGCGGTCATCCTGATCAGCTACGCACCCTATTCCCGGGAAATCAGCCAGGTGGCCGAGGCAGCCCGCACGCAGGGCTGCACGACGCTGGCCCTGTGCGACAGCCAGGTCGCGCCGACGGCGCTGCAGGCCGATTGCGTGCTGATTTTCCCGACCGAGGGCAACTCCTTCTTTCCGTCCACCGTGGCCATCCAGTCGCTGGTGGAAATGCTGGCCCAGCAGCTGCTGGTGCACAGCGGCGAACAGGCCATTGCCGAATTGACGCACACCGAGTCGCGCCTGCTCCAGTCGGGCGCCTATCTGCGGCATCCCATGGATTTCGAAGAATCGTGATCTCCCTTGAACCCGCGCCGGAGCCTGGTCCCCGGACTTGCAGCCATGACACCTGATTCCCAACCATGACACCTGATTCTCGAACCGGCCGGCTGGACTGGCTCAGCGCCCATGGCTCTCATCATGAAATCGGCCGCGCCCTGGGGTACTGGGGTGCCGCAGCCTGTCATGGCCACCTGATCCATTCAGACGCGTGGCGCCAGATCATGGCGTACCGCGGCAGCCCCGAATCCGCCGCCCTGAGCACCCGGCTGCACCGCAGCTTTCCCTGGATCGAACACGAGCTGGCGGGGCTTGCCAAAGGTCTGGATCTGCCACCCGAAGACGTCTTCCTGTGGAATTGCCGAGGTGATCTGTGGGCCCTGGCGCCCGACGGCTGCACCACCGTCCTGGCCCCGCAGCGGCTGAGCCACAATGAAGACGGCGACCCGGGTTTCGCCGGCGCCTGTGGCCTGGCCGAGGTGCGTCCGATCGACGCCCCCGCCTTCGTCTCCTTCGTCTACCCCGGTTCGCTGCCCGGCCATACCTTTGCCGTCAACCGTGCCGGCCTGGCCATGACGGTGAACAACATCCGCGCCCGAAATGCCGGACCGGGCCTGCCCCGCATGGCACTGACCCGCGCCCTGCTGGCCACGGAATCACCGCAGCAGGCGATCGAACTGCTGCGATCCCATCCCCGCATGGGCGCCTTCCATCTGGGCCTGGGCCGGGCCGGCGCGGACCACACCTGGAGCGTGGAATTCAGCCACCTCGCCGTGTCCGCCCAGGCCATCCGCCAGGGCAGGCACCTGCATGCCAACCACGCCATCCACCGCGAACAGCAGGCACTGCCCCAGGTGATCACGGCGTCTTCGGCTCATCGTCAGCAACGCGGCGAAGCCCTGCTGGACCAGAGCCTGGAGCCACTGGCCATCCTGGCTGACCGCGGCGATCCGGTCGAACCGATCCTGCGCCATTCACCGACTGACACCGACCAGGAAAACACCCTGGCCACTGCCGACATCGATCTGCACGGCCACACGGTTCAGTGGACAGTACACGCCCTGCCCGCCAGACGGCCTCTATTTCGCTTCAATGGTTTGCGACGCATCCAGGCGCAGGACACAGCAGACTGATCACCCCACCCCGCAGCCTGTCATACCGCCCGTAGACAGGCAGCACACACGCAGGAAGCACATACAGGAAGCGGAAGCGCACACGCACGCGACGCGCACACGCACGCCACCCACCCCGTGATGCCAGCCCCCCGCGCAGGACGCCATCCCGGTGTGGACGGGGGCATCCACAGGCGCGCACGGTCAGTCGGCGCCAGGTGCTGCCGAAGGAAGGGCGGGAGGTTTCGGCGGGCACTGTCTGAGGAGCGCGCAGCGCGACGAGTTTGCCCGCCGCCCGCCCGGACGAGGCAGACCCGGGCAGCCCGACCGCAGGGAGGGCCGCCGACTGACCGTGCGCGCCTGTGGATGCCCCCGTCCACACCGCGCAACACACGATACAACCGCAACACACACCACAACCGCCACAAGCACCCCATACGCAAGAAGCGCCCCTCACTTCCCCCGCCACTGCGGCTGACGCTTCTGCATGAATGCGTCAATTCCCTCGCCCACATCATCGGCCAGCATATTCCCCGCCATCACATCCGCGGCGTATCCATATGCCTCTTCCAGCCCCATCATCCGCTGTCGGTATACCATCGCCTTGCCCGTGCGCACCGCCACCGGACTCTTTGACAGGATCGCGTCCACCAGCCCCTGAACCGCCGCATCCAGCTGATCATCCGGCACCGCATGATTCACCAGACCGCGCTCGGCCGCCTGCCGGGCGCTGATGAACTGCCCCGTCACCAGCATCTCGAACGCATTTTTCAAGGGCACGTTGCGCGTCAGCGCCACCGCGGGTGTCGAGCAGAACAGCCCGACATTGATGCCGGACACCGCCAGACGTGCGCTGTCGGCCGCCACCGCCAGGTCGCAACTGGCCACCAGCTGACACCCGGCTGCGGTCGCCGTCCCGTGGACCCGCGCAATCACCGGCACCGGACAACGCCCGATCGCCTGCATCACCCGGCCGCAGCGCGTGAACAGATCCAGATAGTAATCCCGGTCGCCGGCATGCGTGCGCATCTGCTTCAGATCATGCCCGGCACAAAAGGCCCGACCCCGCCCCGCCAGCACCACCGCACGCAGCGCCGCGTCGTGCTGGCAGGCATCCAGTTGCGCCTGCAGCGCGTCGAGCATCTGTTCGGACAAGGCATTGAACTGATCCGGCCGGTTCAGCGTGAGCGTCAGCACATCATTCGTGCGTTCGCTCAGCACCAGCGCTGCGGGTGCATCCTGCATCATGGTTCTCCCCAGTGACCGGCGGCCTCCCAGGCCGTCGCAAAATGCCGGGCCAGACTGTCTCCGGCGCGGACCACATCCACCCCGACCCCGCAGGCCTGCAGATCCACCGTCTGCAGACCCTCATGGCCACAGGGGTTGATCCCCAGGAAGGGATCCAGATCCATGGCCACATTCAGCGCCACCCCGTGATAGGCGCAGCCCTTGCTGATCTTGACTCCCAGCGCCGCGATCTTTGCCAGTGCCTGGCCGTGGGGTTCGCGCAACGCGGCTTGCGGCACATAGATGCCCGGCGCGCCGGGCTTGCGGCAGGCACCCTGCACGCCGAATTCCGCCAGCGCCTCCAGTACCACCCGCTCCAGCAAGGACACGAATTCCTTCACGAAAATCCGGCGCCGACGCAGATCCACCAGCGTGTAGAGTACCACCTGACCCGGCCCGTGATAGGTCACCTGTCCACCGCGATTGCAGCGCACCACCGGGATGCCGTGCGGATTCAGGATGTGCTGCTCGCGGCCCGCCTGGCCCAGCGTGTAGACCGGCGCATGCTCCACCAGCCAGAGCGCATCAGCCGTATCGGCATTGCGCCGTTCCGTGAAGTCCTGCATGGCCCGCCAGACTGGCAGATAAGGGGCGGGACGATCCAGCCAGTGCACCTGCATGGTGTCGGGTCCGAAGCACGTCAGTGAAACAGCAGCCGGACCTTGTCGACCAGACGCCCCAGAATGCCCGCCTGGGGCACCGTGTGCAGAACCTGCAGCGGCACCTGTTTCAGCTCCTTGCCATCCAGGCTGACCAGCAGCGTTCCGGTCGGCTCGCCTGCGGTCAGCGGCGCCATGAGCGGCTGCGTGTAGCGCACCTCGGTCTTGATGTCGTCGCCCTTGCCGCGCGGCACGGTCACCCACAGCGCATGCGGCAGGCCCAGCTCGGCCGTATCGGCCGCACCTTCCCAGACCCTTGCGGACACGGCAGGCTTGTCCTTGTCCAGCAGCTTGACCGTATCGAAATTCTTGAAGCTCCAGTTCAGCAGCTTCAGGCTGCTTTCGGTGCGGGCGGCATCGCTGGCGGCCCCCACCAGCACCGAAACCACGCGCCGGCCATCGCGCAAGGCCGTGGCGGCCAGACAGTAGCCGGCCGATTGCGTATGCCCGGTCTTCAGGCCATCGACCGTGGAATCGGCCCAGAGCAGGCGGTTGCGGTTGCTCTGCTTGATATTGTTGTAGGTGTATTCCTTCTGGCTATCATAATGACGGTACTCCGGATAGCGCTGCACCAGCGCCCGGGCCAGGACGGCCAGATCCTCGACCGTGGTGATGTGATCGGGATCGGGCAGGCCCGTGGCATTGGCGAAATGGGTGTGGCGCATGCCCAGTACCTCGGCCTGCTGATTCATCAGGGCAACGAACGCGGATTCGCTGCCCGCCACCGCCTCGGCCAGCGCGACCGTGGCATCGTTGCCCGACTGCACCAGCATGCCCTGCAGCAGATCATCGACCAGGACGTCGGTATTCGGACTGATGAACATCCGGGAGCCCTCGGTCTTCCACGCCTTTTCCGAAATGTGGACCTTCTGATCGAGCTTGAGCCGCCCGGAATCCAGCGCCTCGAATATGACATAGGCCGACATCAATTTGGTCAACGAGGCGGGCTCGACGGATTCCTGGGGATTCAGGGCCGCGATGATCTGGCCGCTATTGGCATCCAGGGTCAGCCAGGCCTTGGCGCCCAGTGTCGGCGCGGGGATGCTGGACAGGCTGCTGACCGTGTCGATCGTTGCCGCGGCCTGGGCCGCAGGCGCAGCCGCGGTCTGAGCAGCCGCCGTCTGGGTGGCTGCCGTCTGGGCGGCTGCCGGCGGCTGGCTGCTGGTCTGGGCCAGGACGGCGGCTGGAACCAGAAGCACGCAGCTGAGCGCCAGCGGCGCAAGGCAGGAACGACGGAGAAATGGCAGGGCAAGTGTCATGGGCGTGATATCAGCAGAGAATTCAGGGGGATCGGCGGACGAAGGACCATTATAGGCAGCGGAAAATCCTGTATTGTCGCCGGTGCCGGCGTAATTCGAGACAAAAAGAAAACGGCTGCAACAGGAATTGAATCCGGCCCTGAATCCGGCCCCGGCGGGCGAGGCCGCAACAAAGCGGGCGGGATCACGCCGATTCCTGCAGTCCGTCCAGGCAGGACTGCACGACCTGCCGCAGGATCAGGAGCTTGCCGTGAAAGAAATGCCCCGCATCCGGGATGACTGTCAGGGCCAGCTGATGAGCCCGCGCAAAATCCATGCCCTCGGCAAGCGGCACGACTTCGTCGCGCTCACCATGGACCATGAGCGTGTTCGACGGCATGGACAGCGGCCGGTAACGAAAGCGTTCCACGGCGCAACCGACCAGCAGCACCCGCACGGGCAGCGGCATGCCACGATCACCCAGCTCGGCATACAATTGAGCCGCTACAGCGGAACCGAAGGAAAAGCCGGCCAGCACCCAGGGGCCGGCGGTTGCTTGTGGCCAGGTCTTGAACACATGCTCGACACATTTCACCATGTCGGCCGTTTCACCCACCGCCTGGTCAAAAACGCCCGCGGAACCACCCACACCGCGGAAATTCGGCCGGATGGCCAGCAGGCCATGCTGGACACAGGCACGCGCCACCGTGGTCACGACCTTGTTGTCGCGCGTACCGCCATGCAAAGGATGTGGATGCAGCACCAGGGCCCAGCCCGCTGGGGGACCCTCGGGGTGATCCACGATGATTTCGATGACACCCGCGCCCCCCTGGCAGCTGGACTGTTCCGTACGCAAGCTCATGATTGAAAACATTCTCCACGCGAACTGGCCAGACAACATTCTACCCGGGGGGGCTGATGCCGCAGGATGCCAGCCCAGGCTGGCAGCTGCCCCTCGCGCCCAACCAGAGGATTCCCCCATGACCGGCGCCCTCTTCGATCCCTCGGGGCAGCTGCCGCCCCCCGAGACCATGGCGGCAAGCCTGCGCATGGCCCTGCCGCAATTTTCCCGAGTCAGCTGGGTCTCCAGCACCGACTCGACCAATGCCGAGCTGCTGACGCATGCACGCAGCACCGACGGGCTGCTCTCGCGCCCGTGGCTGCTGGGCGCCCATCTGCAGACCCGGGGGCGGGGCCGCTCCGGGCGTACGTGGCAAAATCGTGCCGGCGCCAATCTGATGTTTTCCTGTGCCTTCGATGTGTTTCTGCCCGCCCGGCAGTTGCCCAGCCTGGCGCCGCTCATCGGCATGGTGACCTGTCAGGCCCTGCGCACCCGGATCAGCCCCGGCAACCGTGCCCGCCTGTCCATGAAATGGCCCAACGACCTGCAATGGGATCAGGGCAAACTGGCCGGCCTGCTGATCGAATCCACCCGTTCGGGTACCGCGCCGGCGCCCGACCACCACCTGATCATCATCGGCATGGGCCTGAACCTGCGCGACGCTCGTGCCCTGTCGGTCTCGCTGGACCGACGCATCGCCGATTGGTCAGAGATCGCCGCCTGCGACGCGAGCGCCGCCGCCATGACGGCAAGCGCGCTGGCAGCCTGTGCCGCCCAGTCCTGGTATGGCGCCTTGAACCAGGCCACGGCCCAGGGCCTGACCGACCTGCCAGCCCGTTACGCCCAGGTCGACGGGCTTGCGGGCCAGAGTGTGGACGTGCTCGACGATGGCCGTCTGCGCCTGAACGGGGTAGCCTGCGGCATCGACCCCGAAGGCCACCTGCTCCTGCGCAATGTCAGCGGGCTGCACGCCATTTCAGTGGGTGAAATTTCGGTGCGGCAACGCACATGATGCTGCTCATCGATGCAGGCAACACGCGGGCCAAGTTTGCCTGGGCAAGCACGGACGCGCCCGGGCGCAAGAGCCCGGTCGAAGTGCTGGACTATGCCGAGCTGAACCGTCTGGCCAGCCGGCTGCCGCAGGCTCCCCGGCGCATTCTGGCGTCCAATGTGGCCGGCGCACAAATCCGCGCGGCCCTCGAAGACGCCTGCAAGGCTGCCTGGGGGCTGGGTGTGCGCTGGTGCGGCACCCGCGACGGCCAGGCCCTGCTGCAAAATCGCTACTCCGATCCATCACAGCTGGGCGCCGACCGCTGGCTGGGCCTGCTGGGCGTGCTGCAGCACGTGCGCGACGACCCGGCCTGGAAGGACGGCAGCCCCTGCCTGCTGGCCAGCTTTGGTACCGCGACGACGGTGGATGCCCTCATGCCCCGACACCTGGACGATGGCACGGACGGTGCGGCCTTCATCGGCGGGCTCATCCTGCCCGGTGCCAGCCTCATGGCCCGCAGCCTGGTCGAGGGCACGGCCCAGTTGCCCCTGGCCCAGGATGGTCAACCGGCGGATTTCCCGCTGGATACACACGCGGCCATCCGCAGCGGGATTGCCGCCGCCCAGGGGGGCGCGCTGCTGCACCAATGGCGCCTGGCCACACAGGCGGCAGCTGGCAGGCCGCCGCTGGTATTCACCAGCGGCGGCGGCTGGCCGCGGATCAGTGCCGCGATCACGGCCGCCCTGACACGCGCGCAGGCAGACCTCGGGCAGCCCTTGCGCGCACCCTGCTGGCTGGACAGCCCCGTGCTCGACGGATTGGCCTGGTTGGCAAGCCTGCCCGGCGCGGGCCAGACATGATGGTCGCTCATCAGGCGAAGGCGGCCCGTCTCCGGTATCGTGGATTGCGCGCTCTTGCGAGAGAGCCGAGGCCCATGCGGCCCGGCGCGGGATGGCACTGATATACTTTCCGTTTTCCTCATCGTTCCCGGATCGCTGTCACATGCGTTTCCTGCTGATCCTCGCCGCCATCACGAACGTGGCTCTGCTGGCATACGGCCAGGGGTTTTTCGGCCCGCCACCGTCCGAGCAGGGCCGCGCCCCGCGCCCCTTGTCGCAGCGCAATCAGCAAGCCCTGATCCTGGGCACCCCGCTTCCTCCAACCATCAACATTCAATGAAACCCATCCGCAAAGCCGTTTTCCCTGTGGCCGGCCTGGGTACGCGCTTCCTGCCGGCCACCAAGGCCATGCCCAAGGAAATGCTGCCCATCGTCGACAAGCCCCTGATCCAGTACGCCGTCGAAGAAGCGCTTGCCGCCGGCATTACCGAACTGATTTTCATCACGGGCCGCAACAAGCGCGCGATCGAGGATCACTTCGACCGTGCCCCCGAACTGGAAGGCGAGCTCGAAGCCAAGGGCAAGCAGGCGCTGCTGAACACGATCCGTTCGATCCTGCCGGATCACGTGCATTGCATTTACACGCGCCAGGCGCAGCCGCTCGGCCTGGGGCACGCCGTGCTGTGCGCTGCACCCATCGTGGGCAACGAGCCGTTCGCCGTGCTGCTGGCCGATGACCTGCTGGACGCCGACACGGCCGTCACCCGGCAGCTGGTGGACGCGGCCCATCAGCACGATGGCAGCATCCTGGCCATCCAGACCATCGACCCGCAGGATTCACGCAAATACGGCATCATCGCCGGGCCCGCCGTGGACGCCCGCAATACCCGGGTCGAGCGCATCATTGAAAAGCCTGCGCCGCCGGACGCACCGTCGAACCTCGCGGTGGTGGGTCGTTACATTCTGGAGCCGGAAATTTTCGACTGTTTGCGCCGCACCCAGGCGGGCGTGGGCCATGAAATTCAGCTCACCGACGCCATCTCAGCCCTGCTGTCCCAACGCAGGGTCTTCGGCCACCACTACATGGGTGAACGCTACGACTGCGGCAGCAAGGAAGGTTTTTTCCGTGCCACGGTAGCCTTCGGGCTGAAATATCACGGTCTGCGGGCCGACGGATCAGCCCGGGCAGCCTGATCGTCGCCGGTTGGCCGGGACAGGCGCGCGGCCCGGCTGGCCTGCAGCGCCAGCAAGTCTTCGATGCCGTTGACCACCCGTGCCACCGCCCCTGCATGCAGGCTGACCCAGTGTCTTGCCGCCTCTCCCATGCGGGAAAGCCGCCCGGCATCTTCGAGCCACTGCAGTGCCTGGCGCACCGCATCATCCGGATCCGCAGCACGCCCGATCGCGCCGGCCTCCAGCGCATCCTGCACCGCCTGCTCGAAGTGCGCCGTGTGCGGGCCGACCAGCACCGGGCAGCCCAGTGCGCTGGCTTCGATGAAATTCTGCCCTCCGAAGGGGGCGAAGCTGCCACCCACGATGGCGACCTGGCTGCAGGCGTAATACCAGTGCATTTCTCCCAGGGTATCGCCCAGAATCACCAGCGCGTCTCGACAGGCCTCCACCGCGGAGCTGGTGCCATCCCCCAGGGCCAGCAGACGTGATCGACGCACGTGGGCCAGGCCCGCGCCATCCAGCAGGCGGGCCGCTTCATCGAAGCGCTGCGGATGGCGCGGAATCAGGAAAAACAGCACCCGTTGATCGGATTCGATGCCCTGCACCTGCATGCGTTCGGTGTGGTGGCGGATGGCCTGTATGAACAGCGCGTCCTCGCCCTCGCGCGTGCTGGCGATTGCCACGATGCGCCGCCCCAGGCGCTTGGCGAAGCTGCGACCACGCGCAACCCGGTCGGGGTCCAGTTGCAAGTCGAATTTGAAATTTCCCGACACGCTGGCATGCATGACGCCGGCACGTTCCAGCCGCCGCAAGTCCTGCAGGGACTGCGCATACGTGCGCGACAATGCGCCGTAGGTTGCGCGCATCAGCCCGCCCAGGCGCAAGCTGCGTCGCAGGGATCCCGCCGACATGCGGGCACTGGCCAGCACCAGCGGCACGTGCGCAACGACTGCCGCACGGACCAGATTGGGCCACAGTTCCCTTTCGATCAGCACGCCCACCGCGGGCCGGTAGTTTTGCATGAAGCGTCGGGTGGCCCCCGGAAAATCATAGGGCAACCAAGTCTGCTGCACACGGCCGTCGGCGATTTCCCGGGCAAAGGCGCGTTGCCCTTCGGCGCGACCGCTGGCCGTCAGGTGCGTCAGCAGGACCGGATGCCCCCGGTCCAGCAGCGCGCGGACGAGCGGCTGGGCTGCGCGGGTTTCGCCCAGACTGACGGCGTGCACCCAGATCGCGCCGGGCACCCGACGCGCGCGACGATAGCGCCCGAAGCGGGCCGGACCCAGCACAGACCACTGCCCGCCCGCGCGCCGCGCACGCACCGCCATCCAGGCCAGCAACAGGGGCGAGAGCACAATCAGCAAAATCGAATACAAGCAACGCGTCACGCAGGCACCTGCAGGTCCGGTTCTTGAACCATTTTATAGGGTATTCCCGTAATCAGCGCGTCGTCGCATCGTCCAGAGCGGTGGCGATCGCCGCCAGCACGCTGTCCGCATCGGGCGCATGGCCCCGTTCACCCAGGCTCGCCGTCCAGGCGGTGCCCTGCAACGGGGTGCGCACCGGCGTGGAGGCCTTGTAGATGCCGATGGTCGGCCGTCCCAGGCCGGCGCTCAGGTGGGTCAGCCCGCTGTCGAGCCCCACCATGATGCGCGCCCGCGCCAGCTCACCCGCCACCTGGCGCAGAGTCAGGCGCGGCAGGACCTCTGCGCGCTCACGCCCCTGGATCAGCGCATGGCCACGCGCCTGCTCGGCCTCGTTGCCGGCCAACAGCCGCAGCGACAGCCCGCGCCGCTGCAAATCGTCAAAGACGCGCTGCCAGTCCTGGGCTGGCCAGAGCTTGTCGTCGCGGCTCGCAGAGGGCATGATCAGCGCCACCGGCTCGATCGCGACCCCGTCGGTCAGGGCATGCAGCCCGAAATCCGGCGGGCCTTCGATGGCATAGCCGAAGGCGGCCGCGGCCAGCGCGCGCTGGCGCAGGATCGCCGGCTGCCAGAACTCCACACGGTGGCGCACATGGTAGAACAGTGAGGCCAGGGGTTCGCGCGCCGATTTCCAGTCCAGCCCGTGGCGCACACCGTGCGTCTGGCGCACCAGCCAGACGGATTTCAGGAGCGCCTGCATGTCCAGGATGACATGGTAGTGCCGCGCACCCAGATTTTCGCGCAGAGCAGCCCTTTCCCGCCGGGTGCGGGCATCCCACCAGTGCTTGCGCCAGCGCCGGTGGGCCACGGGAATGACCTCGTGGATGGCCGGGTGCCAAGCGGGGATCTCGGCAAAGGTCTCCTCGACCACCCAGTCGATCTGTGCGCCGGCCACATGCCGGGCGATGTCGGTCATGGCGGGCAGCATGTGCACCAGATCCCCCAGCGAGGAGGTGCGCACGATCAGAATGCGGGTCATCATGGCGCGATTATAGGCGGCCCCGGCCGCACCCCGGGCCTGTGCTACCATCAAAATCCGGCCGCCCCGCACCCGGGGCCTGCCTCACCGGAGACCACCTGATGACCTGCCATGCCCTGGGGGACCTGACGCCCTCCATTGATCCGTCCGCCTATGTGGCCCCCGAGGCCACTCTGATTGGTGCCGTCACGCTGCAGGCGCACGCCAGCGTCTGGCCCGGTGCCGTGATCCGCGCCGACGACGACACCATCGAAGTCGGCGAAGGCAGCAACATCCAGGACGGTGCCGTGCTGCATGTCGACCTGGGCAAACCGCTGCAGATCGGCCGTCACGTCACGGTGGGGCACCAGGCCATGCTGCACGGCTGCACCATCCAGGATGGGGCACTGATCGGCATCCAGGCCGTCATCCTGAATGGCGCCGTGATCGGCCGGCAGTGCCTGGTGGGGGCGGGCGCCCTGGTCACCGAGGGCAAGACCTTTCCCGAACGCTCCCTGATCCTGGGCACTCCGGCCCGGGCCGTGCGCACCCTCAGCGACGAGGAAGTCGCGGCACTGCAACACAGCGCACAGGAATATGCCCGCCGCGCCACACGCTACCGCGAGGGCTTGCGGGCTCTATAGCGTGAATGCGCTGCTTCAGCGCTGCAGCAGGCTGCGATACAGGTTTTCGTAGCGCGCCACCATGGCCGGCACGGTGAACTCGCGTGCCACCATCGTCCGGGCGCGCTGCGCCATGGCCTGTGCGGCGGCCGGGTGGTCCAGCACCCAGGCAACACGCCGTGCCAGGGCCGGCGCGTCGCCTGGCGGCACCAGCAAACCCCGATCCGGATCCAGAATCTCGCGATGGCCACCGACATCCGTGGCCACCACGGGCAGGCCGGCCAGGCAGGCGTCCAGGACGCTGGTGCCCAGCGCCTCGAAGCGCGAACTGCTGACATACACCCGAGCGGTGGCCAGCGCATCCGCCACATGCGGCTGAAAGCCGGCAAAGCGGTAATGGTCCTGCAAGCCAAGAGTCTGCACCTGCCGGCGCGCGTCTGCGGCGGCGGCCCCGTCGGCGCCGCAGTGCAGGCAGAGCACATCAGGAAAGCGCTGTCGCAGGATGGACACGGCCTCGATCAGGGTGCCCGGGTCCTTCTCGGGACTCAGGGCAGCGGCCGTCACCAGTACGCGCCGCGCGTGCAGGCCAAACCGTGCCTGCAGCGCATGCACGCGATCGGGATCCGGCTCCATGGGCTCGACCGCGCTGGGAATGATCCGGACCGGCAGGCCCAGAGCCCGCGGAGCGGCCGCAGCGGCCGCGCTGATGGCCACCAGCGCATCCGCACGCGTCCACTTCCAGCGATGCCGCGCCCCGGCACCCGGAGCATCGAACGCCGTGCGCCGCGTGAACACCAGTGCCGGGGGCAGCAGTGGTCGCAATGCGGCCAGCAGGCTCATGGCGTGTGCCGTCTGTGCATGCAGGACGTCCTGGCGACGGCCTGCCGTCAGCAGGATGCGCAGCATGCCTGCGGTGCCGCTGCAGGCCAGTACCGGAATGCCGGCTGCCCGGGCGCGCTCGGCAAGCACCCCGCCGCTGCGCGCGAGCAGGACGGCCTCGTGACCTGCAGCACGCAGGCCGCGCAAGGTCAGCAGCGTCTGCCTTTCCCCCCCGCGCCAGCCGCGTTCGAGGTTGATCTGCAGTATGCGCATGCCGGCGATCAGGGCTTGCGCACAGGCCGCTTCCAGCCCGGCACCGACTGCTGCCGGGCCCGGGACAGGGTCAGTTCGCCCGCGGGCGCATCGTGCGTGAGCGTGGTGCCGGCACCGAGCGTGGCACCGCGGCCCACCCGCACGGGAGCGACGAGCTGGGTGTCGGAGCCGATGAAGGCATCGTCTTCGATCACGGTCTGGAATTTGTTGACGCCGTCGTAGTTGCAGGTGATGGTGCCGGCACCCACGTTGACACGCTCACCGATCTGCGCATCGCCCAGATAGGTCAGATGGTTGGCCTTGGATCCGTGCCCCAGCCGCACGTTTTTCAGTTCGACGAAGTTGCCGACGTGCGCCTCGGACCCGATCTCGGTTCCCGGACGCAGACGGGCGTAGGGGCCGATCCGGGCGCCTTGCGCCACCCGCGCGCCGGTCACGTGTGAGTAGGCCTCGAGCCGCGTGCCCGCACCGATGCGGGCATCCTGCACGACGCAATGCGGGCCGATGCGCACGCCATCGGCCAGTTCGACGTGCCCTTCGAAGACGCAGCCCACGTCGATGAAGACATCGCGTCCGCAGAGCAGTTCGCCGCGCAGATCGAAGCGCGCCGGATCCGCCAGCGTGACCCCCTGGTCGAGCAGGCGGCGCGCCTGCTCGCCCTGCCAGATCCGTTCGAGCTGAGCCTGCTGAATGCGGCTGTTGACGCCCAGCGTCTCCCAGGTGGCGGCCGGCTGGGCGTGGGCCACCGGCATGCCTTCGCCCACGGCCAGCCCGACGATGTCGGTCAGATAGTATTCCCCCTGCGCATTGCGGTTGTCGATCCGGCCCAGCCAGCGCCGCAGGGCCGACGTCGGTGCCGCCAGGATGCCGGTATTGACCTCGCGGATCGCTTGCTGCGCGGGGCTGGCGTCCTTGTGCTCGACGATGCGCGTGATGCACCCCTGCGCATCACGCACGATGCGACCGTATCCGGAAGGATCCGCCACGGTTTCCGTCAACAGCGCCATGCCCGCGCCACGCGCCTGCAACAAGGCCTGCAGCGTGGCGGGCCGCACCATCGGCACATCGCCATACAGCACCAGGCAGGTATCATTGACCCCGCCTTCGAGCAGTTCGGGCAGTGCCTGCATGACGGCGTGGCCCGTGCCCAGCTGGGGCTGCTGCAGGACAAAGACCAGATCCCCCTCGGTGAATGCGGCGCGGATCTGCTCGGCACCGTGGCCCACGACCAGCACGATCCGCGCGGGCGACAGACTGCGGGCCGTGTCCAGCACATGGGCCAGCATGGGCCTGCCGGCAATCGGATGCAGGACCTTGGGCAAATCGGACTGCATGCGTTTGCCCAGCCCGGCGGCAAGAATGATGATGTTCAGCATGAACGGGACCGACGTGTCAGCTGCGCGGCTTGCGGGCGGTCTTGGCAGTCTTTGTGGCGGTCGTGCGCGCGGTCTTGCCGGCCGCCGTCCGGGCGCCGGCTGCGCCCGACCGTGCGGATTTCTTTGTTCCGGGGTCAGCGTCTTCGGCAGATGCGGCCTGCGCCGTTTCAGCAGCCTCTGCCATGCCCTGCAGGCTGGCGGTGGTGGCAGCGGCCAGCTGCTCGAATTGCTGTTGCATCAGATTCCACCAGTCGCCGGCCGCCTGGGCATAGGCCTGCCCGGCAGCGTCCGAATCGGCGGCTGGCGCCCCTGCGCCAGCCGGGGCCGCTGCGGCGTCACCACCATGGGCTCCCGGGAAGGCACCGCCGGCAAACGATTTCAGCGTGGCCAGGGTGCTGCGCTGAATTTCCAGCCCCTGAATGGTGCTGGCCAGCATGGAGGCATTGAGTTGCAGCCAGTTCTGGACCGTCTGCAACTCGCGTATGCGCCGGTCCAGGTCTTCGAGCGACATGGGCGCCAGAGCCGAGGCTTCAAGCCGCCCCGGAGCGGCCATGTTCTGCCAGGCCTGACGCATCATGTCCAGACCGGCGAAAAGTGGATTGTGGGCGGCCTCACCCTGCTGGCCGAAGCCCGGGAGCACGAAAGGGTTGGTAGAGTCTTGCGCCATGATGGACTGCCTCCGCCGGCACCATGCCGGAATCATTGAATCATCGTGAAACCGCACCCGCTGCGATCATGCGCTGATGCCGCAGCGAGTCCAGAATGGAAAGTTCGGCTTCCAGCGTGAATGCGCCGTGCGTGATCATGTCCCACAGCTGGACCAGATCCACGCAGCGGAACTCCAGGACCTCGCCATCCAGATTCACGGGAACGGCGGCCCCATCCAGCACGCAATCGCTGAGCAGCACGGTTTCCACCTGATAGCCATCGGGCAGGCGACGATGCATGCGCAACACCATGCGCAGCGGTCCGTGCGACGCCAGCGCCACGGCAGGCAGACCGGCTTCTTCGTGGGTTTCTCGCAACAGTGCGGATTCGGGGTCTTCGGACGCCGCCACCAAGCCGCCGGACAGGGTGTCCCAGAGCCCCGGGTCCGTCGATTTGTCGAGCGCCCGGCGGGCCACCCACAGGCGCCCGTCGGGAGACCAGGCATTCAGATGCACGGCCTGGGTCAGCAGGCCCAGCGGGCGCACCGCGCCGCGTTCGATCCTGCCCAGCTGCCGGCCCTCGGCCACGACATCCAGCAGCTCGTCGCGCCAGCTGCGAATGCAACCCGCGTCCCGCAACGCCCGCGCCACACCCTGCAGCACGGCATCCAGCCCGAGGCCCGCGCCGGGTGCCGCCGTCAGGTGCGCCGCTTCGGGTTCGATGCGCACCCCGGGCAAGGAGGCAATGGCCGCCAGTGCTCCGGCGCCGATCCAGCCCCCGACCCGCCCGGCAATGGTGACCGGGCGCGAGCCCGCTGGTGGCAGCTGCTGGGCACGACGCACCAGGCGCGCGTTGCGCGCCACGAGGTCGTCCAAGGCGAATGCCGCTGTCGTGAAATCCATCGGGGCATTGTAGTGGAAGCCCGCGAGATTGGTATTAACCCGCGAAAGCCCATTGTGCGAACAGGGACCTGTCTGTACAAGCCGTAGCCCTTCGTTATAATCCCTTCAAGCTTATAAGGGCTTCGCAGGCAATGACTGGCGCAATCCATTCTATCGCCTGACGATCCGATAATGTGTGCAGGGTCGGATGATTCCTTGTGCTTCGCTTGACGAAGGTCAAGCGGCCCGCGCAAACACGCACAAACGAGAGAGACAACATAATGGTCAGAGGGACATTGGGCATGATCGCGCTGTCGTGGGCGACGGCAGCCGGGGCGCAAATACAGGACTTGCCGGGTGGGCCGGCCATCAATCAGCTCAATGTCACCCCGGGGGTGACGCCCATTTCAGAGCAGATCCATTCCCTGCACTGGATGATCCTGATCGTCTGTACGGTGATCTTCATCGGCGTGTTCGGCACGATGCTGTATTCGATCATCATGCACCGCAAGTCGCGCGGCTACAAGGCGGCCGGATTCGAGGAACACCTGGGCATCGAACTGGCCTGGACCATCATTCCCTTCCTGATCATCGTCGGCATGGCCATCCCCGCCACCCGCACCGTCGTGGCCATGAAGGACACCACGGGGGCCGACCTGACCGTAAAGGTCACCGGCTATCAGTGGAAGTGGGGCTATGAGTACCTGGACGGACCGGCCTCGGGCGTGCACTTCCTGTCCAACCTGGCCACGCCGCCCGAGGAGATCGAGGGCCGGGCACCCAAGACCAGCACCTATCTTCTGGAAGTCGACCAGCCATTGGTCGTGCCCGTCGACAAGAAAGTCCGCATCGTGCTGACTTCCACCGACGTCATCCATGCCTGGATGGTGCCCGACTTCGGCATCAAGCAGGATGCCGTGCCCGGGTTCTTGCGCGACACCTGGTTCCGCGCCGACAAGCCCGGCACCTACCGTGGTCAATGCGCCGAACTGTGTGGCAAAAACCACGCCTACATGCCGATCGTGGTCGTGGTCAAATCCCAGCAAGACTATGAACAATGGGCCAAGGACCAGAAAAACGCCATGGCCGCCGCCACCGAGGACCCCAACAAGGCCTGGACGGCTGACGAGCTCGTCGCCCAGGGCAAGGACGTCTTCTCCTCCACCTGCGTGGCCTGTCACCAGGCCAACGGCGAGGGCATCCCTGGAACCTTCCCGGCGCTGAACGGCAGCAAATTCGTGCTCGGGCCGATGAAGGACCAGATCCTGACGGTCCTGAACGGGCACCCCGGGACGGCGATGGCCGCTTTCCGCGATCAGCTCTCTGATACGCAGGTCGCATCGGTCATCACCTACACGCGCAATGCCTGGGACAATGGCGGCAAGGGACCTGACCCCGTCGTGCAGCCCTCCGACGTCAAGGCCCTGCGCTGATCTGATCAGGGCACCTCTGCGATGATGAACCCCACACGATATTTCCACGCACTGCCGGAGCGGCAATGCGCCCCAGGAAGGAGGCAACAATGAGCAGCGTCACAGTCGATCACATCCCACCGCATGCGGGGCACGACGATCATGCCCACCCGGCTCCGCGCGGCTGGCGGCGCTGGGTGTTCGCCACAAACCACAAGGACATCGGCACGATGTACCTGATCTTTTCCATGTGCATGCTGCTCGAGGGCGGCACGCTGGCCCTGCTGCTGCGCACGGAACTGTTCGAACCCGGCATTCAGTTCTTTCAGCCCGAGCTGTTCAACCAGTTCACCACCATGCACGGGCTGATCATGATCTTCGGGGCCATCATGCCCGCCTTCGTGGGCTTTGCGAACTGGATGATTCCGCTGCAGATCGGCGCCTCCGACATGGCCTTCGCGCGCATGAACAACTTCAGCTTCTGGTTGCTGCCGGTGGGCGGCTTCCTGCTGACGGCCTCGTTCTTCGTGCCGGGTGGCGCAAACGCAGCCGGCTGGACCATGTACGCGCCGCTGTCGCTGCAGATGGGCCCCGGCATGGACTTCGCCATCTTCGCCGTGCACATACTGGGCGCCTCCTCGATCATGGGGGCCATCAACATCATCGTCACCATCCTGAACATGCGCACGCCGGGCATGACGCTGATGAAGATGCCGCTGTTCTGCTGGTCCTGGCTGGTCACGGCCTACCTGTTGCTGGCGGTGATGCCGGTGCTGGCGGCAGCAGTCACCATGCTGCTCACCGACCGCCATTTCGGCACGCACTTCTTCAATGCGGCCGGTGGCGGTGACCCGGTCCTGTACCAGCACATCTTCTGGTTCTTCGGCCACCCCGAGGTCTACATCATGATCCTGCCCGCCTTCGGGATCGTGTCGCAGATCATTCCCACCTTTGCGCGCAAGAAGCTCTTTGGCTATTCCTCGATGGTCTACGCCATCTGTGCGATCGCCATCCTGTCCTTCCTGGTGTGGGCACACCACATGTTCGCCACGGGCATGCCCGTCACGGCGCAGCTGTTCTTCATGTACGCGACGATGCTGATCTCCATCCCCACCGGGGTCAAGGTCTTCAACTGGACGGCCACCATGTGGCGTGGCTCGCTGTCCTTTGAAACCCCGATGCTGTTTGCCATCGGCTTCATCTTCGTGTTCACCATCGGCGGCTTCACCGGCCTGGTCACGGCCATCGTGCCCATCGACATCCAGGTCCACGACACCTATTACGTGGTGGCGCACTTCCACTACGTGCTGGTGGCCGGATCACTGTTCGCGCTGTTCGGCGCAACCTACTACTGGCTGCCGAAATGGTGCGGCCACATGTACGATGAACGCCTGGGCAAATGGCACTTCTGGAACAGCATGATCTCCTTCAACGTCGCCTTCTTCCCGATGCACTTCCTGGGCCTGGCGGGCATGCCGCGCCGCTATGCGGATTACGCGGCGCAGTTCACCGACTTTCACCAGGTGGCCACCATCGGCGCATTCTGGTTCGGCCTGTCCCAGCTGCTGTTCATCTACATCGTGATCAAGGCGGTGCGTGGCCATGGGGCAAAGGTACCTGCCAGCCCCTGGGAGAGCGCCGAGGGACTGGAATGGACGGTGCCGTCACCGGCCCCGCACCACACATTCACGACACCCCCCCAATTCGAAGGCTGAGCCGGAGGACCGCATGATGACACCCGAACAGCAACGCCGCCGCAATCGCCGTACAGGATGGCTGCTGGCGCTGTTTGCCATCGCCATCATGGCCTGGACATTTATTCGGGCCAATCTGTACGGGGTCGTCGGTTGAGCGGTACTTTCCTGCGTTCGATGCGCACCGTGGCCTGGGCGTTCCTGGGCCTGCGCAAGCGCTCGGGGCATGACGAGGATCTGGCGCGCATCCGCCCGTCACACGTCATCGCCGCCGGGCTGCTCGGCGGGGCGGTGTTCGTCCTGTTGCTGGTGCTGGCCGTACGCCTGGTCACAGCCTGAAAGAAAAGCCGAAACACAGAGGAGAACAACATGTCCGCAGCACAGATGGTCCAAGGCAAGGCCCCGTATTACTATGTGCCGCCCCAGTCGCCCCACCCGATCCGCGCCAGCCTGAGCCTGCTGGCGACTCTGGTCGGTGCGGCCCTGTGGCTCAATGGCTACGCACTGGGCTCCTGGCTCTGCCCGCTGGGCATCCTGTCCCTGTTCGTCGTGCTTTATGGCTGGTTCGGCGACGCCATCCGCGAATCCGAAAGCGGCATGAACAGCCAGCGCATCGACCATTCCTACCGCTGGAGCATGACCTGGTTCATTTTCTCCGAGGTCATGTTCTTCTCGGCATTTTTCGGTGCCTTGTGGTACACGCGGGAAGTCTCCACGCCCTGGCTCAGCACGCTGGATTCCCAGACCCTGCTGTGGCCGAACTTCAGCGGCGCCTGGCCCAACACGGGTCCGGCCGGCACGGTCGCGCCCTTCGAGACCGTCGGTCCGTTCTGGCTACCCACCATCAACACCGCCCTGTTGCTCTCCTCGGGCCTGACCGTGACGCTGGCGCATCACGCGCTGCGCGCGGCCAGGCGCCCGCAGACCATCTTCTGGCTGGCCATGACGGTCATCCTGGGCTTCACCTTCGTGGCCTGCCAGGCCTACGAATACCATCACGCCTACACCGAGCTGAACCTGCGCTTCACATCCGGTGCCTACGGTGCCCTGTTCTACATGCTGACGGGCTTTCACGGCTTTCACGTGATCCTGGGCGCCAGCATGCTGACGGTGATCCTGATGCGGCTGCTGCGCGGCCATTTCACGGCGGATCACCATTTCGGTTTCGAAGGGGTGTCGTGGTACTGGCACTTCGTCGACGTGGTGTGGCTGGGTCTGTACATCTTCGTCTACTGGATGTAGACGACGACCCCGACACGGTAGACCGCAACCCGGGCACGCCGCATCACGCCGGGGCGCTGCAGCCCCCGCGGCGCGGCAGTGCACCGGCACACCAGGGCCGGCTTTGCGCTGCCGGCCCTTTGCGCATGCGGGGCCTCAGCCGCCCCTGCCCACCTGCAGTCCGGTAGAATCGATCCAGCCCAGCCAATGCGCCAGCAGCAGAAACAGGAACAGCAAGATCGACAAGCCCACACGCCAGGTCAGTGCCCAGGCCATTCGATCACTTCGACCCTGATCAGTCATCAGATACACCAGGGCCGATCCCAGACTGGCCACAACCCCCAGAAACAGCACGACAATCACGATCTTCATGGGTACTCCCCTGGCATCCCAGGCAATGGAAAAGCAATGAACCCGCAGCAGCATTCCGTTTCGCACACGAAAGCCCTGGCAGGCATCGTGCTGCTGGTGCTGCTGGGCGCGGCCTGCCTCAGCGCCGGCCAGTGGCAGCTGCGCCGCGCCCACGCGCGCGAAGCCCTGCTGAGCGCCATGACAGCGGGCCGGCAGGCCACACCCGTGCAACTGGACGCCACGCATCGCGACGGCCCCGACTGGCACCCTGCGGCGGTCAGCGGACGCTGGCTGAATCAATTTACTGTACTCCTGGATAATCGCAACCTCAAAGGCAATCCCGGGCTCTGGGTGGCGACCCCGCTGGAACTGCAGGATGCGGCCGGCACGGCCGTGCTGGTGCTGCGTGGCTGGGTCGCCCGCCCCCTGCCGCCGGCACAGCTGCCCGACCTGCGTGCCGTCGAGGGCCCGGTCACGATCCAGGGCACGCTGCTGCACCAGGTGCCGCGCCTGTTCGATCTGGGCAGTCTGACGGGGCACCTGGATCAGGATCTGCCATCGCCCTTCCCAGCGGCCGATGGCCGGTTGCCACGGCTGCAGAACCTGTCGCTGGATACCCTGGAAGCCGCCACCGGGCTGGATCTGCTGCCCGTTGTGCTGGAACAGGCACCCGCACAGGACGCCGGACTGACACAATCCTGGCCCGGCCCATCCGTGAATCCCGATCAGAATTACAACTATGCCCTGCAGTGGTTCAGTTTTGCCACGATTGCGCTGGGCGCTGCCGCACTGATGGCCTGGCGCCTCTGGCGCCCGCGCCATCCCTCCACCCCGCCTCTGAACGACTCCAAGCCATGACCACAGCCTCATCCCGGCCACGATCCACCTGGCCGCTCTATGCCATTTTGCTCATTGCCCTGGCCCCGGTGGCGTTTGCCCTGCTGGCCTATTACGTTCCGGCCCTGGGCCTGCGCCCGGACCTGCGCACCCACTATGGGCACCTGATTGAACCGCAACGCGCCATCCCCGACAATCTGGCGCTGCGCAATGAACAGGGCCAGCCATACGACCTGCATCAGCTGCAGGGCCAGTGGCTGCTGATCAGCACCGGGCCGGGCGCCTGCCCGGAATCCTGTGTGCGCGGCCTGTACGTGCTGCGCAATTCCCATGCCAGTCAGGGCAAGAACGTCGACCGACTGGAACGCGTCTGGTTCGTGATCGACGACGCCCCCATTGCTGCGGTGGTGTCGCAGGCCTACGGCGGCACCCATGTCCTGCGTGCCGATCCGGGCGCCCTGGCAGCCTGGCTGGCCCCTGATGCCAAGGACCCGGCTGCGGCCCTGCAAGACGGCCTGTGGATCGTCGATCCGCTCGGCCACCTGATGATGAGCTTCCCCGACACCAACGACCCGGAAGCCGTGCGCGACGACATCCGCGCCTTGCTGAAGAATTCCCGCATCGGCTGAATGCCATGGCACGCATCCTGCCGCGCTACCGCAAGCTGGTCTTCGTGACCTGGTTTCTGACGCTGGACCTGATCATGTTCGGCGCCTTCGTGCGCTTGACGGATTCGGGCCTGGGCTGCCCGGACTGGCCCGGCTGTTATGGCCACCTCACCCCGCTGGGTGCCGGTGATCACATTCGCCAGGCACTGGAGACCATGCCCTACGGTCCGGTCAGCGCCTTCAAGGCCTGGATCGAGATGATCCACCGCTACGCCGGTGCGACCCTGGGCCTGCTGATTATCGGCATCACGGTCTTTGCATGGCGGGCACGCCGTGTGCTGGGCCACAGCCCGGCGCTGGCCACCACGCTGCTGGCCATGGTCTGCATCCAGGGTGCCTTTGGCGCCTGGACCGTGACACACCGCCTCATGCCGCTGGTCGTGACCACGCACCTGGTGCTTGGCATGAGCCTGCTGGCGCTGATGACCTGGCTGGCCGCGCGGGAAAAGCGACACGACCTGGTGCCTGCCGCGGCCGCCGGCGATCGGGCCTGGATGATTCTGGGCCTGGCGGTGCTCTTCCCGCAGATTGCGCTGGGCGGCTGGGTCAGTACCAACTATGCCGCACTGGCCTGCATGGATTTCCCCACCTGCCATGGGCAGTGGCTGCCGCCCATGGACTTCCACGAGGGGTTTGCCCTGCTGCGCGGCCTGGGCAAGCTGTCCTCGGGGGACATCATCTCTCAGGATGCGCTCACCGCGGTGCACTGGACGCACCGCAATTTTGCCTTCTTCGTCTTTGCCCTGCTGGGCTCGCTGGCCTGGCGCTGGCGGCACACCCGCGGGCTGGCAGGTCCGGCCCGGCTGCTGCTGATCCTGCTGGTCCTGCAACTGCTCACGGGCCTGACGACCATCTTCTTCCAGTGGCCGTTGCTGATCGCCGTCCTGCACAACGGCGGTGCGGCCGGGCTGGTCCTGGCGGGCGTCACGCTGCTGTGGCGCCTGGCACGGGCCGGGAAACCCACTATTACCGCGGCTGGGGAAACCCCCTAGAATGATCTCATGACTACCAGCATCGCCCGACACTCCCTGCTGCACCAATATCTGGTGCTCACCAAACCGCGCGTGACGCAGCTGGCGGTGTTCTGCGCCGTCATCGGCATGTTTCTGGCCACGCCAGGCCTGCCGGATCTGTGGCGCGCCCTCGCAGCCACGGTCGGCATCTGGCTGCTGGCTGCGGCAGCCTTCTCGATCAATTGCCTGATCGAACGGGAAACCGACGCGCGCATGAGCCGCACGGCGCGCCGCGCCACTGCGTCGGGCCAGATCGCCGATTACCAGGTGCTGCTGATGGCAGGCCTGCTGGGCGGCATGGGCATGTGGATCCTGTATGTCTGGGTCAATGCCCTGACCATGTGGCTGACCTTTGCCACTTTTGTGGGCTATGCCCTGATCTACACCGCCATCCTGAAGCCCCTCACCCCCCAGAATATCGTCATAGGCGGCCTCTCGGGCGCCATGCCGCCCGCGCTGGGCTGGGCCGCCATGGCCAACGCCGTGCCGGCCGAGGCCTGGCTGCTGGTGCTGATCATCTTCATCTGGACCCCGCCGCACTTCTGGGCCCTGGCCCTGTACCGCCACCACGACTATGAAAAGTCGGGCCTGCCGATGCTGCCGGTCACCCACGGGCAGAATTTCACCCAGTTGCACGTCCTGCTCTACAGCATTGCGCTGTTCGCGGCCTCCGTCCTGCCCTTTGTCGTCCGCATGAGCGGGCCCGCCTACCTGGCGGCAGCCTGCCTGCTCAGCGGCCGCTTCGTGTGGCAGTCCTTCGTGCTGTATCGCGACTACTCCGATGCCCGTGCGCGTAAACTGTTCCACTACTCGATTCTTTATCTGGCGCTGCTGTTTGCCGCGCTGCTGCTGGACCACTGGATTGGCCTGGTCCTGACAGATTCCATGATTCACGCAGGTTGAGCATGACCCATCCGTTTTCCGCAGCACGGCGCAGTCTGCTGGCCGGCGCCGTCGCCGCACTGCCCGTGGCATTTGCGGGCTGCACGCCTTCCCCCCCACAGCCGCTGCCCTTCAAAGGCAACGACATCACCGGCTCGCACCTGGGGCGCGATCTGGACATGACCGACACCAGCGGCCAGGAGCGCACCCTGGCAGATTTCCAAGGCAAGGTCCTGCTGGTGTTCTTCGGCTACACCCAGTGCCCGGACGTCTGCCCCACGGCCATGGCCCAGGCCGCCCAGGCCATGGATCTGCTGGGTGACCAGGCCAGCCAGGCACGCGTCATCATGGTCTCGGTCGACCCGGCACGCGACACGCCCGCGATCCTGGGCGCCTATGTCCAGGCCTTCGACCCCGCATTCATCGGCCTGACCGGCACTGCCGAACAGCTGGACAAGACCGCCCGCTCGTTCAAGGCTTTCTATGCCAAGGAACCCGGTCCCACGCCGGGGCACTACGCCATGAGTCATTCCTCGGCCTTTTACCTGATGGATCAGAATGGCGAGGCCCGTGCGCTGATCAGTTCGACGGCCACGCCGGAAGACATGGCGCACGACATCGGCCTGCTGCTGTGACCGTCACGCCCTGTCCGCACCGTCCGGCGCAAGCGCCGCCGGCGTGGGGCGATCGAACCCGGGCAGCGGCTCGTGCTGACGCTCGCCCGATTCGAACTGCTGCCAGACCTCGACCGCACGCAGACGCTGGCGCACAATGGCATCGATTTTTTCCCGCAATGCCGGGTAGCGGTCCTGCAAGCGCTTGAAATCGCGCTCCAGCAGCATCAGCAGCCGGCTGTAGCCCAGCGAGCGGGCCCGTGCCTGGAAATCATGATCCATGGCCAGTGCCATTTCACCAAAAATCTGACCACTGCCCAGTTCGGCCGTGGTGCCATCAGGCAGATCCAGCACCACCGCGCCGGAGGCCACAAAATACATGGCACGGCTGCGGCCAACCCGGGTGGGAATGTCCTGGCCCGGTATCATCAGGCGCGGCTTCAGCACCCGGCGAATGGCCGTCATGGCGGCGTCATCCAGCCCCTCGAACAGCGACACCCGCTGAATCAGCGTGGCGGCACTCAGGGTGATGTCCAGCTTGCCGGATTCCTCCAGATTGCCCCAGCGCGTGTCCACCTGCTGGATCAGATCGGAATAGGTTTCCCCGCTGATCAGGTTCTGCGACAGCATGTCGCGATAGCGCATGCGTTCCATGGAGCGCGCCATGCGCGCCAGATAGGCCTCCTGCAGATGCCGGGCATAGCCGGGATACTGCAGCGCCAGGGCCTGCAGGGCGCCTTCCAGCAGGGTCAGGCGGCGCTGATGGGCCGCCACGATGATTTCGGTGGCCTCGGATCCGAGCAGCGGCTGCACGTCCGTGCGCGCAAACTGGATGAGCCTGCGTGCGACGGCCCATTTGCACATCAGATTCGTGAAGCGTTGCGCCAGAACGCGCGCCAGCCAGAACTGCCAGCCCGTCAGGTGATGCAGCCAGAGTGCAAAGCGCAGGCTGGTGGAATAGTGCAGATCGCCCGCGATGGCGGCTTCGAAGCCCTGCAGCCCGCCGCTGCGCACGGCATCGCCCAGGCGCTCTGCACGCGCCAGCAGGGATTCGGCCGTGCGCCAGTCCACCACCTGCGCCTTCAGAGTCTCGAAGAACATTTCTTCTTCGCGACCCGCCAGGATGCCCATGCCCACGGCAACCTTCTGGGCGTCACTGAGCTGGCGGACCTGGGGCGCGCCGACACTGGCCTGGCTGGCATCGAAGACGGCATGCAGACGATCGAGCACTTCCGGGCCGATGTGCTCGTGGCGGGCCATTTCATCGATCTTCAGACGCAGGGCCTCCAGCTCGACGACCTGCGCCTGGTCGCGCAGCGTGCGGTCCACCGGCGAGAGCTGATTCAACCCGAGGCGGTGGATCAGCGGGCGCAGCGCGAGTCCATTGATGAACAGCGTCATGAGCACGAAGCCGGTCGTGGCCACGGCGATGAACTGGCGGGCTTCGTGGGGCACTGCCGGCTGCTCCGTCACGGCCAGTGCCAGGGCCAGGGACACGGCGCCACGCAGGCCGCCCACCAGCATGACCACCCGGTAGGACCTGCTGACCTGGGTGCCGAGGCGCAAGCGGCTGAGCAGTGGCAGCAGGCCATAGACCATCAGGCCGCGGGCGCACAGCGTGACGACGAATACCACCAGGGTCAGCAGCACTTCCATCCAGGTGATTTCCGCCATCATGCGAGGAATGAGCATCGCCGCAAAAAGAAAGATCAGGGAATTGGCCCAGAAGCCGAACTGCGCCCAGGCACCCTCCAGCTGCTCGAAGGTCGTGGGCGACATCCGGGTGCGTCCGCTGGACCCGACCACCAGACCCGCGATCACCGTGGCGACCACGCCAGACACCCCCAGATAATGTTCCGCCACGAAAAACGTCATGTAGGCCAGCGCCACGGTCAGGGTGACTTCAGCCGCCGGCCAGCCGCGCAGCCAGCCGAACAGCGACATGGCCAGCCGCCCCATGGCGAAACCGGCCAGGCCGCCACCCAGAAAGCTCAGCAGGAAGCTGCGAACGATTTGCGACGCTGAGGGGGACACCCCGCTGAAGAGCATGGCCAACAGCACGGAATAAAGGGCAATGGAGGCCGCATCGTTGAACAGGGCCTCGCCTTCGACCAGCGTGGTGAGGCGGCGCGGCGCACCCACCTCACGGAAAATGCCGATCACGGCAGCCGGATCCGTGGTCGCCACGATCGCGCCCAGCATCAGGCATACCACGAGCCCGTACGGGGAAATGGCCGCCAGCGAAAAGCCGACCGCGACGGTGCAGACCACCACGGCCACGATCGCCATGACCAGAATCGGGCTGATGTCATCGAGCAGGCGGCGGAAGTTCATGGCCAGCGCGGTCTCGAACAGCAGTACGGGCAGAAAGACGTATAAAAACGTCTCTGACGAGATCTCGAAGTGCTGCAGGGTGTCCAGGAAATCCGCCACGAGACCGGGGGCCCAGCCGTGCACATGGATGACCACACCCAGGACGAAGCCGACGATGGCCAGCAACACGGAATGCGGCAGGCGCAGCCGCCCGGCCAGAGGCTGCATGAAGGACACGAGGGCCAGCAGTGCCGCCAGACCGAAGACCAGGAGGCCGATTTTCATGATGACATGAGAAAACAGGGAGGCCCCGACAGAATAGCGGTTTTAATGCGGACTTTGGGCAAAAAAAAGGGATGCCCGATTGCAGGCATCCCGATAACATCCGCTTCGATAGGGAGGGGAAGAGGAGAAGCAGAAGCG
>JACDJC010000907.1_pt1 | contig 29806 bp, 23 predicted proteins | sample 7454191 | NCBI WGS metagenome assembly JACDJC01 (sample SAMN14253291, study PRJNA609438) | sludge metagenome | isolation source: sludge after 25d culture with pyrite and EDTA | collected 2018-12-20 | reverse complement strand
TCGAAGAAGAGGGCCACCCCGGTAAAGGCGGCGCTGAACTCGTCGGTGGAAACCGTGCGCGGCCCCATGGCCGGATCGTTGAGAAAGACCTTGTCGTGGCCGAATCCCTCCACCACGAGGAAGTGGTTGAAGTTCCAGAAAACGATGAAGGGGGTGGGGTGTTTCTGGAGGTTTTTCAGGGTGGTGATCTGCTTTCCCGAGGCCTTGAGGCCGTAGGTGCGCGCCGCCCGGAGGATGTTGCTCGCCTTGCTGCCGTCACGGGAGACGCCGCAGGCCACCCGCAGCTTCTCCAACGGCTCGAAGCGTTTGTGGTACCCCAGGACGATGGCCAGGGCGGCCGCGCCGCATTCCACCGCCTCCATCTGGATCACCGTGGGGGTCTTGGCCCGTTTGCCACGGGTGAAGGCGAATTTTGGGGTCATTGCTGGTGGAACCTTGTCCATCCTCACCGCCGTTTCAGTCTTCATCGTCCTGGACCCATTTTTGGGTCTCGAAGCCCAGGACTTTTTTCCGGATAAAGGGAACCACGAAGGCCACCGGGCGCTTTTGCTCCACCACCACGCTGGCCGAGCAGAGGGTGCCGCCGCGGATCTGGATGGGCGGCCCCTTCCGGGTGGTCCACTTGAGACCGCTCACCGTGGACGGATCCGGCAGCAGGCACACCGTGGTCTCGTAGGGCGCTCCGTTGGCGGTGAGATTCTGCACCAGCAGGTCGTTCTGCAGCACCTGGCGCATGGCCTCGTTGTTCACCGTGTATTCCGAAACCCGGGTGACGAAGCCGCGCAGTTCGCCGTATTCCCCGGTTTCGATGGAAAAGGGGGAAATGGAGACATCCATCCCCGGATGGATTTTGGGGCCGTCGTTGGGCGCCACGTAGAGTTTGGCGATCACCTCCTCGGCCTGCTTGTTCTGGCGTTCCAACCGCAGGATCTCGGTGCCGGCGGTGAGCATGCGCCCCGTTTCCGCCGAGATGGTGATGACCCGGCCGGTGTACTGGGAGCGGAGGTTGCGCTGGCGGCGCAGCTTTTCGCGGGTCTGTTCGGCCGCCAGCTTCTGCTCGTGCACCGAGCGCTGCATGTCGTTGAGGTCCTGGCGCAACTGGTTTTCCCCCTGGATGTTGTCCACCGTCAGTTGCTGCAGGTTGGCCTCGATCTGCTGGTTCTTGTTCAGGGCGTTTTCATAATCCGTTTGGGCCTGGATATAGGCCTCCTTGGTGTCGAGCCCCTTGTGCCATAAGGCTTTCTGGTTCCGCGCCTTCTCCTTGAGCCAGTCGATGTAGCGGTGGTTGATCTCCAGCTCCATCTGGTAGTTCATCTTGTCCAGAAGCCGTTTCTGCTGCTGGTTGCGCAGGTTCTCTTCGCCGAAACGCTTCTTGTCCTCGTACTGACGCAGCAGGTTGTCCAGTTTTTCCAGATCGTCGTCGATTTGATCTTCGAGCTCGGTCTGGCCGAGGATGGCCACGATCTGGCCGGCGTGAACCGCATCGCCCACCTTGACCAGGACTTCCTGGAGTTCACCGGCGTAGAGGGTTTCCACCGGGGCTATCCCGCTCAGGGTCAAAAATGTGCCCATGGCGTCGACCTTGACGGGGATGCGTCCCAGCCACCCCCAGACCACTACCCCGGCCACCAGGAGGACCAGCAGGGTGCCGGCCACCCACATCCGCGGTGAAACGAGGCGGGGCAGTTGATCCAGTTCATCGGGGGATGCCAGCTTGTCCAGAGCCACCTGGCGGTATTGGATGACCATAGATACCTCTCTTTGACGCCCAACCCTTCGCCACCCCTTGGGGCGTCGTGAAACCTTTTTCCCGGCGCTTGCCGAAACCCGTGGCGGGGGCGGCCTTGTCCCTGTCACGGGCGGTCAGAACAACCCGTGGCGCAACCGGGTGCCTTCCACCACCAGCTTGACCACCGCGATGCCGGGAACCCGGGAGGGGATGGGCAACCGGTAGATCCCCTCGAATCCCGCCGCCACGGTGGCGATCAAGAGATTTTGCCACTCCACCGCCAGGCTGTCCTCGCTGTGGTCCGTCAGGGCCTCCCAGGGCAGGTCGGCCGAGAAGGAGGCGAAGTAACGGGCCGTTTTTTCCACGGCCTCCCGGTTGGGATGGCGCATCTTGAAGCCCATGTCCTCACGGCATCCATGCAGGTAGGCCAGGCGGCTCTGGGCCGCTTCGGTAATGGCCCGCACCGCGGCCACTTCGGCCGACGCGTGGGCCCCGTAGCCGATGTTGACCCGGATCCAGGCCACCGGGGCCAGGGGATCGATGAGGGCCGCCCAGAAGAGATGAACCCGGTCCACCGGAGCGGCGAGGTGCAGGAGGACCAAGTCCAATCCGTTGCGGCGGACCTTCTCCGCCAGGTCCCCCACCGTGGCCCGGGGGGCGCCGGAAAGCGCCACCCGGCGCGTGCCATTTTGCCTGAGGGTCAGGCGCCCGGTGGCGTCGAAGCACGAGGAGATGCCGTGGCGTTCGAGGATTTCATACAGGGCGTGCAGTTGGGCCTCTTCGATACAGTTGCCGCTGGCCAGGCCGTTGGCGGTAAACCCCAGAATCCGCGGCTGGCGCGGAAAGATGGCCGCCGCCGGTACCATGACGGTTCCATCGGCACCGTGGGGGTGGAGCACCTCCATGGGAATCCAGGAGATGGGGACCCGATCCGTGAAATAGACCCGCCGATCGAAGCGTTGCAGGCGATGGGGGAACACCACGGCCTGCCCCCGGGCTGTCAGCGCCGCCGCCGTGGCCAGTTGCTCCCGGGGATCCATCAAGGTGGCGTGGAAACGTTCGATGGCTTCCATGCGGGCCGAAACGGCGGCGTCCACCGGTTGCGCCCCCTTGCCCCAGGAGATCTGGAGCAAGGGATTTTGCGGGGTAAAGGCCGCATGGACCGGGATTCCGAGGCGGTCCAGGCCGGTGAGATCCGCGCAGCGCCAGATTCCGCACCCTTCCAGGTGGCCGGTCACCAGGGACAGGGTCTCCTCGGGGGGGCGCAACCGGTGGGTCGCCCGGCGATACCGTTTAACGGTCATGGCCCGTCCCCGTCCAGGACGGCCCGGGCCAAGTGCTCCGCCGCTCCGCTGAGACGCAGGGCCTCCATCAGGGCCACCGGCTCTTCCCAGGCCAGACCGAAAAAATCCGGCCCCCGTTCCACCACCCAGGCCCCCAGGGCCCCGGATTCATTTTCCGGAACGTCTATCCCGTGCTCAACGGCCCATCGGGCGGCAAAGGGGAAAGGATCCGCCACCGTGGGCAGCAGGTCCCCTCGCCGCGCCTGGGCCCAGTCCACCAGGCAGGCCCGTTCCATCAGGGCCTCCCATTCCATCCGGGTGAGGGCGTTGGCCAACAGAAAGCTTTGAAATCCGTCGGCATGACGGGTCAGGGCTGCGTCGCGGTTTCGGGCCACCTGCTCCGGCGGGGGCGCAAAGCCGTGCTCCAGGGCCCAGCGATGGATGAAAAATTCGTTCCGCAACCGGGCCCGCCAGCGGGGGAGGGTCTTCCGGGCTGCGGCCAGGACCTTGTGGCCGTCCACGGTGCGTTCACCGAGCACGAAGGGCCGGAAGCCGATCTCGGTCAGTTGCCACCGGGGTCGCAGCAGGCACCTCACCGGATCCGGTGCCTCGTTGGGGCCCTCTTTTTCCGGCGGGGAGGCCAGGGCCAGCGCCACCGCGGCCAGGACATCCTGCCGGCGGATCGCGGCGGCGTGGTCCCGGAGCCCGTGGGCCGCGGGCCCGGCCTGGGAGGGCGGCAGGTGGTGATGAATCCAGGTGGTCACCTGGGCCCAGGATCGTCGGGGGTAAAAGGTCTGGCGACAGTGGCGTGTCAGGGCCTCGGCCAAATCGTGGCCCAATCCCCCCACGGCCCGGGCCAGGGCCTGGTTTAGAAGGGCCAAGCAAAACCCGTCGGCACCGACCATGAAATCCTCGTCCCGGACCATGGTCTCGCGACTGGCCAGGGAAAAGAGGACGCCCTGCCCGCCCATGCCCATGGGCCCCATCTCCACGGCCCGCAGGGCCCCGGTTCCCCCGGCGCCCAGGACCCGAATGCCCGCCGCCAGCGCCGAGGCGATTTCGCGATGCCAGACGGAAGGTCCGTTTCCGTGGTGGCAATCCACGATCACCAGGGCCGAGACGTCGGCGCGGATCTGTCCCCATACATCACCGAGGGCCGCGGCGGGTCGTGGCACCAGGCGCGATGCCCCGGCCACAGTGGACAAGGCCGCCGTCAGCCCAGGATCGTCGGTGAACACCACCACCTTGCCCCGGCTTTCGGTGGGCGGTGCCGTCATCCGCTTTTCGTCCCCCGATTGAGCCAGGCCCACAGGATCATCTCCAACCCCATGATAAGGAGCAGGGGGATGTAGATCACCGACCAGAGCCGGGGGTAGAGCAGCGCCGCCATCACCGGCAAAATGAACAGGGCCGCACGGGTGAGGTGGCGGCTCCGGCGTTTTTGCCCCTCGCGCCAGCGCCGCCGGGCCCGCATGGCCAGGGTCCCGGCCGGCACGAGCAGAAACAGGGCCCACCATTGCGACCGGCCTGTTTCATCGGCAAAGAGGTGGAGCTTGGCCGCCCCCAGGGCCAGGGCCGTCACCAGAAAGATCAGCCCCAGGTAGATCGAGGTTTCGGGGGATTGCTTGTCACTCATGGTGGCCCTCCTTTTTTGGATCGGCATCGTCCGAGGCGCGGCGGCTCCCCAGCATGAAGGCCCCCACCGACCCTTCGGCGAAATAGTCCAGGCCGCTGATGGCGGCAAAGAGATCGGCGTCCCCGCCGCCCAGGGCCACCCCGGCCAGCCCCATGGCCTCGGCGACCAGGTACATGGTCTGGTAGAGGCACCCCACGTCCTTGAGAATCACCGAGTAGGCGATGGACTCGTACTTCCATTGGATCCGCTGAAAACGCGAAGCCACCACGATCTCCACCTGGGGATTGTCCTGGTCGAGCATCATCTGCCGGCCCAGCAGAAGCATCCGTTGGGTCAGGGGCGTGGGATCGCCGATTTTTTCCAGTCGATGGTCCAGGGGCTGGTAGTGGTAGAAACCGGGGGCCAGCCCCTGGCACGCCTGGACCAGGACGTAGAGCTCCAGGGAATGGAGGGCGCCGCCGCCCGGGGTGGGCCGAAAGGTCACCCCGCCCAGTTCGTCGTCGTATTTTTGCTTGACCCGGAAACAGTGGTGGAGAAATTCGCCCAGTTGGCGCAGGTGGATCGGTTCGCTGGCGTAGCAGCGCCGTGAGGCCCGGGTTTCCAGCACCGGGAAGAATCCCGGGGCGGCCTCGGCAGATGCCTGAGCCGGGGAACCCGGCCGATGCAGATCGATGACCTCCGGCGACATGGGCGCCTTGATCTGGGGCAGGGGGTCGAAACGCCCCTTGAAGCGGTAGGTGGTGGCCCATCCGTTGGCGTGACGGCCCATGCGTGAGCGGGAATGGAAATAGAGGTCATGAACATCCCAGTGGGCCAGGGCCTGGTGCTTTTCCTCATCCGGCCGGCCGTCGGGATCGATCCGGCAAAGGGCTCCGGCGCACTGGAGCATGGCGAGAAAGGCGGCCACCGACCGCGGCGGCAGATCGGTGGCCCGGCTAAGGGCATTGCGGTCCACCGCCTTGGTGAGGGAAAAGAGCAGGGCGCAAAGACGCGGATCCCGCACCACCACTTCGGCCCAGGCCTTGGGGCATTCCAGAACCAGATCCCCGTCGCGTCTTCGCATCAGGGCAAAACGCGACAGGCACCAGGGCCCGTTTTCATCGAGGGGGCGGGCCGAGAACCGAAAGCCGAAGCCCAGGGGATTGAGGTGGGCCAGGACCCGGTCCTCGTCCCGAAGGCGGTAGGCGATGTAGGCGTGCTGAACCAGGACCGCCCACCAACGGTGGAAAATGGAGAGCCCCTTGAGGCCCCGGGTCTCCAGGACCCAGCCGGCCAGGGCCTCCTCGGTGTCCCGTCCGGCGGCGATACGATCCACCACACCGGGCAGGGCCGCTTGGAGCTTGGTCAGTTCCAGGGCACCGAACTGGGTCCGGAGCCGGGTTTCGTTTTCCTGGCGCTGGAGGGTGGCATCAGGTCTGAAGGTGACACAGTACGGCATCGAAAAAATCCCTTTCTCGCGCCGGGCCAAGGGGCCGGCCAAACAGGGGCGGTTTAAAAAAACATCGGTATGGGGTTCATCTTCTCCTCGGGGGTCGGGGCTTCCAGGAGCCCCAGCCGCACCGGCACCTCGTAGAGACGGCCCGGTCCCAGGCGGTTCCAGAAATGGCGCATTCCCGGGGCGATGACCTTCACCACGGGCAAACCGATATCCGGGCGCGTCTGGTCCAGCACCAGGATGTCGATCCCCCGGGCCGCGGCCAGGGCCATGCAGGTTTCCACTTCACGGCGCTGGTTGGAATCGGCCAGGGAGGCGCCGGGATCGTGGCGGTGCATCGATCCTTCGGCGGGTAGCAGGTAAGGGTGGTCGGCCAGGCGTGCCGTTTGCCACCACGCGATGGCGCTCTGGTCATCGTAGAAGTAGCGTGTTCGGCCGGCGGCATCACGGCGGGATAGCGCCGGCAGGAACTGGCCCACCTCGTTGGCCGCCCGCACCAGGGCGGTGCGCATGTCCAGATCGGCGCTGAACCCGATGACGATATCCTCGCTGGGGCGGTCCACGCAACGGGAGATCACCGCCGCCACGGGAATTCCAAGGTCCCCGGTGAGGTCCAGCCCCCAGAGTTGCCGTCCCAGGGCGGCATGACAGGCCGGCAGAGCGCTCAGGTCCGGATCGTTGAAGGAGGCGAGGTCCAGGCCGGGCATGCGCAGCCGGTTGTACCACCAGATGGCCACCGCGTCGCGCTCCACCAGTTCCATGAACCCGCGCAGGATGGCCTCCTCGCGGGTGTTGCCGGCGGCGTTGCCGTTGCTGTCGCAGGCGCAGAAAAAGTGGGCCAGGTCCCGCTGTCCGTAGTAGCAGTAAGCCGCCGGAACCCAACGAAAATGACCCGCGTGCAGGGACCAGACCTTGACCCAGGCCACCTCGAGGTCGGGGTCCAGCGGCTCGGGAACGAGCTGAAAATTGGTGGCGCAGGTCCGGTTCCACTGGCGCCGTTGATCGTACTGACGCCGGCTGAAGCACAGGATTTCGTTGATTTCCAGGGCCTGGGGAGACAGGTGGCGGTAGGTGCCCTGCACGGTGGGCTCGTTTCCCTGCCACAGCCCGCTGTAGCGTTCGATGGCCTCGCAGAGGGCGCCCACCCGGGCGTGCAGGGCGGTGGTGCCCTTGCCTCCGCTGCGGTGGCGCAGGTTGCCGCGCAACTCACTCAGGTTCCCGGCCATGACGGGGAATCCGTGGCCCGCGGCGTAGCTGTGCAGGGTGGCATCGGCCGGATCGGTCTTGGAGACCAGGGAGGTGACCACCCCGCTGATGGGGCTGATGTGATGGCGGTGGCGCCGCCAGGTTTCCGATGGGGGCGCGGCCCGTCGTTCCCCTCCCCAAGCGTGGAGGTAGAGATGGTCCTCCAGGACGATGGGGCCGGCGGCCCCAACCCGGGGGGTGCCGCAGACCGGGCACTGGGGGCGTTTGACCACCCGGTGAACCCCGCACTGGTGGGTCAGCAGGTCCAACTGGGCGATGGTGTCGCCAAGATCGTTGCCCGGCGCCCAGCGCAGGCGCAACTGGAGGCGCACGAAGGCACCGGCCGCCGCCATCAGCGGGGCCCAGCGCGCCTCGGGGCGCCATCCCAGGGGAAAATCGGGCTGGTCGCGGGCGATGAATCCATCCACGTGGGCATTGGATTGGAGCCGGGAGGCCAAACAGGCGTAGCAGGCCCCTTGGGGGTGGAACAGGGGGCCGACCCAGGGCTGGACCCAACTGGCGCGGACCAGGAGCCAGGCGATCCCCTCGCTCACGGCAATGCGGTTCCATTCCTCCAGCCCCGGGTTGAGATAGCTGTCGGTGACCACCACGCGGACCGCTTCGGAGCCGGGGCAAAAATCCGGAGCCATGGATTGAAGAAATCCGGCGAAATAGTCCGCATTAAAGGAGGTTATGGAAAAATCCGATGCCACGTGGATTGCTCCGCGTCAAAAGAAGATGCTGAACGGGTTCATCCGGGTTTCCGGCAGGGGCGTTTCGCGCCAGCCCATCTTCACCGGCACCCGGGCCATGCGTTCTCCGCCCAGTCGCCGCCAGTAATGGTTGAGTCCCGGCACGATCACCTTGGCCACCGCCAGTTCGATGTCGGGATGGGTCATGTCCATGGCGAGCACCTCAAGTCCGGTAGCCTCCAGCAGCCGGCGACAATGGGTGATTTCCTCGAGCAGGTCGTCGCTGGTGGCCGGCGGGAAATCCTGAAGCCTTCTGGCGGCCAGGTCGGGGGCCGGTTCCAGGTAGCCGTGATCGGCCAGGCGGGCCGTGCGCCACCAGGTGATGGCCTCCCGGTCGGGGAACCAGTAATGGGTGGTGCCGTCCGGTTTGCGCCGAAGCACCGCCGGCAGAAACTGATTGACCTCGGTCAGGGCGCGGATCAGGGCCACCCGTGGGTCCAGGTGGGCCCCCAGGCCGATGACGATGTCCTCGGTGGGGCGATCGATGCAGCGCGAAACCCCCACGAAGGTGGGGATGGCCAGGTCCGAGGTGATGTCCAGCACCCAGAGTTCGCGACCGATGGTCTCGTAGTAGTCCAGCAGACGGGCGGCATACGGTTCCTGGAAGCTGTCGATGTCCACCCGGGGCCGGCGGATCATGTTGTACCACCACAGGGAGACGGCGTCGCGCTCGACGGTTTCCATCAGACCTTGCAGGACCGCCTCTTCCAGGGTGTTGCCGGCGGCCGACCCGTTGGAGTCGGCCAGGACGCAGATCGGTCCCGGGTCCCGGTGTCCGTAGAAGCAGTAGGCCGCCGGCACGAAGCACATGGTCTGGCGGGTGAGGGACCAGGCCCCGGCCCAGGCCACGGGCCGGTTTTCATCGAAGGGCTCCGGCACCCGATGGTAACCGGTTTCCGGCTGGGCGGCATTCCATTCCCGGCGCTGGGCGTACTGCTGGTCGCTGAACAGGGCCAGGCGACGCGGGTGAAAGACCCGGTCTCCCAGGCGGTCTGCCATCTGCCGGAAGGAGGCCGTGGTGAAGGCGTAGCGGGAGGTGATGCCGCAGTAGCGTTCGATGGCTTCGCAAACCGCGCTGGCACGGGCGTGGAAATCCGTGGCCCCCTTGCCACCGCTGCGGCCGCGTAGGTTCAGGGACAAAAAGAAGAGATCGTCCTTGAGCATGGCGAAGTTGTGCCCGGCCAGATAGGTGTTGAGCAGGGGGTTGTCCGGGTCGGACAGCTCCTCGAGGCTGTTCACGATGCCGGTGATGGGGCTGATGTGCTTCTCCAGGCGCTTGAGGGTGCGGCCGGGCGGCTGGGTCCGATGGCCGCCGGCGGTGTCCTGGCCCTTCTTGCAGGGCTGAAGGATCACGGGCTGGGGCGCCATGGGGTGGCGATACGTCTCTTCGCCGCAGGCCGAGCACTGGGGGCGGCGGGTCAGCCAGTGGTCCGTCTTGGACAGGGCCACGAGATCCAGCACCGTCACCCGGCCGGTGAGCCCTTGGTAATTCTCGTTCTGGACGATGCATTTGCCCAGCTCCAGGGCTATCAGGTCCAGGGCGCAGCGAAAGGTGTCGGGGGCCATGGTCACCGCGGTCCGCACCGGTTCGCCGCCGCTTTGGCGCTGAAGAAAGGCCTCGGCCTGGCGGTTGTCCCCCAGACGGCGGGCCAGGCACTGCCAACACCCGGTTCGACCGGGGGCGAAAACCGGCCCCAGCCACAGGGTCACCCCCAAGGGCTTGGCCAGGAGCCAGGGGCGGCCGGTGTCCAGGGCGCGGCGATTGATCTGGGCCAGCTCGGGACGCAGATAATCGTCCGTGAGCACCAGGGTGAAGTCCGCTTCCCCGTCGACGATGCGAAACCCGTAGGACCGCAAGGCCTCTTGGTAGTCCCGGGCATCGGGAAGGTTCCCGAGACAGTGCAGGGCCACGGGGGTTTCGGCCACCCGCCGCCGGGCCAGCTCCGGGCAGAGCCCCAGGTAGTCCCACCAGGCGGATTCGGAATCGGGAATTTCCGGTCGCCGTTCCACCAGGTAGCCCTTGGTGACCATCTCTTCCAGGCCCCTGAGGATGGTGGGGAGGGAAAAGTGGCTGCCCAGTTCGGCCACCAGCTCATCCCATGACCGGTTGCCGTCGGCCATCCGGGCCACGTGAACGTAGAACTTGCCGCGCAACACGATGTGACGGTGTTCGTCGAGCAGAAAGAGCAACCGGTCGCCCACGGGGCGAACCACGAGGTTGCGCTTGAAAACCGGAACCTTCAGCATGCCGTATCCTCTGAAACTTCAAGGGCTCCCGGGGATCGGTCCACCAGACGGAACCCGTAGAGGTAGTATGTTTTCTGGTTGTGGCAGAACATGAGGTGGTCGTACCATCCCTGCCAGGTTCGCCACTGGGGACGGGTGCGGATGATTTGGTAGACCTCGGGACGTTGGACGCAAGGAGGGGCCAGGCCTCCGAGGCATCCCCGGTAGAGCGCCTTGAGGTTGAAATCCGTTTCGAAAAAGATGTTTCCCGTGACAAAGGGGACCCGCAGCAGGGCCTGGTTGAGGGCCAGGGCCTGGGCGAGAAAAAGCCGCTGCCATTCATCGGCCCCGGAGGGCAGAAGGTCTTGCAGCAGGGCGCCGGCCTCCTCGTAGAAGGCCGAAAGCCGACCCGAACGCACCAGGCGGATCAGGGCGTACTGTTCCCAGGGCCACCAGACATCGCCCAGTTCGGCGGTGGGGATGGTGTCCGGGGCGCCGTTTTCCTGCACTGCCCGGGCCTGATCGATGCTCATCCGGGACAGCTCGGCCATTGCCGGAAAGGTGTCCGGCCGGGCCTGGAGAAAGGCCTCGATCATCGTGGCGAAATCCAGGCCCAGGATCCGACTCCCCAGGACCATGGGCAGGTGCAGCAGGCGGCTGAAGAACAGCAGTTGGGTCAGGTTCAAAAACGCCTTGGCCCGGCGCCAGTTTTCAGCCGGCAAGGTGGCGCTGGCCACCACGATCTCCATCTCTTCGGCAACGCAAGACGTCTGGCCGGCACGGGTGTGGGTGCCGCCCAGTTTCTGGCGCACCGTGCCGAAGGCGTGGCGCACCCGGGCCTCCATCGTTGCCAGTACCGTGTTGCGCAAGGGGCTGAAGGGGTAGACGAAGAGGCTGTTGTACTGGCCGCAGGCGACCAGTTCGCCGATTCCCCGGGTGAAGGAGGCGTAAGTTTCGCCGGGCAAACCGAGGATCAGGTCGCAGTAGGTGGGCACCCGGTCCCGGGCGTAGCGTTCCAGGATCGCGGCCAGATCCGGCCGGGGCAGGTAGCGGCGCCGGCAGAGGTCCAGGACCTCGGGGGACCGGGACTGGACCCCCACCGTGGCTCCGGCCTCGAGGTGGTGGGCGGCAAGGCGCCGGTGAATGGTGTGGACCCGTTCGGTGACCACGCAACTGGTCTGGATGCAGAAGGCTTGCAGGGGGCCATCCTGGCCGTTTATCGCGATGGCCGAATCCACGATGTCCACGTCCCGGGCCAGGAGGCCGAAGTTGGCGTCGCAAACCAGGATCTGGGCGATGCCGTGGCACCGGGCCCATTCGAGGTCGGCCTGGATCCGTTCCAGGGGAAAACGGCGGACCCGATGGTTCACCTGGTTGCCGCTCCAGCTGCAGTAGGCGCAGGCGAAGGGGCAGCCGCGATTGGTCTCCAGGGGCATAAGCCAGTGGGTCCGGGGGTGGCGTTCCAGGAAAGGGTTCAAAACCCCCGTGGCGTAGGGCGAGGCGCAACCCGCCAGGGTGGCGGTGGACATGAAGGCGGAATCGGTCCATCGGTAACGGCCGGCGTCATCGACCCAGCCAGTGGCCGGGCAGTTGCGCCAGTCTCGGGTTTCAAGGTGCTCGGCCGCCTGCAGGAAGGTTTCTTCCCCCTCGCCCCAACAGGCCAGATCGATCCATGGGTGACACCGGAGGTAGGCGCCGGCCTCGGCGGGGACCTGGGGCCCCCCGAAACAGTTGACGGCGCGGGGATTGAGTTCCTTGACCCGTCGGGCCACGGCCAGGTTGAAGTTTTCGTTCCAGATATAGACCGAATAGCCCACCAGGTCGGCCCCGGCGCAGTGGCGGGCCGTTTCCTCCACCGATTCGGACTGGAGACAGGGATCGAGAAATCGGTAACCACCGGGCCGGCGGCCGAACTGTTCGATGTAAGCCCGCAGCAGGGCGTACTGGTAGGGCAGGGTCTCGCAGCGAGTTTGCCGGGGCGGCTGCTCCGGAGGCGGTTCGGCGATGCTCCCGCCCAGCAGTTTGCGGTCCTCCCAGCGAATCCGGGCCAGGTTGGCGGTGGCGTTGACGGAAACAAAAGCGATGGTTCGGGGCCGAGTCAATCCGTGATTTCCTGTTTTTCGGCGTGCCCGTTGGCGCAGCGATGTAACGGGCCAACGAAAAAAAACGGTGAACCGCTCGCGCGGTTCATTGGGCTTGTTCGGAAACAGAGGCGCGCGGCCCGTCAAGGGCTTGGCGCGCCTCCCCGAGACAATTTTCCTAGCAGCAACAGCACGGGGTGCAAGTGCAGCAGCAGTCCCCGCCACCGGCAACGCTTTCCAGCTCGGCGTCGGTCAGATCCACGTCTTCCACCGCCTCGGGCTGCTCCAGGGGAACATACAGATCGATGGCGCCGGTCTTGAGCCCTTCTTCCCAAAGGCGCAACTGGTCATCGAGGGTCCCCTCGCGGGTGATCTTGGTGATGATGTTGACCTTGGCCGTACCCGGATCGAGGCCGGCGTCCTTCAAGACGGCGGACGGGTTGGAAAGCAGTTTCTTCTTGTAGTCCTCGTCACCGGACCAGACCTTGCGCAGTACGCTTGAATAGGCTTTCATGAAGACTTCTTTTTCCATTTTCAATCCTCCTTTTTGAGTTGGGGCCGGATCCCGGCGCCGGCTCATGGGCGACGGTGACCGACCGGGTTGCCTTGTCTTCGTTTCGTGCGGTTCCCTCTCTGGATTCACCTCCCTTCCGGGGACTCAAAGGTGGGGCGGCTTGGGACTGAAACACTTCATTGGGCAGGGTCACGAGATGTTCAAGGGGCAGGCGCTGGCTTCCGCCCCCCTCGGCGTCGATGAGCAGGCCGCTCTGATAGCGAAGGTCCACGATGCTTTTGGCCACCGTGGCCTGCGCCGCCACCACGCTGGAGAGGGCCCCATTGAGGCGGTCCTGGGCGTCCATGACATCCAGGATAGTGGATTTGCCCAAGTGGAACCGTTCGATTTCGTTGTCCACCGCTCGGCGATACATGGTTTCGGCCAACCGGTTCTGGGTCAGTTGGGCGCAGGCCTGAACCAGGGTGTTGATGGCCACGGCCACATCGTTGCGGATCTGCTCCACCGCGTTCTCGTAGGTGAGCCGGTTGCGTTCGGTCTCGGCGCTCTGGATCCGCAACTGGCCCCGGGCAGCATGGTTTTCCAGCGGAACGGTGAAAGAGAGGCCGTAGACATACCCGTCGTCGGCCGAGCCGAAGGCGTCGGTCATGTCCGCCCAACGGTTTCCCCTTTTGTCCCAGCCGTGAAAGTTTCTTCCCACGGTGAGGTTCAGGTTGGGCCACAGGTCGATGCGGGCCTTGTTTTCCAGGACCTCGGCGCTTTTCAGTTGCCGTCGGCTGGCCTCAAGATCCTTTCGTTTGTTTTCAGCCATCTCGAAGAGACGGTCCTGGTGGGCGAGGAGTCGTTCCACCCCGATAGGGGGCGGTTCGGGAAAAGCCCGGCTCGCCAGGGGCAAAAGCGGGGCGTTTTTCACCGGGATGCCCAGATCCAGGGCCAGTTGACCGCGGCTCCGGAAGAGGTCCTGCTCGCGGGCGTAGCGCTCGGCGCGCTTGGTGGCCAGGTCCGCCTCCAGGGTGCTGATGAGGGAGAAGGGCTTGGCGTCGTGGGCCACCATGATCCGGGTGTCCTCCAGGATTTTCTGGCTACGGCATTCGGCCTCGATGGCCAAGTCCAAACGCTGGCTGGCCAGGGCGAAGTCCCAGTAATCCGCCGCGATGGTTTTCACCGCCGTGGCACAGGCGTGGGCCGCGTTCAGCCCGGCCGCCTCCAGTGACAATTCGGCGGAGACTTCCTCGGCCGCGGCCGAGGTCCGGCCCCGCCCCTTGAGTAGGGGAATCACGATTTGAAACTTCAGGTTGGATTCACTGCCGCGCTGGGCCATGGCGTCGGAGCGGTATTTTCCCCCGAGCAGGTCTTCACCCACCGAAGCCTGGATTCCGCTGCGAAATTGTTTGCTCAATCCGGCCGACAGGCTGGTGGTATCCGATTGCACCAGAGCGGTGTCGTCGGAATAATCCCGCACCTGGGATACACCGGCATTCAGGGAAAGATCGAAGATGCCCCGCTGAATTTCCAACGATCCCAACGACCCCTGGTAATCGGTGGAACTGATTTGGATGTTGCGGTTGAGCGTGAGCCCAAGGGCCACGGCGTCAACGATGTCAAAACCGGATTGGGGGGCGAGGTTCAGGCGCTGATGGACGCTTTGGCGCAACCGATCCTTGGCTTGGCGGTCGTAGTCGAAAGCCGCCGATCCCGCATCGGCGTAGACGGGGTCGGTGGAGACGGTTTGATCCACGATTTGTTGCGCTTCACGCAGGGCCGAGGCTTGGAAATCGGTTACATGGGAAGAGGCCGGGGCGTCAGCGGTGAGGTGTTCCAGTTGAGAAGAATTCTCGGCGACAGCGGCATCTGCCATGGCACGATAGGTGTCGACGGGGCTTTGTAACCCCATCAGCGTTCGGTGCGCGGCGCATCCCCAAAAACCCCAGACAAGTAAGACGAAAAGGGAAGCTCGAAATTTCCAGGACCCAAGCGCCAAGAGAATCTTTCTGTCAGAGACGAAACCGTCTGAGTTGGCAAGTTAAGCCAAGGCTAAAATTTGTATGTGGAACTAAAGCGGTTAAAATCTTGAAGTGGCCTTATAAAACGTAACCGCTGTTGCTTGTCAAGCATCAATTGTGATGGATCTTAATTTTTCGTGAGCCGTCTCATTCCTGCGTCCGGCAACACTTATCCGGAAGGGGCCTTGATGCGCACACGCCAACAGATAAATCGGTTGACAGGGGAAACCGGTTTGAGAAATATTTGCAACCCTTTGCTTTTGAAAAAAACCTAAGTGAGGTGAAAACGGAAGGGAGAAGTCATGAAGCGGAGAGATTTCATTCGAAAGATCGCCACGGGCACCGCGGCCGCCGGCGCGGTGGGGATGATCCGGCCCCTGCAAACGAGTGCCGCAAAAACGTACCGCTGGAAAATGGTGACCAGTTGGCCGCCGAAATTTCCCATTCTTCAGGATGGCTGTGAACGCCTGGCCAAAAATATCGAGATCATGTCGGGCGGGCGCCTGAAAATCGATGTTTTCGCCGGTGGCGAGCTGGTGGGGCCGTTGGAGGTTTTCGACGCGGTGAGCCAGGGGCGGGCGATTCAATGCGGTTCCACGGCGCCCTACTACTACGCGGGCAAATCGCCGGAGACCCAGTTTTATTCCGATTATCCTTTCGGCATGCCGCACCGGGGCAAGCTGGCCTGGCTGCATGCCGGCGGCGGAATGGCGCTGTTTCGCCAATACTACGCGGCCTTCGACCTCTATCCCATCATCATGATTTCCACCGGGACCCAGATGGGGGGATGGTTCCGTAAGGAAATCAACTGTCTCGCCGATTTGAAGGGCCTGAAAATGAGGATTCCGGGACTGGCGGGGCGGGTGATGGCCGAATGCGGTGTCAATGTGGTCAACCTGCCCGGTTCCGAGGTGTACGCGTCCCTGGAGCGCGGCGTGATCGACGCCACCGAATGGGTGACGCCGCTCTACGACGAGCGGCTCGGGCTTCACCAGGTCGCCAAATACTACTACTATCCGGCCTGGCATGAACCGGCCACCACCGTTCCCTTCATTGTGAACACCAAGGTTTGGGAAACCCTGCCCGAAGATCTCAAAATGATCGTCCACGCGGCTTGCGCGGAAAACGTCACCTGGTCTCTTGCCGAGGCCGACGCGCAAAATGGAAAGGTGCTCAAGAAGCTGGTCACGGAACACCAGGTCCAGCTCCGAAAGTTTCCGGATGACGTCCTTGTCGCGTTGAACAAAATCACCGAGAAAGTGATGAAAGCGGAAAGCCTGAAGTCGGAAAAGTTCAAGGCCGTTTATGAATCCGCCTTGGCCTTCATGGCGGATTTCAACTACTGGATGGAAGCTTCCGAGTGGTCGTATATCGATGCGATCCGCCTCAAATCCTGAGCCAACCATTTGCCTCGAGGCGCCCATGGGGTGAAGGGGGCGGGAAAAGGATTTGAAAATGAAAAGTTTTGTCCGAATCATGGATCAAGTCAGTACGTACACGGGGTACGCCGTTTCCTGGATGACCCTGCTGATGGTTCTGCTCACCATGTATGATGTGCTGATGCGGTATGTTTTCAAGGCCGGCTCCATCTGGATTCAGGAGTTGGAATGGCATCTGTTCGCGGCCAATTTCATGCTGGCGGCTTCCTGGACCCTCTTGCGAAACGGCCATGTCCGCGTGGACCTGTTTTATGCCAGGTTCAGCCCGAGGACCAAGGCGTGGGTGGACCTGATCGGCGCGATCTTTTTTCTGTTCCCTTTTTGCGCCCTGATCGTTTATGCGTCCATTCCTTTCGTATCGGATTCCTGGGCAATCCTGGAGGGCTCCTCTGATCCTGGCGGATTGCCGGCCCGGTACATCCTCAAATCGGTGATTCCGCTGACCTTCATCCTGCTGGCCCTGCAAGGGCTTTCCGAGACGATCAAAAATGTCGCGACGATCCGAAACGGTGACTGAGCGATGGTCGAAGCACTGCCGTTGTTGATGTTTGTCGCCCTGGCCGTCCTGATCATGATCGGGTATCCGGTGGCCTTCACCCTTGGCGGCCTGGCGCTGTTTTTCGGAATGATCGGGTTCGGGCTGGATTTTTTTACCCTGCTGCCCATGCGCATCTGGGGGCGGATGAGCGGTTTTACCCTGGTGGCCGTCCCGCTGTTCATTTTCATGGGGGTCTGCCTGGATCGCTCCGGTTTGGCCGAAGACCTGCTTGATACCATGGCGCTTCTGTTCGGACGGCTCCGCGGCGGGATGGCGGTGTCCGTGGTGGTGGTGGGCGCCATGCTCGCCGCTTCCACCGGCATCATGGGGGCCACCGTCGTCACCATGGGGGTGATCTCACTGCCCCTGATGCTGAAAAGACGCTATTCCCATGAATTGGCCACCGGCACCATCTGCGCCGCCAGCACCCTTGGCCAGATCATTCCGCCCAGTATCATTCTGGTTCTTCTCGGCGATATCATGGGGGTTTCGGTGGGAGCGCTCTTCATGGGCGCCTTGATCCCGGGGCTGATCCTCATCGGGCTCTACATCCTCTATATCCTGATCTACGCCCATCTCAACCCCGAGGCCGCGCCGGGATCGAGGAAATCTTCAAGCGACGAAGAATCCCCGACACGGCTGGCAAGACGGGTCTTCAAGTCCCTTCTGCCACCCGCGGGGCTGATTCTCACCGTTCTCGGATCGATTTTTTTCGGCATTGCCACCCCCACCGAAGCGGCGGCGGTGGGGGCCATGGGCGCCATGCTGCTGACCATGGTTCGAAAACGCATGAACCTGGACGTGTTGCGGGATGTGATGCGCACCACCACGGGGTTCACCTCGATGGCGTTCATGATTCTTTTGGGCGCCACCGCCTTCGGCCTGGTGTTTCGCGGGCTGGGCGGAGATGCCATCCTCAAGGAGATGCTGGGTCAGGTCGGCGGGGGCACCTGGGGCGTCATCGCCCTGGTGATGGGGATACTGTTCGTCCTGGGATGCTTTCTGGATTTCATCGAAATCACCTTCATCGTCATTCCGATGCTCGCCCCGGTCATTGCGCATCTTGGCATCGACCCGCTCTGGTTCAGCGTCCTTGTTTGCCTGAACCTTCAGACGTCGTTTCTCACCCCGCCCTTCGGATTCGCCCTGTTCTACATGAAAGGCGTCTGCCCGGAAGAGGTGACGACCATGGAGATGTACCGGGGGATCATCCCCTTTGTCGCCATCCAGGGGATCGCTCTGGTGATCATCACGATTTTCCCGGAACTGGTCACCTGGTTGCCCCGGGTCATTTTCGGGTAACGGTGGCTCTGGCGAAAAAAGGAGGGCATCGGTTGGAGAAAGGGGCGCGCCGCCGTCGTCCGGACTGGGCAAGCGGTGGTCTCCCCACGGCCGTGGATGTTGGGTTGCCCGGGTCAATAGCGCCGGTCGGCGTATTCCAGCCAACCGCCGGCTTCGATGAGGGCCCGGTCGAAGGGGGCCAGGGTGAAAGGGACCGGCTCGCTGATGCCGTCGGCGGTAAAATCAAGGCGCATGCCTTGCATGTCCACGGCGACCCGGGTGAGGTGCGCGCTGAAGCGCTCGAAGAGCCGTTGGATGGTTTCCGGGGGCAGGGTGACGGCCATGAGGCCGCAGTTGAACATGTTTTGCCGGAAGATGCGGGCGAAGCTTTCGGCGATGACCAGGTGGATGCCGTTGACTTCCAGGGCCCAGGGCGCATGCTCGCGGCTGGAACCGCAGCCGAAGTTGGCCCGGGTGACGATGGCCCCGATCCCGTCCAGGTCCCGGGCCGCGTCGAATTCCTCCAGCACCAGGTCTTCCAGCAGGTAGGGCTTCAAGGCCGTTTTGGTCATCTCGGTGAGGTAGCGCGCCGGGATGATCTCGTCGGTGTTGATGTCGTCGCGGTCGAGAAACAGGACCTTGCCGCCGAAGTTTCGCATGGGGTGCCCTTTCGGTTGGAAGCCTGAAGTCAGGGGTGAGGCGCCTTTGGCGCGTTCAAGGTTTAAGTGGTGCCGTGGGGCATGGTTGTGTCCGGTTTGGTTAACGTGGCGGTGGCTTTGGAGATTCCTCGCCGGCGATCGGAACGACAGGGGAAAGAGGTCGCCGGCGAGTTTCGCGCAGGGGCTTCCCGGTCTTCTTTTGTAGGAGCGGCTCCCAGCCGCGACCAACCCGCCGCGCAGGGGTTGCTCGACGCGTGTTTGAACGGGTACGGGTTTTCGGCGCATAGCCCTTGCCGATGCAATCTTTCCAGTCACGGCTAGGCGCCGCTCCTCCAGATGTCCAATGATCAACCGCCAATGCTCAATGACCATTTTCCGCCGACGAATCAAGGTCCCGGGCGCTCGTCAGGCGACCGGCCACGGCGGTGGCGGCCGCGGTGGCGGGACTGACCAGATGCACCATGCCGCCCTTGCCCATGCGACCGGGAAAGTTGCGGTTGGTGGTGGAGGCGCACACTTCCCCCTCGGCCAGCACCCCGTTGCTCATGCCCAGACAGGCGCCGCAGGTGGGGTTGGTGACGCAAAAACCCGCCGCCATGAAGACCTCGATCAATCCCTCGGTCAGGGCCTGGTGATACACCTTGGGAGTGGCCGGCGAGAGGATGGCGCGCAGGGAAGGGTGGACGCGGCGACCGCGCAACACCGCCGCCGCCTCGCGCAGGTCTTCGATACGGCCGTTGGTGCAGGAGCCGATATACACCTGATCCACCACCACGTCCCCCATCTCGCGCACCGGGCGCACCTGGTCGGGCTTGTAGCCGAAGGTGGCCAATGGTTCCAGCCCGGAGACATCAACGGAAAGGGTGGCGACGTAGGCGGCGTCCGGGTCGGGCCACCACGCTTTGAAGGCTTCCAGGGCCGCCTGGCGGTGGGGGTAGTCGTCTTGGATAAACGGCCAGAGATAGTCCACCGTAACCGGGTCCGGCCGGCAGATGCCGCAGGTGCCGCCGGCTTCGATGGCCATGTTGCACAGGGTCATCCGGGCTTCCATGCTCATGGCCTCCACCACCGGGCCGTGAAATTCCACCACGCAGTCCGTGGCGCCGTTCACCCCGAGACGGCCGATGACCGAGAGGATCACGTCCTTGGCGAAGACGCCGTCGGGGAGGTGGCCGGTGATCTCGATGCGGATGGTCCGAGGGGTGTGAAAGGCGCAGACGCCTTTGAGAATGCCCACTTCCAGGTCCGTGGTGCCCACCCCGGCGGCAAAGGCGCCGAAAGCGCCATGGGTGCAGGTGTGACTGTCACCCATGATGATGGTGTCGCCAGGGCGCACGAAGCCTTTTTCGGGAAACAGGGCATGACAGACCCCGTTGCGACCGATGTCGAAGAAATCGGTGATGCCGTGGCGTCGGGCCCAATCCCGCAACACCTTGCCCTGGGTTGCCGTTTTGCTGTCCTTGGCCGGGGTGACATGGTCGATGACCGCCTTGATCCGTTTGGGATCGAAGACGCGGTCCTTGCCCCGGGCCACGAGATCGTTGATGGCGATGGGGGTGGTGATTTCGTGACAGAAGACGGTGTCCAGGCGGATGGTTTCGATGCCCTCGGCCGGCCGGTCGATGCGATGGGCAGCGAAGATTTTTTCAGCGATGGTCAGGCCCATGAAATTCCCCGTCCTTAGATTTTGGTAAAGATTGTATTCTCTGTGATCTCCGTGTCCGCTGTGTCTCGGTGGTGAATTTCTTTTCGCGGTCTTTGTCTGAAAGAGGCTTAATCCGTGTCGGTGCGCAGCACGGAGAGAAACGCCGACTGGGGAATTTCCACCTTGCCCACCATCTTCATTCGCTTCTTGCCCTTTTTTTGCTTTTCCAGCAACTTGCGCTTGCGGGTGATATCACCGCCGTAGCACTTGGCCGTTACGTCCTTGCGAAACGGCGAAACGGTGGTGCGGGCGATGATGGTGGCGCCGATGGCCCCCTGGATGGCGATTTTGAACATCTGGCGGGGGATTTCTTCCCTCAGCCGCTCGCAGGCGTTGCGGGCCCGCTCCACGGCCCGGTCCCGGTGGGCCAACTGGCTCAGGGCATCCACCCGTTCACCGTTGATGAGAATGTCCACCTTGACGAGGTCCGTCTCACGGTAATCGATGATTTCGTAGTCGAAGGAGCCGTAGCCCTGGGTGATGGACTTGAGGCGGTCGTAAAAATCGTAGACCACCTCGGCCAGCGGCAGCTCGAAGACCATTTCCAGGCGGTTGCTCGTGAGGTACTGGTAGTTCTTGTTGATGCCGCGCCGGTCGAGGCACAGTTTCATGATGGCGCCCATGTAGCGGTCCGGCGTGATGATGGCGGCCCGGATGAACGGTTCCCGGGTTCGGGCGATCTGGGCCGGGTCCGGGTAGAGGGCCGGGTTGTCGATGATCACCATCTCGCCGTTGGTCAGATCGACCTCGTAGCGCACCGAAGGGGCGGTGAGGATCAACGATAGATCGTACTCGCGCTCCAGGCGTTCCTGCACCACCTCCAGGTGCAAGAGGCCGAGAAAACCGCAGCGGAAGCCGAAACCCAGGGCCACGGAGCTGTCCTTCTCGTAGATGAGACTGGCATCGTTGAGCTTGAGTTTTTCCAAACCAACCGCCAGTTCTTCATAGTCGTCCGTGGAAACGGGGTAGATGGAGGAGAAGACCACCGGCTTGGCTTCCTTGAACCCGGCCAGGGGGCGCTCGCAGGGATGTCGGTCCAGCGTGATGGTGTCCCCGCAACGGGTGTCGCTCACCGTCTTGATGCCGGCGATGAGATAGCCGACATCACCGGCGGTGAGTTCGGGTTGGGGCTTGCGGATGATCTGGAAGATCCCCACTTCCTCCACCTTGTGGACGGCGCCGTTGGACATGAAGCGGATATGATCGCCGGCCCGCAGCCGGCCGTCGAAGACCCGGAAGTGGACCACCGTGCCCCGGAACGGATCGTAGTGAGAATCGAAGATTAGCGATTTCAGGGGCTGGTCCGGGTCGCCGATGGGCGGCGGCAGCTTGGTGACCACCGCTTCGAGGATTTCGTCGATGCCGATGCCCTCCTTGGCCGAGGTCAGAATGGCACTGTCCGGATCCAGGCCCAGATCGTCGGCGATCTGCTGGCGTACCCGCTCGATGTCCGCCGACGGCAGATCGATCTTGTTGATCACCGGGATGACTTCCAGGTTGTGTTCCAGGGCCAGATAGAGGTTGGCCAGGGTCTGGGCTTCCACCCCCTGACTGGCGTCGATGAGCAGCAGGGCGCCTTCGCAGGATTTCAAGGCCCGGGAGACTTCGTAGGTAAAGTCCACATGTCCCGGCGTGTCGATGAGGTTGAGGTGGTAGTCCTTGCCGTCGGCAGCCCGGTAGGGCAGGCAGACCGTCTGGCTCTTGATGGTGATGCCCCGTTCACGCTCGATGTCCATCGAGTCGAGGATCTGGTCCTTGAAATCCCGGGCCTCGATGATCCCGGTGCGCTGGATCAGGCGATCCGAAAGGGTCGACTTGCCGTGGTCGATGTGGGCAATAATGCTGAAATTGCGGATATATTTCATGGCTCCAGTGAGGCTGGCAGCACATTGTCCACCCTGCCAGGGGCGGTCCATGGACCGCTGGTTGGAAGTAGAAACGCATCAAAACGTTGACTTTTGCCGGCTATCATACTAACAAACCAATTTTACGTATAAAAAACAAATATTTTTATCAAACTCCACACTGTCATGTCAAGCCGGTCCGTCGACCTGTCCGACGACTCGGCAAGAGAAGGTGCGTTTTTTTGTTCAAATGGTCGATGACCCAGGGCAAAGCGGCAGCGGAGCGCCACGCTCCGTTCTCATTGTAGATGACGACGATGCCATTCGTGGCGCCATGCATCAATACATCGATCGTTTCGGCTTTGTGGCGCATTCGGCGGACACGGCTGAAAAAGCGTTGGAAATGCTGCGCACCACCATCGTGGACGTGGTGATCACCGACATCCTGCTACCGGGAAGAGACGGGCTGGCGCTCACCGATGAGGTTCGTCAGCGCTACGACTGTCCCGTCATCGTGATGACCGGCTACAGCGGCGACTATTCCTACGAGAATGCGATTCAGCAAGGGGCCAGCGATTTTGTTTTCAAGCCGGTGCGCTTCGAGGAGTTGCTGTTGCGGCTCCGGCGAGTGCTGCGGGAGCGCGATCTGGCGCGGGAACGGGATCGCATCCTCAAAGAGCTCGAGACGCTGGCCATCACCGATGAGTTGACCAAGCTTTACAACGCCAGGTACTTTTACCGTCAACTGGAGATGGAAGCAGGGCGGTGCACGCGCTACAATCACCATCTTACGCTGCTGCTGATGGATATCGATCACTTCAAAAACTACAACGACACCTACGGGCACCTGGAGGGCGACAAGGTTCTGGCGCGCCTGGGCCAAACGGTCAAAAGCGGACTGCGGCGCATGGATTCGGCCTATCGTTACGGCGGAGAGGAATTCACCGCCATCCTGCCGGAAACCCGAGCCGATGAAGGCCGAATCGTGGCCGACCGGATCAAGGCGTCCGTGAAAAACGAGCGATTTGATCCCCGCCCGGGAGGCGAGCCGGTCCATCTGACCATCAGCATCGGCGTGACCCAGTATGCGCCGCCGGAAGACATCGCCGGCTTCGTGCAGCGGGCCGACAGGGCGATGTACATCTCCAAACAGAAGGGGCGTGACCGGGTCACCACCCTGGCGGCCTGAGCCCTCTTTGATGTTTCCATGATCCACTTCGATTTTCTCGAAACCTCCGATGACAAAGATCTTGGTCAGATGATCCGTCTGTACCGCGGGGCAGGGTGGTGGGGGGACGGCGCCGATGATCCGGCCCTGGTGAGGCGGCTTGTGGCCGGAAGCCACTGCGTGGTGGTGGCCCGGTGGGAGGGACGGATGGTCGGCATGGGGCGGGCCATCAGCGACCGCGCCAGCGACGCCTGGATTCAGGATGTCACGGTGGATGCCGCCATGCGCCATCAAGGTATCGGCTCCGAGATCGTGCGGCGTCTCGTGGCCCGCCTGGAAATCGACGGAATAAGCTGGATTGGGCTGGTGGCTGAAAACGGAAGCCACCCGATGTATGAACCGCTGGGCTTTGTCGCCATGGAAAACGCCCGGCCGATGCTTCGGATCAAATCATGAATCTCGAACCTGTCACCGTGGATCACTACGACCAGCTCAAGCCTTTTTTCGCCGATCAACACCATCGGCTCAGCGCTTACTGCCTCACCTCCATCATCGCCTGGCAGACCTGCTTCTACCAACCCCAGTTCACCGTGGATGCGGAGGGCTGGCTCGTGGTGGCGGCCGAGTTTTTCAAAAGCCGTGAAAAGCGCCATCTGCTGCTGCCGATTCGGCCGGGATGGGAACCCGAATCCGCCCAGCTCCATCGCCTGGCCCTGGATGCCGGCTTCGATAGCTTCTGGTTTATTCCGGAAGCCTACGTCCAGGCCCGTCTGCCGGAGTTGGAGCGTTACTTTTCCGTCAGCGAGCAGGACGGTTTTCACGACTACATCTATCGGCGAAGCGACCTGGCGGAGCTGCCCGGGCGCGGTTATCACAAGAAGCGGAACCTTATCCGGCAGTTCACCAGCGAATACGTGCAGTCCGGCCGGGTCGAGGTGGCACCGATTTCGCCGGCCGACGTGCCGGCGTGTCTCGAGTTTCTCGATCAGTGGTGCGAGGAACGCGACTGCGGTGTTGAGGACGTGGAAAACGATCTGGCCTGCGAGAAGATTGCCGCCATGAACGCGCTGGCGCACCTGTCGCGCACCGAGGCCCGGGGGTTGCTGATCCGCGTGGACGGAACCGTCAGCGCCTTCGCCGTGGGTGCCCGTCTCACGGCGGACATGGGGGTGCTGATGTTCGAAAAGGCCTTTGCCGGTATCAAGGGACTATACCAGTACCTGGACCGGGCGTGTGCCCGTCGCCTCTTCGAGGAGATGGCCTTTATCAACAAGGAAAGCGACATGGGTATCCCCGGCCTGCGCCAGGCCAAGCGATCCTACCACCCGGTGGCCATTTCCAAGAGCTACATGCTGACTTTGCGGTGATCGGCCATTCAATGACGCATGGTTGAACGTCACCCTTTACCTGTGGATCATTGCCATGGTGATTCCCATCTTTCAGAACCGCGAGCTGGCTCGTCGTCTGAACATCAACCTGGCGCGCTGGAAGCGCTGGTCCCGGGAATTCCTTCCCCCTGACCCGCTGGCGGGAATCCAGTCGGGCTATGCACGGCAGTACTATTTCGACGACGCCTTTCGGGTCTACCTCGGCGGCTTCCTGGTTTCCCACCTTCACCTGGCGGTTCCCGAAGCGCGCCAGGTGTTGGCGGACCTGACCCCCTGGATGAAAACCGAAGGCTTCTGTTTTGACCTGCGGGGGCAGTTGAAAAATGGCACCGGGACGCCTGCCTGCGAGATTCTTTTGCAGAAAACCCCCGCGGGATTCGCCTACCGGGTCCGCCAGCGCCTGGATCGCCGTTTGAAGGAACCGGGGCCCCCGGAAATCTGGGAAGAGCAGTGGAAAGAGGGCGCCATCGGAACCGCATCCCCACAACCGCCGCTGACCGAGGCCGACGCCTGGTGCAAGACGATCCGGATCTCCGCCCTCTTGAATGAATTTCGAAAGCTTGTGAGAAATTCAGGCCAGGCTTGAAATTAGGTTCTTTTGAGTCCTTGAACCTCGAACGCCGCGAAGCAGCCTTGAACGCGCCGCAGGCGCCTTGAACCTTGAACCGTGAACGCCGCGAAGCGGCCTTGAACGCGCCGCAGGCGCCTCTCTTACCCCGCCGTTTCGCTCTCCCCAAGCATTTCCCGTATTTCACTCAGCGGTGTCGGCTCGATGCGCGTTACATCTCCGTCTACCGCAAACCCGGAACGCACCAGGTCAACGCCGCGTAAAACCACCGCCGCCCCGTAGAGCAGGTTCATGGCCACGGTGGCGGTGTCCCGGTTTTCCGGTTTCTCCAGAAAGGTCCCGGTGGTCCACTCGTTGAAGGCCCCCATGGACGGGCCGCACCAGACCTGAAAATCAAGCTGGCGCTCAGCCATTCCCCGCACGGGCCACTTGGAGCTGAGCCCCAGGTAGGATCGAAAGACCAGCGCCATTTTGTGGCGCGGATCCCGCTGGGCCCGTTCCAGTTGGCGCGGGTCGCGCCGGGCGAAGAAGGCGGCGGTCTGTTGCCAGGTTTCTTCGAAGTCGGCGCGGAAACAGTCCTTTTCCAGGGCACTGCGTTCCTTTGGGGGAATCGCCTCCCAGGTCTCGTAGCGGCGGTAGCAGTCGTAGAGCTTGGCGGCACGGACGGCAAACAGGGTGCCGCGTTTGAGCACCTGAACCTTCACCCCCATCTCGAACATGTCCGCTGCCGGCGCCATCACCACATCGGCCTGGCCGGCTTCGGCGAGCATGTGGCGTACCAGTTCGGTGGTGCCGGATTCGATGCAGGCCTGATGGACACTGCCGGCCAAGACGTAGGCGGCGCCCATGGCGAAGGCCGCCGCCGTGGCCTGGGGAGTGGCGATACCGCCGCCAAGCCCCACGCAGATGGGCTCCTGGTACCCGTGGGCCGTCATCATCCGATCACGCAAATGCATCATGGTGGGCAGCAGGGCCAGCGCCGGCCGGTTGTCGGTATGCCCCCCGGAATCGGCCTCCGCGGTGAGATCATCGGCCATGGGAATCCGGGCCGCCAGTTCAGCGGTTTCGGTGCTGATCTGCCCCTGGGCCACCAGCGCGGAGAGCATCTTCTCCGGTGGCGGGGAAAAGAAACGGCTGGCCACCTCCACCCTGGACACCTTGGCCTTCACCTTGTTGGGGCAGACGATGGTGCCGTCGGGGCCGCGATGAATCCCCGTGACCCGGTAGCGCACCAACTGAGGCGTCAGTCTCAGGTAGGCCGAGGCGCTGATGCGGCTGACGCCCCGGCGCAGGTAAAGATCCACGATGGCCGTTTCCAGGGCCGGATCATTGGGGCTGTGGATCAGATTGAAGCCGTAAGGGCGGTTTCCCAGCGCGTTTTGGAGGGTTTCCACCGCCGCCTCCACCTGCTGGGGAGACAAGCCGGCGGCACCGAAATATCCGATCATACCGGCCCGCGATGCCGCTTCCACCATCGCCGTGGATGTGATGCCGTTGGCCATGGCGCCACAGACATAGGCGTAGCGCAGCCCGTGGCGCGCCTTGAAGCGACGGTCGCCCAGACTGGAAGGGGCCAGTGGCGGCACGTAGGCCAGCAACGACAACCCGTTGAGGGGGGGCTCGATGCGTTCCCCGATCTGGATCTGTCCGGAATCGGCGGCGGCGGGGCCGTTCGGTGCCTGAACCAGATAAAGGGGTCGGTTGACCCGCCGCAGGGCCCGGCGGATGGCATCGGTACCGGCCCGGGGCGCGCTTCCGACGGGGATCCACCAGCCGAGGTGAGATTGCAGGGGGTGGGCAGATGCCATTGGTTGGCCTTTCGGGGAGGTTGGGGCGCCTTCGGCGCGTTCAAAGTTCGAGGTTCAAATTTTGAATTTTCGACCTGAAAGGGGCAAGTTAGCCAGGAAGCCAGTCGCCTGTCAAGGCGGTAGCCCTAGCCCCGGGGATGGAATTTGCGGTGAATCTGTTTGAGCCGGTCCCGGGCCACGTGGGTGTAGATCTGAGTGGTGGCGATGTCCACGTGGCCCAGCATCACCTGCACGGCGCGGAGATCGGCGCCGCCTTCCAGCAGGTGGCTGGCAAATGAATGGCGGAGGCTGTGGGGGCTTAACGGTGTTTGGATCCGCGCAGCGACGGCGCGTTGGCGCAGAATCTTCCAGAACCCCTGCCGGGTGAGGGGCCGTCCGGCACGGGCCACGAACAGATAAGCGCTGGTGGCGGTTTTCAGCAAGGCCGGACGCGCCGTCTTGAGGTATTCGTCGATGCGTCGGCGCGCGTGCTCGCCGATGGGCACCACGCGCTGCTTGTCTCCCTTGCCCAGGACGCGAACGAACCCGGCTTCCAGGTTTACGTCCTGCACCCGGAGACCAACCAGTTCCGATACCCGCAGCCCCGCGGCATAGAGCAGCTCCACCATGGCCGCGTTGCGCAGGGCGGCCGGAGACGGTTTTTCCTCCAGGTCCAACAGTCGCTGTACCTCGTCCCGCGACAGCACGTCGGGCAGTTTCAGGCCGATTTTGGGCAAATCGATGGTGCGGCTCGGATCGGTGGCGAGAATCCTTTCGCGCACCAGGAAGCGGTAAAAACCGCGTAGCGCCACCAGGTGGCGCGCCCGGCTGCGGGCCCCCAGGCCCTGATCCCGCAGGGCGATGACGTAGCGCAACAGGACAGCGGTGTCCACGCTGTGGGGGGCTTCAATGCCTTCTGTCTTGAGGTGGTCCAGGTGCCGGGCCAGGTCGGCGCCATAGGCGGAAAGGGTTTTTTCGGCCAGTCCCTTTTCCACGAGAAGGTAGTTGAGGTATCGGTCCACCAGCAAGTCCAGAGGCGATGCCGTGGCGGATTTTGAGGCGTTCATAATGACCGCGCTCCGCGGTTTCGGGGAAGGCGCCTTACTCGAAGAGAAACGGCAGGCCATTGAGCACTTCGGCGCCCGAATCGGTGACCACCACCTGGTTTTCCAGGCGGATTCCTCCCCAGCCTTCGATGTAGATCCCCGGTTCCACCGTAACGATCATTCCTTTTTCCAGAACGGAATCGCTCAGCGGCGACAGACGCGGGGCTTCGTGGATCGCCAGGCCGGTGCCGTGGCCGAGGCCATGGCCGAATTTTTTGCCGAAGCCGCTTTCCGCAATGTGACGCCGCGCCACGGTATCCACCTCCCGTCCAGTGATCCCGGGGCGGATGGCGGCGGTGGCCATCTGCTGGGCCTGACGCACCACCTTGTAGATGCGGCGGAATTCTTCGTCCGGCGCGCCCAGAACGAATGTGCGGGTGGTGTCGGAGCAGTAGCCGTTGAGGCGCACCCCCCAGTCGATGAGCAGCGGCTCGCCCGTTGCGACGGGTCGATCCCCCGGAATGGCGTGGGGTAAGGCGCTGTTGGGGCCGGCGGCCACGATGGTGGGAAAGGACATGGCGTCGGCGCCGGCCTGACGGGCGGCGGCTTCCAGGCCTTGGGCGATCTGCTTTTCCGTCATGCCGGGTTGGATGTCGGCGGTGATTTGGGTGAAAACCGCTTCGGCGATGGCCAGGGCCGCCCGGGTGGCATCGATTTCCTCGGGGCTTTTGACGGCCCGAAGAGGCTCCACCATTTCTTCCACCGGCACCAGTTCCACCTTCAGGCCGGCGCTGGAAAAGGCTTCCAGGATTTCGGCGTGCCAGGCCAGGGAAATCCGGCGGTTTTCCACTCCCAGGCGCTTCGCTCCCAGGGGCGCCATCAAAGCGGGCAGTTCGCGGGTAAGGCCCCGGGTATACACCACCACGTCAAAATCCGGCGCTTCCCGGCGCGCCTGGAGCTCGAAGCGCGAATCGGTGGCCAGGATGAGATGACGGCGGCCGATGATCAAGGCCCCCGCCAACTCGTCGAATCCGTTGTCTTCACCTGTGAATCCGCTCAGGTAGCGGCGGTTTTCGGCAATCAGCACCAAAAGGGCGTCCAGATCGCTGGACGCCAAGGATTCTCTCAGTTGCGCGATGCGACGCGGCACGGTTGGGGGCATGGTTGATCTCCGGCGCCTTCGGCGCGTTCAAAGTTCAAGGTTCAAGGTTTGCGGGGCGTTTAGGGGGCAAGATGCCGGGTTCAGGGGGAATTCGCGTTTTCCCATGGCACTTCCCCGGCTCGGCTAGGGGCCGCCGACGCCTGGACATCCCACCAGCGGTGGTTAACGTCTCAAATCACGATCCAAAACGCAACCATAACCCTCTTGGAAAGGAGGATCGCCATGGAAACCAAAACCGTCACTGTCCCCAATATCAGTTGCCACCACTGCACCCGCACCATCGAGAACGAACTGGGAGAGTTGGCCGGTGTCGCTTC
>JACDJC010000906.1_pt1 | contig 29826 bp, 23 predicted proteins | sample 7454191 | NCBI WGS metagenome assembly JACDJC01 (sample SAMN14253291, study PRJNA609438) | sludge metagenome | isolation source: sludge after 25d culture with pyrite and EDTA | collected 2018-12-20 | reverse complement strand
CGTTCTCGCACGCCAGGATCAGGATGCGCGGCTTTTCGGCGAACTCGTCGGGAAAGTCGACCGCCTTGATCTGCGCACCGACGGTGTTGACCGAGTAGTTTTCGAACGAGATCACCCGTACCGGGCAGGCGCCCATACAGGTGCCGCAACGACGACAACGCGATTCGTTGAATACCGGAAAGCGTTTTTCATCCTCGTCGATGGCGCCGAACGGGCATTCGACGGTGCAGCGCTTGCACTGGGTGCAGCCTTCGAGACGCACTTTCGGGAACGATAGATCGCCGGAACGCGGATGCGCGGCGCGGCCGAGCTCGGCGTTTTCCAGCGCCTGGATCGCCTTCAGCGCGGCGCCGGTGGCGTCCTCGCGTGCCTGCGTCATGTCCATCGGGCGGCGCACCGGGCCGGCGGTGTAGATGCCGGTACGACGGGTTTCGTAGGGGAAGCAGATGAAGTGCGAGTCGGTGAAGCCCTTGGTCAGCTGCGGCACGTCCGGGCCCTGACGATAGGTCAGATTGAGAATGGAAATCGGCTTGACTTCGACCTTCGGCTCGGCGCCCTCTTCCGCTTTCTCGGCTGCCGCCGCCGGGGCGTCGATGTTGATTCCCGAATTCGCCACCTGGCCGGTCGCCAGCACCACCAGATCGACGTCCGCCATCGCGGCGTTGGCGTCGTCCAGAATCAGATCGTGGAACTTGACCGTGCTGGTGGCGCCATTGGGCACCACTTCGGCGACCTTGCCCTTGGTGAAGATGACGCCTTTTTCCTGCGCGCTGCGGTAGAAATCCTCGCCGTTGCCGGGGGTGCGCAGGTCGGTGTAGATGATGGTGGTGTCGACCGACGGGTTGCTGTCCTTGAAGTACATCGCCTGCTTGATGCTGGCGTTGCAGCAAAAGCCCGAGCAGTACGACAGGTGCTGACCGGTGGTGTCGCGCTGTCCGGCGCACTGCACGAACACCACCGATTTCACCGGCTGGTTGTCCGAGGGACGGCGGATCACGCCGTCGCCGGCTGCGGCGGCCTTCGCCAGCGCTTCGAGTCCGGCCTGGTCGACCACGTTGGGCGACTTGCCGCCGCCGAGTTCCGGCAACTTGTTCATGTCATACAGGGTGAAGCCGGTCGCCTGCACGATCGCACCGATGTCTTCGGTGTGGGTTGCACCCGATTCGGTGGCGACGTCGACCACGAAACGCCCCGGTGCGCCGTCCGTTTTGGCGATGGTCGCGTTCAGATAGACCTTGATGTTGCTGTCGGCCTGTACCTGCGACACCAGATCGGCGACGCCGGGGTCCACCCGCGACTTGAACGGCTCGCGTACCGGGCCACGCTTGTAAAGTTGGGCGCCCCAGCCGCCGAGTGCGCCGGTCTTTTCGACCAGCACCACCGGGTAACCGGTCTTCGACGCCTCGATCGCGGTCGTCATGCCGGTAACGCCACCGCCGACCACCAGCAGGGTCTTGCTGCTGCCGGTATTGGGGTTGCCGCCGGGCGCGGTCATCGCCTTCACCTCGGCGCAGCCCATGCGGACATAGTCTTCCGCCATTTCCTGGGTGGTTTCGCGCGCCTCGTCGGTATCGGGGCGAATCCACACCACGCCTTCGCGCAGGTTGGCGCGTGCCACCGCATTTTCCGGGAAGAAAAACGCTTCGGTCTTGGCGCGGCGCGAACACGCGCCGATCATGATGTGAGTGACGCCGTCGTTGGCGACGTCGTTCCTGATCATCGCCACGCCGTCGGTGTTACACAGGAAATCGTGCGATTTCACCAACGGCACCTTGCCGTCCTTCTGTGCGATCTTGACCAATGCGTCCGTGTCCAGACGCTCGCCGAGTCCGCAGCCCTTGCAGATATACGCTGCGACTTTGATGTCAGCCATTGTTTAAGCCTCCGCCTTTGCTACTTTGTTGACCACCTGGATGGCGCGCAATGCCGCCGCGGTGGCCGATTGCACCGCACGGTTCACGTCCAGTGCGTTGGTTGCACAACCCGCGCCGAATACCGCACCATTGGCCGGATCGGCCTCGATGAAGCCGCTCGAATCGGCGACGATATGGCCGGGGATATTGATGCCCTTGACCGAGGGCTCCATGCCCACTGCCAGCACCACCAGGTCGTGCGGCGTGGTATAGCGCTTGTAGCCTTCGGTGTTGACGCCCCAGCAGACCGGGTTGCCGTGCTCGTCTTCGGTAACTTTCGCCACCTTGGACTTGATGAAGGTCACCGACGAATCAGCCTGCACCTTCTGGTAGAAATCCTCGAAGCGGTCGATCGCGCGGATGTCGATGTAGTAGATCGTCGACTTGCCGTCTTCCGGATACTTTTCGCGCACGTAATGCGTCTGCTTGAGCGAGGCCATGCAGCAGAAGCGCGAGCAATGGCGCAGATGGTTCTCGTCGCGCGAGCCGGCGCACTGGATGAAGGCGATATTTTTCGCTTCCTTGCCGTCGGACGGACGCAGGATCTTGCCGCCAGTCGGACCGTGGATGTCGGCCAGACGCTCGAACTCGACGCTGGTGATGACGTTCTTGAAGCGACCATAGCCGTAGGGCTGAATCTTCGCCGCGTCGTAGGGCTGCCACCCGGTCGCCCATACCACTGCGCCGGCCTTGACCTGGATCGTTTCCTCCTGCATGTCGAGGTCGATCGCGCCGTATTTGCACGCCGCCTTGGCTTTTTCCGCGTCGGCGGTGCCGATGATCGACGGGTCGAGCACATAGCGTTGCGGGTAGGCCATCTTGTTCGGCAGGAAGGCCGCCTTGTGCTGGCCGAGGTTGTAGTTGAACGGATCGTCCACCATCGTCTCGATCGCGCGCTCGCAATCGCCGCAGGCGGTGCAGTTCTCGTTCACGTAGCGCGGCTTGACCTTGACGGCAACGGTGTAATCACCGGTGTCGCCCTCGATGCCGGTCACTTCGGCCAGCGTCAGCACGCGAATGCGCGGATTGCCCTTGAGCCGGCGCAGGTTGATTTCCAGCCCGCAGATCGGGTGGCACATCTTGGGGAAGTAGCGATACAGCTGGGAGGTGCGTCCGCCCAGCGCAGGATTCTTTTCCACCAGGACAACGTTTTTGCCGGTTTCGGCCGCTTCGAGCGCGGCGGTCATGCCAGAAATCCCGCCGCCCACCACGAGTATGGTCTCGTTGGTCGCAACATGCTCCGTCATTATGTTTCCTCCATCACGATGGATGCAAAGTAGTCTGAAATCATTCGGATTTCCTTCCTGGTAACAGGGTTTTAACCCGAGTTCAATATCCGAAATGGTACTCCGAAGCCGCTCCCCGCCGCCACGACCCAGCGCGTAAATTCAATCGAAGTTTTCTATATGCGAATAAGAGGAAGTGCACTTCGCGAGCGAGGGTCGACTGAATCCGCAGGGCCGCATGCGCAGTCCCACCGGACGGGAGCGGTGCAACTAGGCGATTGTAACCGGAAGGCCCACCTCCGGCTGTTCCTGAGCCTGCGCCGCAAAAAACCGTGCCACCACTTCCAGCTTGCGGGTCCGCGTCATCGCCGGCAGCGCGTTCAACAACAGGCGTCCGTATGGCTTGTCGGCCAGCCGGGTATCGCAGATCATCAGCACCCCGCGGTCGGTTTCGCTGCGGATCAGTCGCCCCGCGCCCTGCTTGAGGCTGATCGCCGCATGCGGCAACTGGTAATCCATGAACGGCTTGCCGCCGTTCTTCTCGGCCTGGGCGATGCGCGCGGCGACCACCGGATCGTCGGGTGGCTGAAACGGCAGCTTGTCGATCACCACCACCGACAGCGCGTCGCCCGGCATGTCGACCCCTTCCCAGAAGCTCTGGCTGCCGAGCAGCACCGCGTTGCCCGCCTGCTGAAACCGTGCGAGGAGTTCGTTCTTCGGCGCATCGCCCTGCACCAGCAGCGGATAATCCCAGCCGCGCGCCTTGAACGCGTCGGCCAGCAGACCACGCGCCCGCTCCAGCGCGCGCAGACTGGTAAACAGGATGAACGCGCGGCCCTGGCTGATTTCGAGCACCGGCAGCGCAGCGTTGACGACCGCCTCGGTGAACTCGGCAGTGTTGGGCGCGGGCAAGCCCTGCGGAACGTAGAGCACACCCTGGCGCGGATAATCGAAGGGACTGTCGACGCACAGGGTATCGGCTTCCTCGATACCCAAACGCGTTTTGAGGTGACTGAAATCGCCGCCCACCGACAGGGTGGCCGAGGTGAGAATCCAGGCCTGCGCGCGCGCGCCGAGCCGGGCGCCGAACAGGGCGCCCACCGACAACGGGGTGGCGTGCATCAGCAGCGAGCTCAGGGTGGTTTCCAGCCAGCGTACCCGCGGCGTGTCAGGGTCGTCGTCGCGTTGCCAGTTGGCCAATGTGGCCTGCACCGCCTGCGCGCGCTCGAAACAGTTGTTCAGGTCGGCGTCGCGTTCAGCCTGGGATTCCAGCAGCCGGGTCAGTTCGTCGAGTGCCGCAGTTACGGTTTTCAGGGCGTCCGGCCACTTGTCGTAACGCTTGAGGTCGGCGAGTGTGGATTTGATCGGGTTCTGCGGAAACGCGAGCCGCAGATCGCGGCTGGCCTTGCCCATCTCGTCCGCGGCGCGGCGCAGCGCCGGAAAATCCCCGGCCTTCACTGCGGCGAGGCGTTTGCTATCGCTGGCGAGTTCGATCATCTGCCCGGTGGACAGCGTCTCGCCAAAAAACTGCGCCGCGGTGTCGGCCAGTTGATGCGCTTCGTCGAGGATCACGGTATTGCAGGCGGGCAGCAGCTCGGCGACGCCTTCATCCTTGAGCCACAGGTCGGCAAAAAACAGGTGATGGTTGACGACGACGACTTCGGCGTCGAGCGCGGCCTTGCGTGCGGCCATCACGAAACAGTCCTTGAAATGGCTGCATTCGCTGCCAAGACAGGTATCGCGGCTGGATACCGCGTACTGCCAGGCGGTGGCGTCCTCGGGGATGCCCTCGGCCTCGGCGCGATCGCCGCTCAGACTGGTTTCGGCGAAGCGGGCGATTTTCCGCAGCCAGGCGGCGTCGTCGCGATGGGCGAAGCGGCCGTCGGCGAGGTTGCGCTCAAGGTGGTGATGGCAGACGTAATTGGCGCGTCCCTTCAACAGGGCCAGTTTGACCGGCGACTTGAGCGCGCGCCGGGCGGCGGGCAGGTCGCGGTGAAACAGCTGGTCCTGCAAGGCCTTGGTGCCGGTGGAAATCACCACCTTGCCGCCCGACCGCAGCGCAGGAATCAGATAGGCCAGGGTCTTGCCGGTACCGGTCCCGGCTTCGGCCAGCAGCACGCTGCTTTCGGCGATCGCCCGCTCGACAGCCTCGGCCATCGCCAGCTGCTGGGGGCGCGATCGCCAGCCGGGCAGAACCTCGGCGCACACGCCATCAGGCGAAAAAATCTTTTTAAGATCAGACATATCGGGAACGATTTCGAAGCGAAGTGTACCATCCTGAACAATCGCACCCGGATTGCGACCGGCTCAAGCTTTGCTGGTTCTTTACCGTTTAGACTTGCAGGCATCGTCCACCCTCTTCTGCCCTACCATGCGCGCAAGCCTGCTCTGTTTTTTGTTGTTGCTCGTTCCGGTCTGGGCCCATGCCGCAATTGTCCAACTCGAGATGCGTCCGGGAATCGCCGCCAGCGCCGAATATCTCGCAGGCCAGCGCGCGAAACCGGCGGTCCTGCTGCTGCACGGTTTTTTGCAGACACGTGATTTTGCAACGGTGACGACCCTTGCCCGCGGCCTGCAGGATGCGGGTTACAGCGTCTTGTCGCCCACCCTCAGTCTCGACATTCCCAACCGCAGGCAAAGCCTGGCGTGCGAAGCGGTGCACCGCCACAGCCTGGATGACGACCTCGGCGAAGTTGCGCGCTGGATAGACTGGCTGAAGTCACGCGGCCATCGTTCGATCGTGCTGGTCGGCCACAGTTTTGGCAGCATGCAGCTGCTCGCCTACCTGACGACGAGCCGGCCGGATCCGACAGTCAAGGCGTATATCGGCGCCTCGCTGGGCGAAGCCCAGATCGGCACGGCATCGCGAACGGCCCTGATGGCCGACCTGGAAAACCGGGTTCGGCACCGGCAGCACGAGCTGGTTTCCCGGCACCTGTCCTTCTGCCGCAACTACCTGTCGACCCCGGCGGGCCTGCTGTCGTATGTGCGCTGGGATCAGGCCAGAGTGCTCGCGGCGTTGCGAGCGTCGCCGGTCAGCGTGCAACTCATCATGGGCGATGCGGACAATATACTGGGACGCAACTGGATCAGCACCCTCGAACATATCGGGACACCGATGGTCATCGTGCGGGGCGCCAACCATTTCATGGATGGCCAACATGAATTCGACCTGCTGGAACACACGCTCGAATTCCTCGAGCGTATTCGACAGGGCCGGATCCGATGAGATGGTCTGGCCCGCTCTCGATCAAGCAACTCGCGCTGGCACTGGTTACCGGGCTGATGCTTCTGGTGAGCCTCATCGGCGGTTTCGCCGCCTATCAGACGCGCAACGTCGCCCGTGACCTGGAACAGCACAATCACGATGCAGCGCGGTCCGAGCTCGGTGCCGTCATCGAGCGGCTGATGCGCCGGACGGAAACCCAGGCGGACAGCCTGGCGCAGTGGGACGAAACCCGGCAGCAACTGGTCTTGCCCGAGTACTACGCCTACTGGCGCGACCAGCGCGTATACGACAGCGGCAAGCTGACCAACCGCCTGGCGCGCACGGCCCTGTACAACCAGTCGGGCACGCTGTTGGCGCCCGGCCCGACAAGCCAGGGATTTCCCGAGCGACTACCGGCCAGCGTATTGCCGCATCAGCCGGCCAGCTGGCTCGGCAACGAAGCAGGCACGATCGTCCTCTATCGCGCATTTCCGGTGTATGGCGACGAAGCGCGGCAGGCGCTGCTCGGCTACGGCCTGATCCAGCTCGATTTCATGCCTGCACTTCTGCGCCTGGAAACGCTTCGTTTCACCGATCTCGACAGCCTCAGCCTGGCACTCAAGCCCGGCGAGACCGTGGACGCGCCGCAACTGTTTTCACGCCTGGCTTTCCGTGCCCGGCCCGACCCGGACCAACTGCAGTTCCAGACGATTTTTTCACGCACCCTGCTGGCCCTGTTCGTGCTGCTGGTCGCCACCGCGCTGCTCGGCTTCGTGGCATACAACCGCCTGCTGGTCCGTCCACTGCGACGCCTGTCGCAGGACATCGACGCGATGCAGCACGACCGCTTCACGCCGCACCCATCACGTTCGCAACCGATGCGCATCATCGAACTGGAGAATATCCGCCGGTCGCTGTACGACTACCAGCTGCAGTTGCGTGAACTGCACGGCTCGCTGGAAAACCAGAATCGCGAGTTCCACTCGCAGGCGCGTCAGGATGCGCTCACCGGCTGCCATAACCGGCGTGCCTACGAAGAGGACTGGGAACGCTTCCGCCAGGACATGAAAGCCGTACCGCAGGGCGTGGCCTTCCTGCTGTTCGACTGCGACCGGTTCAAGACCATCAACGACACCTATGGCCACGCCAAGGGCGACCGTGTGCTGTCTATCATTGCCGATGCGCTGGTGATGGCGCTGCGCGCCAACGATCGTCTGTATCGTCTGGGCGGCGACGAATTCGCCACCTTCCTGTCGCGCGCCACACCAGCCCAGGCCAAGCAGATCGCGCAACGCTGTCAGAGTCTGATCGAGGCGGCCGGCTTTGGCGAACTGGGGATCAACGAGCCGGTCGGCATCAGCATCGGGATCGCTTTCTGCGCACCCGATCAGCTGGCGCGCATCGATGACCTGCCCAAACAGGCCGATATCGCCATGTATACCGCCAAGCAGCCGGGGCGCGCGCGCATCGCCCTGTACGGGGAAGACACCGAGCGTGCCTCGCAGACCCTGGTCGCGAGCCGCGAGACCAGCGCCCTGTTTCACGCGCTGGGCACGCCCGGCATGATCGAAATGCATTATCAGTCGATACACAGCATGCCCGGACGGCAGATCGATTACTACGAGGCGCTGGCACGCATCCGCTACCACGGCAAACTGATCATGCCGGACGGGTTCCTGCCGGTGGTCAGCAGCCGCCGGCTGGAAGCCGAATTCGATATGGCGGTGCTACAGCAGGTCGATGCTGACCTGTCTTCACAGCAGTTGCCGGCAGGTGTGGGGATTTCGATCAACCTGTCTGCCCAGAGCATCTCACACCCCGAGGTCGTCTCGCGTCTGCTGGAGTTGTCGCGCCACAACGCCCGCCATCCGCTGATGCTGGAAATCACCGAAACCTCGCTGATCACGCAGATGGCCGAGGTCAGCACCTATCTCGAGCTGCTGCGCACGGTTCATTACCGCATTGCGATGGACGATTTTGGCACCGGGTATTCGCCGTTGCGCTATCTGGTCGACCTGCCGGTGGACGTGGTCAAGTTCGACATTTCACTGGTGAACAAGCTTGCGCAGGACAACCGTGCCGGGCAGGTGGTGGCCGATTTCGCACGGATGATGAGCGACGCGGGCTATGCGCTGGTGGCCGAAGGGGTGGAGACCGAAGCCGTGCTGCGCAAGGTCGAAAGCTTGGGCATCGCCCACGTGCAGGGCTATCTGCTGGGACGGCCGGCACCGCTGGCGCAACTGGTTGCCAGCCACACTGGGCACGACGCCACGACGGTGTGAACCCCGACGGCGGCGACTCAGTGCTTGCCGGAACGCCAGATGGAAAACAGGATCCACAGGCTGTTGAAGAAAGCGATCAGGAATCCTGCCAGACCAAAAAACGGCAGCCCGAACAGCTTGGGGCCACCCTCCACCGTCATGATGATGCTGGAGCCCACCACCAGCGACGCCGTCAGCACACCCATCGTCAGCCGGTTGCTGGCGCGGTCCAGCTGGTGGCCGAACTGGTCCAGGCGTTTCAGGTCGAGATCGATCCTCACTCGTCCGCGCCGCGCCTCGCGCAGCAGGTGCCGCAGGTCGCGCGGCACATCCGCCAGCACCTCGAAGGTCTCACGCACGCTCTTGCGCCCGCGCGTCCATAGCGCCTGCGGCGTGTAGCGCTGCTGGATGATGCGTTCCACGAACGGAGTGACCTGGTCGATCATGTGGAACTCGGGATCGAGTTGCTGGCCCAGCCCTTCGAGCGTGATCAAGGTCTTGAACAGCAGGGTCAGGTCGGCGGGCAGAATCAGGTTGTTGTCGCGCATCACCGCGGTGATGTCGTTCAGCAGCGCCCCCATCTTCACGTCCTTGAGCTGCAGGTCGTCGTAGGTTTGCAGCAACTCTGCCACATCGTAGGCCAGCCGATCCTCGTCGAGCGCCGGTTCACCGCTCCAGTCGAGCAGCACGTGCAGCAAGGCCTGTTCGTCCTTGCGCGTCAGCGCGTGCAGCAGGTCGACGATCTGATGGCGGCGCGGATGCGTCAGCATGCCGACCATGCCGAAATCGATGATGCCGATTCGGTTGTCAGGCAGGAACAGCACATTACCGGGATGCGGATCGGCATGAAAATAGCCGTGTTCCAGCACCATCCGCAACACCGTGTCGGCGCCGCGCGCGGCCAGCAGTTTGGGGTCGAGCCCGCTGGCGCGCAGTTTGTCCGGCGCCACCCCCGCCAGGCCGATGATCCGCTCCTGCACGTTGACCCGCTCATTGGTGAATTCCCAGTACACACGCGGAATCTCCACCAGCGGGTCATCGGCAAAATGCCGCGCGAACTGATCGATGTTGCGCGCTTCCTTGGCCAAGTCGAGTTCGCGGTTCAGCGAGCGGCGAAACTGCGACACGATTTGTATCGGATCGTAGCGGCGGGAGTCCGGCACTTCGCTTTCCAGCAATCGGGCCGCGTGTTCCATGATCCGCAGATCAGCGCGGATCACACCTTGGATACCGGGGCGGCGGATCTTGACCACGACCGCAGCGCCGTCCTTGAGCGTTGCGCAGTGAACCTGGGCGATCGAGCCTGCCGCCAGTGGCAGCGGATCGAATTCGGCAAACACCTCGGCGGGTTCGCCCCCGATTGCCTCGATCAGGTCGAGACGCAGGAGTTCATAGGCTACCGCCGGCACCTGGCTATGCAGCTTTTCGAATTCGGCAATCCAGTCCGGCGGAAACACATCCACCCGCGTCGCCAGCAATTGCCCCAGCTTGACGAAGCTCGGTCCCAGCTCTTCCAGCGCGCGGCGGATGCGCACCGGCGCTTCGAGCTGGCTGATCTCGCTGGTGCTTTGCCAGCGCAGGATCTGTCCCGCGCGTTCCAGCACGCTGCCGATGCCGAGTAGCCGCACCAGATCGCCCCAGCCATAACGAATCATCACCGTGGCGATTTCGTGCAATCGCGGCAGGTCACGCACAACCGAGATGGTTTCCCAGAGCATCGTTGGTTTTTGGAATCAGTAATGCCGAGAGTGTACCCGCAAGGGGCACGCCGGATTCGTAAGCTGCTGAAGCAGCAACGACTCCGCTGTACCCGCAAGGGGCACGCCGGATTCGTAAGCGGCTAAAGCAACAACGACTCCGCTGTACCCGCAAGAGTCACACTGAACTTACAAGCTGCTGAAGCAGCCACGACCTCGCAGTACCCGCAAGGGGCCGGCTGGCAACGACGTGCGCTGCCAGGTGATGGCGGATCAGGAGCGCAGGCGTTCGCTTTGCCGTTTGAGCGAATCCGAGAGTGCTTCCAGGATGCCGCTTGCCGCCTGCGACAGACGCTCGGTGGCGGTGCTGGCGGTCTCGCTCAGTCCGGCACGCCCTGCCTGGCTGCTCGCTTTTACGCCGCTGGCCAGCTGTTGCAGCGCTTCGCGCGCCTGCTCACCGGTGCGGGTTCCGCTGTGTTTCAAATGGTCGCTCAGGTATTCCAACTCTTCCTTCAGCTTGCCGCCGGATTGTTTTGCAGTCTGCTTGAGGGTATCGACGAGTTGCGCTTCGAGATCGCGCAACTGCTCAAGGCGTGCCTTCAGTTCGTTGTCCTTGAACGATCGTCCCTGATCGGCCGCTTCACGCAGAGTGTAGAACGCCGCCTGCGCGGCACTGCCGAGCGCTTCGTCTACTCCCGACACCGCCTGCTTGAGGCCATCCTTGATCTCACCACCGCGGGCGGCCAGTCCGCCGCCCACGCCGGAGGTGATCGCGCCGACGATCTCGCGCAAGTCCTGCAGCGCCATCCTGCGCTCGTGAAGCGCACGCGCGGTCAGTTCGCGCACCCGCTCACGCACATCAGGCCCCGCCGCCGCCTCCTCAGCCTCATCGTGCCATTGTGCAAGCTGGGTGGTTTCCTCGATACTCGCTACGCTGGCATCGGGCTCGTTTGCATCAGGTGTGTGCGCGTCAGTCATGGTGAAGTCCTCGGAATCAAGATTCATCGCATTGGGCCGTTTCCCACTCAACTATAGAGCAGATTGCCACCCCATGAAGCCTGTCGCGATACCGTCCCTGTTGGCCCTGCTGCTCGCGGCGCCCGCGTATGCCAGCCCGGCGCCGGAAGACATTTTGCTGTACGCGGTCAGCCTGGTCGGCAGTCCCTATCGCCTGGGCGGCACCTCGCCCGAGACCGGGCTCGACTGCAGCGGCTTTGTCGGCCACGTATTTCGTGAGGCCGCCGGGGTGGCGCTACCGCGCGACAGCCGCGCAATCAGCGAGAGTGCAGTGCCGCTCGCGCAGCCCGAGCTGCTGCCCGGCGACCTGGTTTTTTTCAATACACTCAACCGCGCGTTTTCCCATGTCGGCATCTATCTGGGCGAGAACCGTTTCGTCCACGCCACCAGCAGCCGCACCGGCGCGGTCATGATCTCCCGTCTCGACGACCGCTACTGGCGCGAGCGTTTCGACGGCGCCAGGCGCGTTGTCCCGCCTGCTTCGGCTCGGGACCCGAATACCGGCGCAGAATAGCCAGGCTGGGTTCCGGTTCGAGCGCAGCCTGATTGGCCTTGCAATGGCTCGGATAAGCCGGATCACACTCAGCAGAACCGCATTCCCCGACAACCTGAAAGGCGGCTGGGCTGGTGGGCAGCTCTCAGCCGACAGCGCAGAGAGAAACATTTTTTAGTTATTGATAACGGTTCTCATTTTTAGTACGATTACCGCAATTCTTTTCTGCCAGGACCTGCCAACAATGAAACTGACCCGACTACTCGCCGTACTGGCGCTCACCGTCGCCGCCCTGCCCGCGCTGGCCGAAGAGGTAGTGGTGTATTCGGCGCGCAACGAACAGCTCATCAAGCCGCTGTTCGACGCCTACAGCCGCGACACCGGCGTCAAGATCCGCTTCATCACCGACAAGGAAGGCCCGCTGATGGCGCGGCTGAAAGCCGAAGGCAAGAACACCCCGGCCGACGTGCTGCTGACGGTCGACGCCGGCAATCTGTGGCAGGCCTCGGAAGAAGGCCTGCTGCGCCCGATCCGGTCGAGCGTCCTGCAGGCCAACGTCCCTGCCCACCTGCGCGATCCCGGCAACGAATGGTTCGGCCTGTCGGTGCGCGCCCGTACCCTCGTCTACAACACCGGCAAGCTCAAACCCGCCGACCTGTCGACCTATGAAGACCTGGCCAAGCCGAAATGGAAAGGCCGGCTCTGCCTGCGCACCTCGAAAAAAGTCTACAACCAGAGTCTGGTGGCGATGATGATCACCGAGTACGGCGAAGGCAAAACCGAGGACATGGTCAGCGGCTGGGTCAGAAACCTGGCGACGCCGCCTTTCCCCGACGACACCAAGGCGATGGAAGCGGTGGCGGCCGGACAGTGCGACGTAACCCTGGTCAATACTTATTATTACGGCCGGCTGATGGCGAAGCAGCCGAAGCTGCCGCTGGCGATCTTCTGGCCGAACCAGAAGCTGAACAACCAGGCTGCCGGCGTGCACGTCAACGTCTCCGGCGCGGGCGTCACCCGCTACGCGAAGAATCCGGACGGCGCGCAAAAGCTGATCGAGTGGCTGTCGTCCGGGAAGGCGCAAAATCTGTTCGCCGACGTCAACCTGGAATACCCGGTCAACCCCAGGGTCGCACCGGACCCGGCGGTGGCCGGATGGGGCAGCTTCAAGCAGAACCTGATCAACGTCAAAGAAGCTGGCAGCCTGCAGGCGCGGGCGGTAAAATTAATGGATCGCGCCGGGTATAAATAAGACTCATCTTGCCTGATCACACCGCAGTCCTCACAAAAACGCCCGCCGCGGGCGTTTTTGTTTTACCCGCCACCCGGCCCCGCTTCAACGGCTGGATGCTGTTCGCGCTCGCAATTGCGGCGCTGGTGCTGGTGCCGGTGGTGGTCACGTTTTCCGCCTTCACCCAGGTTGAGGGCGACATCCTCGCCCACCTGACCGAATTCGTCCTGCCCGAACTGGTGGGTAATACCTTGTGGCTGCTGCTCGGGGTCGGGCTCGGCGTCAGCGTACTCGGCGTCTCGCTGGCCTGGCTGGTAGCGATGTGTGAGTTTCCCGGCCGCCGCCTGTTCGACTGGGCGCTGCTGCTGCCGCTGGCGCTGCCCGCCTACGTCACCGCTTTTGTCGCAATCGGCCTGCTGGACTTCACCGGGCCGCTGCAAACCTGGCTGCGCGCAGGCTGGGGCGTGACCGGCCTGCCCGAGATCCGCTCACGCGGCGGCGTCATCCTGGTGATGTCGCTGGCGCTGTATCCCTATGTCTATCTGATCGCAAAAAACGCCTTCGCCACCCAGGGTACGATCGCGCTGGAAGCGGCACAGTCGCTCGGCCTGTCCCGCACCCAGGGCTTCTTCCGGGTGGCGCTGCCGATGGCGCGGCCGTGGATCGCCGCCGGCCTGATGCTGGCGCTGATGGAAACCCTGGCCGATTTCGGCACCATGGCGATCTTCAACTACGACACCTTCACCACCGCCATCTACAAGGCCTGGTACAGCCTGTTCTCGCTGCCGGCGGCGGCGCAGCTGGCGTCGATCCTGATCCTGTTCGTGCTGGTGGCGGTGGTGTTCGAGCAGCGCTCACGGGCGCAGATGCGCTACGGCGCAGTGGGACGCAGCGCCACATCGCGGCGGATCAAGCTCTCACCCGCACTCGCCGGCCTCGCCCTGCTGTATGCCGGGCTGGTGCTGGCGGTGGCGTTCCTCATCCCGGTGGTTCAGCTGGCACTGTGGACGCGTGAGGTCATCGCCGACGATCTCGACGCCCGCTACTGGACCTTCGCCTGGCATTCCGTGCTGCTCGCCGGAATGGGCGCGCTGATGGTAGTGGCGGTCGCTCTGCTACTGGCCTATGCCGGGCGCCGACGCCCCGGCAGCTTGATGGTGTGGACGCAGCGGCTGGCGACCATCGGCTATGCCTTTCCCGGGGCGGTGCTGGCGGTGGGGCTGTACATCCCGGTGGCGTCGCTCGACAACTGGCTGATCGACAGCGGTCGCACCTGGTTCGGCTTCGAAGGTTACGAAATCCTCAAAGGCACCCTGCTGGTGATGCTGCTGGCGTATCTGGTGCGGTTTCTTGCGGTGGGCTTCGGACCGATCGACAGCGGGCTGCACCGCATCACCCGCAACGTCGACGAGGCGGCGAAAAACCTCGGCACCGGATCGGCCGGACTGCTCACCCGGGTGCACCTGCCGCTGCTGCGGGCGAGTCTCCTGACCGCGGCGGCGCTCGCCTTCGTCGACATCATGAAGGAAATGCCGATCACCCTGATGACCCGTCCGTTCGGCTGGGACACGCTGGCGGTGCGGGTGTTCGAGATGACCTCCGAAGGCGAATGGGAACGTGCGGCGCTGCCTTCTCTCGCGATCGTCATTGCCGGTATCATTCCCGTCATCCTCCTGACCTGGCGCGGAGCGCAGCCCGACGACTGAACCCTATGGCTGAACTCATCCTCGATTCCGTTTCGCAGTCGTACGCCAGCCGACAAATCATTGCCGATCTGTCGTTCACCCTGCCGCGCGGCGCGATTGGCTGTCTACTCGGCCCTTCGGGTTGCGGCAAGACCACGGCGCTGCGCTGCATCGCCGGCTTCGAGCCGATCCAGAGCGGCGAAATCCGCATCAGCGGCGAAGTCGTCAGCCGTCCCGACTGGATGCTGGCGGCCGAAAAACGCCGCGTCGGCATGGTGTTTCAGGATTACGCGTTGTTCCCGCATCTGACGGTCGCGGGCAATGTCGGCTTCGGCCTGCGCCACGACGCGAAGGCCACGCGACTGAGCCGCGTCGACGAGCTGCTGCAGCTGGTCGGACTGGCCGGACATGCCGACCAGTTCCCGCACCAGCTTTCCGGCGGCCAGCAGCAGCGCGTGGCGCTAGCCCGCGCGCTGGCGCCGCGGCCGCGGCTGATCCTGATGGACGAGCCGTTTTCCAACCTCGACGTCGAACTGCGCGAACGCCTGTCGCTCGAGGTACGCGACATTTTGAAACGGGAAGCCACCACCGCGCTCATCGTCACCCACGACCAGAACGAAGCGTTCGCACTGGCCGACTGGGTCGGGGTCATGCACCAAGGCCGCATCCAGCAATGGGCTTCTCCATACGACCTCTATCACGAACCGGCCAACCGCTTCGTCGCCGATTTCGTCGGCCAGGGCACGCTGCTCGCCGGAGAAGTCATCAACGACCATCAGGTGGCAATCGAGCTCGGCGTGCTGGAGGGCCACCTCCCGGTCGACTGCGCCCCTCGCGGCTGCGATGAGTGTATGCAGAACTGCGGGGTCGACGTACTGCTGCGGCCCGACGACATCGTCCACGACGACGACAGCCTGCTGCTCGCCGAAGTCGAGAACAAGGCGTTCCGCGGTGCCCATTTCCTCTACACGCTCAAGCTGCCAAGCGGCCAGCGGGCCCTGTCGCTGGTGCCCTCGCATCACGATCACGCCATCGGCGAAAAGATCGGTATCAAGCTCGCGGCCGATCACGTGGTCGCATTCCGCCGCGAATAAGCCAATGCTGCCCTTGCCCTCGCCGCTACGCGGACTGCTGTTCAACGTGGGGTTCGGCTTCACCGCCGCCCTGCTGCTGATGCTGGCGGTGATCGGGCTGGGCGTCACCCAGATGGCGCAGCTGAATGCCGAGCTGGAACATGTGGTGGCAGTCAACAACGTCAAGACGCGGCTGGCTTCACGAATGCGTGACACCCTGCGCGACCGCGCGATGGTGATGCTCAACATCGTGGTGTCGATCGATCCCTGGGAAAAGGACGCACTTTTCGTCCAGTTCCTGGAATACGGCGAGCGCTACACCAAGGATCGCATCAAGCTCGGGGGCATGCTCAACACACCCGACGAGAAACTGTTGATGGATGACCTCGACATCATCACGTTCAACAACCAGCCGGTCATGTTCAGCGTGGTTGAGGAGGCGCTCGACGAGAACAACTACGGCGCGCTGACGCAGTTGCTGCAGGAAGCGATTCCCCTGCAAAATCACCTGGTGGCGGCGCTCGACAACATGACGAGCCTGCAACGCGAAGTCAACGAAGCGGCGCTCGGCAGCACCTTCAAGGCTTATCAGGCCACCCGCAACCTGATGCTGGTTCTGGGAATCAGCGCCACCTTGCTGGCGACGCTGGTGGCGATGCTGGTCGGACGCCGCATGCTGACGCAAACGCGCGAGATCGAAACCGAAAAGCAGAAATACCAGACCCTGTTCGAAACCAATTCCGACGCCGTCGTCATCCTCGACAACCAGGGTTTTACCGATTGCAACCCGGCGACCCTGTCGATGTTCGGGATGGACTCGGTCGGCACCTTTCTCGCCACCCCGATCCCGCAGCTTGGCACCCCGATCCAGGCGAACGGCGCATCCGCCATCGACCATGCAATGCAGGCCATCAACCAGGCGCGCAACGAGGGGCACGCGGTCATGGACTGGCAGGGCCGGCGCCAGGACGGTTCGGTTTTTCCGGCGGAAATCGCTTTACACGCGATGCAGCTTGAAGGCAAACAGGTGATCCAGGCGATCATGCGCGACGTATCCGAGCGGCGTGCCGCCGAAGCGGCCAAGGAGGCAGCGCGGGAAGCGGCGCTGCAGATGGCACGCGCCAAATCGGAATTCGTCGCCAACGTCAGCCACGAAATCCGTACCCCGATGCACGGCATCCTGGGGTTGAGCGGACTGCTGCTGAAAACCCCGCTCGACGGACGACAGCGCGAATACATTTCCACCCTCAAAAGCTCGGCGGAAAGCCTGCTCACGATCATCAACGACATCCTCGACTTCTCCAAGATCGAGGCGGGCAAGCTGGTCATCGAAGAGATCGCCTTCTCACCCGCGGCTCTGGCGCAGGGCGTGGTGTCGCTGTTCCAGGCACGGGCGCTGGAAAAGAACCTGACCCTGAAGCTGACCCTGCCCGCGGACGTCCCCGCCGCACTCCTAGGCGACCCCACCCGGATCCGCCAGATCCTGCTCAATCTGGTCGACAATGCGATCAAGTTCACCCATCACGGCGAAGTCGAACTGCGGCTGAGCTTCGAAACGGTGAAGCACGAAATCGGCTGTCGCTTTTCGGTGCTTGACAGCGGCATCGGCATGAGCCCCGAAGCCCAGACACACTTGTTCCAGGCGTTCTCCCAGGCCGATTCATCGACCACGCGCCGCTATGGCGGCACCGGGCTGGGGCTCGCGGTGAGCAATCAACTGGCCGGATTGATGGGCGGCCGGCTGACAGTCGAAAGCGTCCCGGATCAGGGCAGCTGCTGCACCCTGTGGCTTCTGCTTCCACCCACCGCGCTGCCGCTGGCCGAACTTCCCGAACAGCCCATGGCGCAACTGCAGGGACGCATCCTGATGGTGGAAGATCATCCGGTGAACCAGAAGGTGCTGGCGCACCAGTTGCTCGAACTGGGGCTGCAATTCACGGTCGCCGCCAACGGCGCCCAAGCGCTGGACCTGCTGGCGAGCGAGGTGTTCGACCTGGTGCTGATGGACTGGCAGATGCCGGAAATGGATGGCCTCGAAACCACCCGGCGGATTCGTCAGTTGTCCACGGACGCCTGTCGCATCCCCATCATCGCGGTCACCGCCAATGCCAACACCGGCTTCCGCGAAGCCTGCCTGGCGGCCGGGGCGAACGACTACCTGAGCAAGCCCTACACCGAGGCCGCGCTGGCGGCGTTGCTGGCGCAATGGTTGCCAAAGGCCGGCTCCGCCAGCACGAGGCTGCTCGACCTGCCCGCCCTGTATGCGCGCTATCCGGACAACCCGGGCCTGGTGGATGAACTGGCCACGATTTTCGCCAGCACCACCGAAGCCAGCCTGGCGGTGTTGAAAAGCGCGATCGAACGAGACGACGCCGAAGCCTGCCGCAAGGAAGCCCATGCGTTAAGAGGCGCGGCCGCCAGCGTCATGGCGACGGCCATCCAGCATGCCGCCGCCCGCATCGAAGCCTGCGTGCAGCAAGCCGATTTCACGACCGCTGCAGCCGAACTGACGGCGCTGGAAAAGAACTTTCGCGAGCGCGCCTGACGCGCATTGACGCCCATACCGCGGGATGCGTAGGATGCAGGCACGCCTATCACGCATATCAACATGAGGAGACACGCCATGATGCGCCCTTTTCTGCTCGGCCTCGCCTGGTTTGTCAGCCCACCGCTGCTCGCTGCAGACCCGCCTGCCGCGGCCGCCAACCCCTATCTGCAAAACGCGCCCTCCCAGGGCTGGATCGGCCTCACCCCGACGCCTTACGGGCCGCTGATGATCCAGCAGGCGCCGCCGCCGCCGTATCGCGATTACCAGATGAACCGCGTGCTCACGCCGGAGGAAAAGAAGCGCTGGCTGCAGCTGGCGATGCCGATGATGGCAAACATGATGCAGATGGACGCACGCGAGGCGATGAACTATTTCGCCACCAAATACAAGGCCAAGCCCGGCCTGTCGTTCGACGAGGTGGTCGAATCGATGATGCTGCGCGCCAACCAGGTGAACCTGAAATTCGTCGGCAGCAACCTGATGTGGAAGGACTTCAAGGCGGTGCTGGACGACGATAGCGCGCCACGGGTCGAGGTATTCAGCTACTGCGACATCGCCGTCGGACGCGACCTGCTGCGGATCATTCCCGAGATGGCGGTGTTCCTGCCGTGCCGCATCGCGGTCATGGAAGACGCCGACAAGAATATCTGGGTGATGACGCTCGACTGGGACGTGACCTGGCTCGACATAGCCGGTAAACAAATGGGGCTGACCCCGGAATTGCGCCAGGGTGCGATCGACATCCGCGCCAAGATGGACAGCGTGATGCGCGCCGGCGCCAACGGCGAACTCTGAACCAGGTTTGACCCGTCGCCCCCGCCTGGGCGGCAAATTCCCGGGCTCCCAATCCGGTCCGGCCACACCGTATTCCACATGGCGCTAAAGAGCCATCCACCCATAGTCAGAAGCCCCATTGCAGGATCCAGGACACTGCGACAATTTGTCGCACCCCGCGTTATAAAGAATCAGCCATCGATCGCCGTAATACCCGTAGTAACGCTCCGGGTATTGCGACAATTTACCGCATCCCCTGAATTTCATCGTGTTCCAGTTACCGGCGGATTCAGCATGAATGTCTTCCAGTCCTTCCCTTTGGCTGCCGCCTGTCTGGCTGCACTGCTATGCGCCAGCAACGGCGCGCTCGCTCAGACCGACCCCGACGTATCCGGCGACGACCTGAAGGCGACCGGCGAGCGCATGCGCCAAACCGTCCAGCAAATGCAAAAAGACATCCATGAGCGCCTGCAGCGTTTGCGCAACGAACGCGCCGCGCTGGAGGCGAAGCAAGCCGCCGAGCGCCGGCAGGAAGCCGCGCGCGCACAGCAGCAGGCCGAGAAGGACAAGGCTGCGCTCGCCGCGACCAAGGAAGCCAGGCAGCGCGAGATGCTCGCCGCCGAACAGGAAAAGGCACGCAAGGAGGCCGCCGCGCGTGTAGTCGAAGACGAACGCAAGCGCCAGGCCGAATTGAAGGAAAAAGAACACCAGGAAGCTGCCCTGGAGCGCGCCCAGCGAGAATCGCTCGACACTTACAAGGCCGGCTCGAAAAAACGGAAACTCGGATCGGAACCCCAGTTCGGCGTGGACTTATAGAGCCGGTCGCGCCCCGGCACCTCACCCAGGAAAGGATAAAACCATGGACATCACCCGCATCGCAGCGTGCTGCATCGGCAGCTTCGTGCTGCTGAGTGCGATCCCGGCAAGCGCGCAGACCATCTCGCGCGGCGAAGTCATCGCCAGCACCTGCTATACCTGCCACGGCACCCACGGCGCCAGCCCCAGCACCATACCCAGTATCGACTACATCCCGTCCGACCGGATGATCGAGACGCTGATGGCCTATCGCTCCGGCACCCGCTATTCAACCGTCATGGGCCGCCACGTCAGCGCTTACACCGATGAAGAAATCGTCGAGACCGCGAATTTTCTCGGCCGCCTGCAGAAGAAGGGGAAATGAATATGTCCAGAATTTCGCGTAGAGACTTCGTCAAGCTGATGGGCGCCGGCGGCGCGCTGTCGGCACTCGGGCTCGCCGGCTGCGAATCGGCGCCCAAAGTCGCGAGTTCCCCGGCCAAGGCCGCGCCGCGTATCATCGTCGTCGGCGGCGGTTTCGGCGGCGCCACCTGCGCCAAATACCTGCGCCTCTATGAGCCGACGCTCAACGTCACCCTGGTCGAGCAGAATGCCCGCTACGTCACCTGCCCCGGCAGCAACTGGGTGCTGGGCGGCATGCGCACGATCGAGGAGTTGACCCAGAACTACACGGAGCTGCACGACAAACACGGCGTGAACGTGGTGCACGACCGCGTCGTCGGCGTGGACCCCGGCAAGCGCCTGGTCAGCCTTGCCAGCGGCAAGACCCTCGCCTACGACCGTCTGGTCATGTCGCCGGGCATCGACTTCCGCTGGGGCGCTATCGAAGGCTACGACGAGGCCGCTGCCCTGCTCATGCCGCACGCCTGGAAAGCCGGCCCGCAAACCCTGCTGCTGCACAAGCAGTTGCAGGCCATGCCCGACGGCGGCACCTTCATCATGGCCTCGCCGCCGATGCCCTTCCGCTGCCCGCCGGGACCGCCCGAACGCGCCAGCATGGTCGCGCACTACCTGAAGACCCACAAGCCGAAATCGAAGATCCTGATCCTCGACGCCAAGGACAATTTCTCCAAGCAGGCCCTGTTCACCCAGGCCTGGGAGCAGCTTTATCCCGACATGATCGAATGGGTGCCAGCAAGCAGCGGCGGCAAGGTCGTGCGCGTCGACCCCAAGACCCAAACCGTGTACACCGCAGACGGCGACGCGCACAAGGGCAGTGTGGTCAACATCATCCCGGCGCAGCGTGCACCGCAAATCACCGCCGATATGGGGCTCACCGACGATTCCGGCTGGTGTCCGGTCAATCAGTCCAGCTTCGAATCGACGCGGGTGTCGAACATCCATGTCATCGGCGATTCGTCGGTCGCCGGAGCCTTGCCAAAATCCGGCCATAGCGCCAACAACATCGGCAAGATGACCGCCGCCGCCATCGTCTCGCTGCTTCGCGGCGTGGCTCCGCCGCTGCCCTCGCACGTCAACACCTGCTACAGCCTGGTCGGCCCCAACTATGGCATCAGCGTCGCCGGCGTGTATCGCCTGGGCGAAGACGGCCGGCTTCAGGGGATCAAGGGTGCGGGCGGTCTCAGCCCGTCCGACGCGAGCGCCCAGCAGCGCAGCCAGGAAGCCGGCTACGCACAGGGCTGGTACAAGAGCATCGTTGCCGACTCCTTCACCTGACCCGCCACCCCGTCAGAGACCAGACCGGGTCGCCGTCGCAAGACGGCGGCCCTTTTTTCAGCCTGCCATGGTCGCGGTGATTCGGCATCCATATCGCCTTCCCTGGCGATGCGCGGTTCGCCCTTTTGCACCGCAGCCGAACCGGCTCCGCCCACAGACACACCTCCCATCCCGCCAGTTTGCGTGACAGCAGCGCGTAAAATCTCCACCTCTGTGTTTGATTCCCGGGTCCAGACGCCCGATGCCCATGCTTTCCCACCCATTTGTTTCTGCAAGCTCGCTGGAGCACGGCTTTGCCGACGGCCTGGCCGCGATCCTGGAAAAGCATCCCGGGCTGGGCGTCTACATTCTAGTGCTGGCCAATGCCGCCTACGATGCAAGCCTGTGGGCCCGACTCGCGCCCGCACTGAAAACGCGCCATGCCGAACTCGCTGTAGCCATCACCACGACGCTCAGGCACGGCCAGAAACTGGCCGATCCCGACGACGACGTGCTGGTATTTCTCAAGCTGAATACCATCGGCTTTGAATATCTGAGCACCATGGAGAACCGACGCACCGGACCCTGGGAGCTGATATTCAACCCGATCCGCGCGCTGCGCCCGCCCCGCATCAGCGGGATGACATTCGACCACCTGCTGCGTCCCTTCGATGCGGCAGGCTTCCATTTCAACAAGGCGTTTCTTGCCCGCGAAGTACTCTGGGAGGGCGAACTCGCCGGCAAGCCGACACGCATGCTGTACAACAAATTCCCTTTCGCACGTCTGCATGGCCTGCTGGTGCCGGAACCGCTGCGCGACGCGCCACAGTACCTCAGCCCGGACCTGCACGGCTGGGCCTGGGACGTCTGCACCCAGTCCGGCGTGCCCGGCTTGTGTCTGGGCTACAACAGCTACGGTGCGGGGGCGTCGGTGAACCATCTGCACTTCCAGAGCTTCGTTCAAATGGATCCGCTGCCGGTTCAAGATCCACGCTTTGTCCATAACGGCGGCAGCGAGCCCTACCCGCTGCCCTGCCAGCGTTTCACCGACGCAGAATCAGCCTGGTTACAGCTTGATCGACTGCACCGGAGCAACACGCCCTATAACCTGATCTATCGCAAGGATTGCCTGCATCTTGTCACCCGCGTTCCGCAGGATAGTCACAGACTCAGTGAGTCGACCCGCGGATACGGCTGGAGCGAAATGGCGGGGGTCGTGACCCTGTTCAGCCGGGAAGCGTTTGAAGCTGTGAATGCAGCGACGCTTGAATCACAACTGGCAGCGTTCGCACCCTGACTCACCCTGACTCGACCAGCGGGCGGCTAGAGTTCGAATACCTGCCCCTGCTGCAATGCCGTCAGCCTCCAGTCCGGCGCGGCCGTTCTCAACTCGTCCATGATCGCCGCCTCGTTGCCCGGCTTGAGGTGGGTGATCCAGACCTCTGGCCGAATCCGCAACTCCTGCAGGGTTTCGGCGAGCGAATCCGGCCAGTGATGCTTCGATACCCGCGCGATCTCGGCCAGGGCGTTTTCGAAGGAGGTTTCGATGATGAGGTGGCGCAGGTCGGGGATGGCGTTGAGTGCGTCGGTGAACGCCGCGCTGCGGGTGGTGTCGCCGCTGAATGCCAGGCTGCCGCCTGCGCCGCTGATCCGGATGCCGCATGCGGGGACCACATGATTGGCCGGCAGCGGGGTGAAGTGTCGTTTGCCCAGGCTCAGGCGTTCACCCATCGGCAGCGGATCAAAGCGCACCCACGGTGCCTCGGCACTGGGGATTTCACGGAAATCGGGCCACAACTGCCAGTTGAACATGTGATCGGACAGCGCCGCGAGCACCTCGGGCAGCGCATGCACGACCACGGGCGTGGCACGCCGTTCTCCGACCGCGTCGAGCAGCAGCGGCAGACCCAGCACGTGATCGAGGTGAGCGTGGGTGAGGACGACATGATCGATCGCCTGCAGTTGTTCCAGGCTCAGCGTGGTAATGCCGGTGCCGGCGTCGATCAGAATGTCGTCATCGACCTTGAAGCAGGTGGTGTGGCGTCCGCTGCCGATGCCGCCGCTGCAGCCGAGGATGGTCAGTTTCATCGTGATTCCGGTCGCGCTTACTTGGTGGTGTAGACGAACACGCCGTCCCAGTCGGCAGGTGGCGGGGTTGCGCGAAAATGCGCAATGCGTTCGAGGTAGATCTCGTAGAGCCGGCGCGTGGCGCGTTGATTAAGCACGCGCAAGGCGGCTTCGGCGACATCCCAGTCCTGCTTTTGATAGCTGGCAAACGCGGCTTCGAAATCGGCTGCGTTTTGCTGGGTTGCCTCATCCAGATCCGCCTTGCCGCCCAGCGGTTCATAAATCGCCACCGGGGTTTCCTTGCCCTTGACCCGCACGTCGTCGATTTTCATGAAGGCGTGCAGCGGGTCGGCGTCGACCGTCGCCTGGGTGGCCAGGATCCCGACGCCATACTGTTTGGTGATGCCTTCCAGGCGCGAACCCAGGTTGACCGCGTCGCCCATCACCGTGTAGGCCATGCGGAATTCCGAGCCCATGTTGCCGACGCTCATGCGCCCGCTGTTGACCCCCACGCCGACCTTCACTTCGGGCCAGTTCCGCGCCGCGAATTCCCGGTTCAGCTGCGGCAAGGCGGCCTGCATTTCCAGCGCCGTTTGCACCGCACGCGTGGCATGGTCGGCGAGATCCACCGGTGCGTTCCAGAACGCCATGATCGCGTCGCCGATGTATTTGTCGATGGTGCCGCGCTGCGTTTGCACGATCCGGGTCATGGTCGAAAGATAGGCGTTCAGCACTTCTGCGAGTTCGGCGGGAGACAGGTTTTCGGAGAAATTGGTAAAGCCGCGGATATCGGAAAACAGCACCGTCATGTCGCGCGACTGCCCTTCCATGGTGTAGTGCCCCGGATCCTGGCTCATTTCATCGGCCAGTTCCGGCGGCACGTACTGGCCGAACAGTCTGGTGATCTGGCGCTTGCTGCGGGTTGCCGCAAAAAAACCATACGCGGTGTTGAGCGCATACAGGCCCAGTACGGTAATCATCGGCGCGGCCATCGGCACCACCCGGAACTGCGCCCAGGCTGCGGCATACGCCGCCAGCAGCGCCGCCAGCAGCACGATACTCGTCACCAGTCCGATCACCGGACCAAACCGCAGCAGCACTCCGGTCAACAAGGCACCCAGCAGCAGGACTGCGACGACGCGCGCGGCATCGGCCCACGGTGGGGTACTGCGGATGGTGCCGTCGAGCATTCCGGCGATCAGGTGGGCGTGGATTTCCACCCCCGGAAACGTGTTGGAAAACGGCGTCACCCGCAGGTCAGCCAGCCCCGGCGCGGTCGAACCCACCAGCACGATGCGGTTTTCCAGTTGTGCCAGCGGCACCTTGCCTGCCAGCACCTGGGCCGCCGAGATATAGGGGAAGGGCGACCCCGCACGGTAAGGCACATGCACGCTGCCATCGGCGCTCAACGGCACCCGGATCCCGCCGACCTCGATCCAGGGCGCTGTGTATTTCCGGCCCGGCAGACTGCTGTCCGCCACCCCGGCGAGCAGCGGTTCTGCGCCAAACGCCACCCGCAGGGTGGAGGCCGACAAGGCCTGATAGTAGCCGTCGCCAAATGCTGCGATCAGGCTCATTCGCCGCGCGGTACCGTCGGCATCGGCGCGCATGTTGAAGAAGCCTGCGCCCTGCGTAACCTGTTGAAAGACCGCCAGGTTTGCACCGTAGCCGGTGGCCGGCGGCATGCCCGGCCGCAGCGGGGCGAATGCGGTCAGCGGCAGCGACGGCGGCGGCAGCATTCCCGATTTCGCATCACCGTAGCCGGCCGGGAGCAGGTAGTAGCCGAGGGAAACAGGGCGGTCGGCCAGCGCATGGGCAAAGCGGGCGTCGTAATCCAGCTGCGGGGCGAGTTCTTTCAGGGCCGTCTGGAAATCACGGCTGCCGGCCAGCTCGTCCTGCGCCAGCCGCTTCAGGCTGTCCAGACCCGAACTCCGGTCCGGTTCGGCGAACACCACGTCGAAGCCCACCGCGCCGACGTAATAGTGATCGAACAGCTGGTCGACCAGCGCGGTCATGATGTCGCGGCTCCATGGCCAGCGGCCGACGCTTTTCAGGCTGGCTTCATCGATGTCGAGAATCGCGATCCGGTCATCCGGCCCGACCGGGGCGGTACGCTTGAGCCAGGCGTCATAGAGCCAGGCCTCGGCCCGCTGCATCGGCGTGATATGAACGAGCCCGCCCGCGTGCGCCGCGATCAGCAGGACAAACAGTGCAGACAAGCCTGCCTGCACCAGCCTGGAGACGGCGCGGTTCACCGGATGCGGTAGAAACGGTCGGCCAGTTCCTTGCCTTTCACGCTGTCGAGCCGCCCATCCACGGCGTCACCCAACGCCGCAAGGCGGTCGGCCGGATGCGGATGGGTTTTGTAGAGCAGGCTGGTGCGCTCATCCTTGGCGGGCAGCCCGGCCATGTCCTGCAATATCTCGGGTAGACCCCAGGGCTCGTAGCCGGCGCGCGCGGCATACACCATGCCGATGCGATCGGCTTCGAATTCCGCATTCTTGTCGAGTCCGCGCGCCATGATCTCGGCGCCGTTTCCGATCAGGTTCTGGACAACCTGGTCGCTGCCCTGCGCCTTTTTACTGGCCGCCTGCCCCAGCGCCCCGATCAGGCTGGATTGCTTGAGAACCTTGAGATGATGTTTCTGGGTGACATGGGCGATTTCATGCCCCAGCACGCCCGCCAGTTCGGCCTCGTTGTTGAGACGCCGATACAGGCCCTTGGTCAAAAAAATGTACCCGCCCGGCGAGGCAAAGGCATTGATGTCCTCGGTGTCGAGCACGCCGAAGCGCCAGGTGACGTCCTTGCGGTCGCTCTGCAGCGCCACCCAGTTGCCAACCAGATTGACATAGCGCTGCAGGGTGTCGTCGCGCACCAGCGGCACCGCGCCCAGCAGGTTGCCCGAAATCTGGCGGCCAATGCGATTTTCCTCTTCCGGTGAGTAATCGCCGAACAGCGCAAAACCAAGCTGGCGGGCATCGATTTTCTGTTTCGCCTGGGGCGGCGGCGCGGCGGCACTCGGTGCCGCCTCAGGGGGGGCCGGGGCCGGAGCGGGCTCCGGCGTCTTGCTGTTCTTGTTCAACTTCTTCTCGATCTGCTGTTCTAGCAGTTTGCCGAAGTCGAATCCGGCCGCAGCCCCGCTGAAGGAAACCAGCGCAACCGCCACTACCAGCAGTTTGATTTTCATCAGTTGTTCTCCCATGGTGACGGCGATGAGGTCTTCGCGGCCCTGGGGTCGGGCAAGGCCGGCACATTGACCGCAACCAGGCCGGACTGGCCGGCGAAGGCCCGGGACTGTGCGGGTGTGACCTTCCACGTATCGAGCCGGACCAGTTCACTCTCGTTGAACTTGGCCTGTTTCAGGTCTTCGTCGTTCAGGCCACGCAGGCCGGCCACCGCGACCACGCGGCTGGGATCGGAGCGGGTGGTGGCAGCACCCACCACATCGCCGAGCCCAGCGCCGCCCAGGCCGCCTGCACCTGCCCGCACCGACAACAGGCGGATCCAGCCGCTGGTCCTGCCCGCGTTAACCCGCAGCCAGCCGCCCTGCTTGGCGATGATATCGACCGAGGTGCCCTTGGCCGCGCTACCGGCCACCGCAGAACTTGAACTGGGCTGGCTGTAGAGTTTCTCGTTACGCAAGACCGTTCCCGGCGCAGCCAGGGCGGACGTTGCAGCAACCCATAACAGCAACGCGCTTGCAGGAATCAAGGACTTTCTCATCTGTCGCTTCTCCGTCTGATTGCAAAACTGTATGGGCTCGCAGCCGATGGCGCAAGCCTCGCGTATGGCGTTAAGATGCCACGATGAGTTTTTTTGCGGCTTCCATCGAATCACTCGGCGCAAAAATTGCCGGCTGGTTCACCGTCGGCTACGGCATCTTCGCCTTTCTGGCCCAAGCCGTCCTGCTGCTACTCGACCGCACCACCTGGAACCGCGCCACCTTCGACGTGGTGGTCAAACAGGTGTATTTCACCGCGGTACAAATCCTGCCGGTATTTCTCGCCTATGCGCTGGTCATTTCGTGGCTCATCATCACCATCATCCTGTCGACGGCACGCGATTTCGGCCTGACCGCCTTCGCCAGCGAAATGACGATCCGTGTGCTGGTACTGGAATTGCTCCCCTTCCTGACCGCGCTGTTCATCGCCTTGCGATCCGGCAGCGCCATCAACACCGAAGTCGCGCTGATGCAGGTCAACAACGAGTTGGATGCGCTGGCGCACTGCAAGGTTCCGCCGATGCAGTTCGAGTTTCTGCCGCGCCTCATCGGCGGCGTGATTTCAACCATCACCCTCGCCGGTCTGGCTGGCCTGCTCGCGCTGCTGCTGGCCTATCTGTCGATATACAACCTGAGCATGGCAGGCTTTGAACCCTTCACCCGAACGATTGCAAAAATTTTCGATTTCTGGATCGCGGTGGGACTGGTCGTCAAGTGCGCCCTGTTCGGTCTGGCTGTTACCCTGATTCCGGTTACCGCCGGGCTTGAAACGCCGAAAAAGCTGTTCATGGTTCCGGTTTCGGTGCTGCGCGGGATGATGCGGGTGTTCTTCGCCCTGGTGACCATCGAGGTGGTGTCATTAGCGCTCAAATACATTTGACCCCGTTTGCCGACCGCGCGGCGCTGATGGCTGCGGTCGCGAGCCTGCCCGACGACGTGGCGCGGGTGGCACTCGAACTGCCGCTGCGGGCGAACCTGTCGGCGCTCGAAAACATCGCGCTGATCCCGCTGTATCAGCGCCATTTCGGCGCGGCGGAATCGACCGGTCAGGCGCAGACCATACTGGAACAACTGGGCCACCCCGAGATTGCGCTGCTGCGCGATCCTGACATGACGCCGGCCCAGCGTTTCGTCACCCAGCTCGCGCGCGCGCTGATCCTGCAACGCCCGCGGCTGGTCATCGACCGCCCCGGTGCCATGCTTTACGATGTGCCTTATCCGCACTTCATCCGGCAACTCGCCGCACAGGATGGAATGAGCGGCACATGGGAAATTTACGATTTCAGCTGGAACCAGGCTTTATATAACCAGGCACTCGATCCGGAATGAACAGACTGCATTTCAAGGTGGGCTTGTTTGCTGCGGCATCACTGCTGCTGGCGGCGGCGTTCGTGATCTATCTGCTGTATGCGCGCGGCTTTTTCGAGGAGACCTATCGGCTGCAGCTTGCCGCTTCCAGCGCCGACGGCGTGGCACCCGGCGTGCCCCTGGTTTTTTCAGGCATCGAGATCGGCAGCGTCACCGCGCTGGGACTCAACGACAGTGGCGGCATCGTGATTCGTCTCGAACTGCTGGCGCGCAATGCCAAGTGGCTCAAGCAGAACAGCACCTTCACCCTGGACAAGCCGATCGTCGGCGGCGCCAAGATCCGGGCCGACACGCCCGATTTTGACGCCCCCGCCCTGCCCGAAAACTCCACCATGCTGCTGCTCACCTCCGACATCAGCAAAGAGCTTCCGGTGCTGGTCGAGCGGGTCAAGGCGATTCTGGACAACGTCGAACATCTCACTCGCAAGGATGGCGAACTCAACGCCACCCTCGCCAGCGTGGAGACCCTGACCGGGCGCATGACCGGTGAATACGGCATGCTCGAAGGCATTCTCGGCAGCCCGGAAAAAGCCCGTGTGGTCACCGACTCGCTCGACAAAACCCGGGCACTCATCACCAAACTCGATGGCCTCGCGCTGAAGATGGACGGCATGGCCGTCAAGGCCGACCAGTGGCTGTTTGCGGAAAACGGCGTGGCCGAGAGCACCCGGGAATCGCTGGCGCAGGTGCGACTGATGCTTGACGACGCCCAGTCGAGCCTGAAAAAAGCCGACACCATGATGGCCAACGCGGTGGAGATTTCCGCCAACCTCAAGGACGGCACCCAGGACATCGCCAGTCTGCGTGCGGAGATCGACGATGCCGTGCGCAAGGCCAACGCCCTGGTCAACGAGATCAACAAGAAATGGCCGTTTGCGCGCGACCCGGAGGTGAAGCTGCCATGAAGTCGCTGCTCGCGCTGGCGTGCCTGATCCTGCTCGGCGCCTGCGGCAGCGGCGGGCCGCCGCCGCCCGACTGGAAGACCGACGCCGCCGATCTCGTCGAACGCTACAAGAAGCATGCGCTGCAGGGAGAGAACAGCCTGGCTGAACGTTACTTTCAGCAGGCCGTG
>JACDJC010000902.1_pt1 | contig 29959 bp, 30 predicted proteins | sample 7454191 | NCBI WGS metagenome assembly JACDJC01 (sample SAMN14253291, study PRJNA609438) | sludge metagenome | isolation source: sludge after 25d culture with pyrite and EDTA | collected 2018-12-20 | reverse complement strand
TGGGGTATGAGCCGTGAGGACGCCCCGCCAGGCTCCAAGGGCGTCCTCTGCCCTGGTGATCTACGTCGTGATCCTCGTGGCGTTCCAGGTCTTCCTGCTCACCGTCGCCGTGGAGGCGTTCGCCGCGGACGACGAATCCCTGGCGTGGGCGACGGCGACGGTCTCGGTCGTGCTCGCCGCGGGTTCGGTGGCGCTGTACCGATACCTCCGACCATGACGAGGTCGGACTCCCGTCTCGCCGCCAACATCCGGACGTTGTTCCCCGGCTACTTCGCCATGGTCATGGCGACGGGGATCATCGCCACCGGCGCATCGCAGCAGGACCTCGACCTGCTCGCCGACGCCCTGTACGCGGTGGCCGCCGGTGCCTACGTCGTGCTGGTGGTGCTCCTCGTCGCCCGATTCGTGATCGCTCCCAAGCTGCTGGCGTCCGACATCACCAGTCACGCCAAGGGCTTCGCCTTCCTCACCACCGTGGCCGGCACCAACGTGCTCGGCGGTGCTTCGGGGTTGGTCCACGGCATGTGGTCCTTGGCCTGGGTGCTGTGGTTCTGGAGCCTGGCCCTCTGGGCCTTCTTCGTGTATGCGACGCTGTTCGCCGTCGTGCTCAAGGGCCCGAAGCCGGGTCTGGAGAAGGGCATCAACGGCACCTGGTTCCTGCTCACCGTCTCGACGGAGTCCGTGGTCGTGCTGGGCGCGCTGCTCCTGGTGCGTCACCCCAGCGACCTCCTCGCGTTCGCGCTCATCGCCGCGTTCGCCCTCGGCCTCGTCCTCTACCTCATCGTCATGACGATGGTGTTCCTCCGCTGGACCTTCGCCGAGCTCGAACCGACCGAGGCCGACCCCCCGGCGTGGATCGCGGCAGGCGCGGTCGCCATCACCGTCCTCGCCGGGTCCAACCTGCTCACGGCACGCGTCGTGTCGGAGCGCATCGAGCGCGTGGCCCCGTTCATCGAAGGCGTCGTCATGCTCGCGTGGGCCACCGCGACCTTCTGGTTCCCGCTCATGGTCGCGATCGGCATCTGGCGCCATCTCATCAACCGTGTCCCCCTCCGCTACCACCCGTCGTACTGGGCCCTCGTCTTCCCACTCGGCATGTACGGCGTGGCGACGTTCCGCATGCGGGCCGCCGTCGAGCTCGCCGGGCTCGAGTGGCTGTCTCAGGCGACTCTCGTCGTCGCTCTGATCGCCTGGACCGCGACGTTCGTCGGGCTGGTCCACGAGGGCGCGACGGCGCTGGGACGCCGACGGGCTGCGCCGTCCTGATCGCTGTCAGACCCGCACGTCGGTGTCGAGGAGGCCTAGCCACGGCTCGGCGTCGTCCGCTCCGGTTCGGGTCATGTGACCAAGGTCTCGGTGCGTTTCTCGGCACCCGAGGCCACAGTGTTGGCGTTCCTTCGACGCAATGGGGGTCCCATGCGCGACGACTCCGACCACCGGCCCTGGGATGCAGCGGACCCGCAACCGCGGGTGCTGATCGAATGTCCGGCGAGCTCGTCGCCGTCGATCGTCGCCCGGGTCGTCGAGCGCCATGGGTTCGCGGTGCGCACCTGCGAAGGCCCGCAGGATCGCGGTGGATGCGACCTCATCGACACGGGGGCGTGCTCCCTCGTGAGCGGCGCTGACGTGGTGGTCAACATGCTCGACGCCGACGACCCCGAGGCGTCGGCGGTGCTCGACGCGGTGCTGGGGGAGCGACGACCGCCGGCGACGGTGGTGGAGTTGAAGCTCGCCCGCGTCGAGGCGTCGGACGGCTGCCTCGATGAGCGGATCGACACCCGGCAGGCGACGGTCATCACCACACCGGTGTCGGGTGCGGGTCTGATCCGGGGCATCAAGACCGCGATGGAGCGACGAGACCGAGGTGTGCCGTGGTGGGGGGACGGAGGCCCCTGAGCGACCGTCGTCGCAAGGTGATCGGCTCAGCCGAGCTCCTCGAGGATGTCGTTCATCTCGGCCCGGAACCTTCGGAGCTCGTCGCGGTGCAGCGCGGACAGCGAGGCGAGCAGCGCGTCACCCCGTCGGGTGACGTCGATGAGTTGGCGCCTGTGGTCCCCGGCATCTGGGTGGGTGGTCACGAGCCCGGCCTGTTCGGCGCGTCGGACGAGCTCCACCGTCGAGTGGTTCCGCAGCTGCAGGCGGTCGGCGATGTCGGACACCGACGGTGCTTCGGCTCCGGGCCAGCCCTTGACCGCGAGCACCAGCTGATGCTGCGCCGGCGTGACGCCGGCGGTACGAGCGGCGTCCTCGGAGAAGCGCTGGAACACCCGCAACGCGTAGCGGAACTCGGCCAGAGCGACGTACTCCTGCCGGCTGATGGGCCCCCGACTCATCTGCTCCCGACTCATCTGCCCCCGCCTCCAGCCGACGCAGCATCATCGGCAGGGGGACGGGCTCGCTGCGTCTCGATGAGGTGCACCGAAGCCGAGGCCAGCAGTGCGACCACGGCCGCGATCACCGTGACGGGAAGGAGCGAGAGCCCGGCCATCTCGGTCACGACCAGTGTCGCTCCGATCGGCGTCTTGGTCACTCCGACGCACAGCGCGACCATGGCGCATGCCATGAGGACCGTCATGTTCGTGCCGGGCGCTGCTGCGTGGAGCAGCTGACCTGAGGCGGCACCGATGAAGAACAGCGGGATGATGAACCCGCCCTTCCAGCCCGTCGCGAGCGTCACGGTGGTCCCGGCGAACTTCGCCGCGACCGCGACGGCCAGCGCTCCCGCTGCGAGGTGGGTGTCGGTGAGGGTCTGGATCTGCGACTCGCCGAACGTGAGGGCGTACGGGGACCACATCCCGAGCAGGCCGAGACCGAGTCCGCCGACGACGTAGCGGGCGGACTCGGGGATGCGGGTGACGGCGCTGCGCACGGCTCCCACGGCGAGCGTGAAGGCTCCAGCGCCGAGCGCTCCGGCCAGCCCGATGGCGGCGGCGATCATCAGGTCACCGATGCTCAGCGCGCCGAAGGCGTCGAAGGACCAGACAGGTTCGACTCCCAGGCCGCTCAGGCCCAGGTACACGCCGTACCCGCAGAGGGAGCCGACGATCGCCGGCACGAGCGCCTCGTAGTACTGCAGGCCTCGACGGTGGAGGATCTCGAGGGCGAAGAAGGCCGAACCCAACGGCGCCCCGAACAGGACGGTGAAGCCAGCGGCCATTCCGGTGATCGTGAGGATCCGAGAGTCCTGCATCGGCCGGTGCAGTCGGGTCGCTACGAGCGTGCCGACCGTTCCGGTCGTCTGCACGAGGGGGGCTTCGGGGCCCATCGCTCCACCGGCCGCGACGCAGAGCAGCGAGGACGGGATCAACGACCTCAGGCCTCGAACGCCCTGTGCGCCGCCGACGACGTGGATGTTGTCGACGAGCAGCTCGACGTTGCCGGTCTCGCCGGCGAGGCGGGTGATGACCGCGACGGCGATGCCGACGGAGGTCAGGATCACGAGCTGTGTCGTCGTGGAGTGCTGCTCTGGTCCGAGCACGGAGCTCATCACGTGCAGGAGCCCCACGTAGGCGGCGCCGATGAGGCCGCCGAGCACTCCCACCAGCACCGTCGGTGCGCCCAGGCCGCTGCGAAGTCGAACGGATGTCGAGCCGAGGAGATCTCGCAGCGGAGGTCGCACAAAATGATCGTGTCACGATATGTATGGGTCTGGCCAGTCAGGGGGGCGCGTCGCTCGGGCCGTGGTGCGACCGGCTGGGCGGGGACGGCGCAACCAGATGGCGGGGCTCGGTGTTGGCGGCGCCTTGCTACCGTGGGTCGACAGCGGGCAGGTGGGGGATACCTGCGGCGGAGGGTGAGCTCGTGGGTGAGGCCTGGGTCCGGGTGAGGCGCATGGTGGGTGGGGGGCAGAGGAGCGGTCGCCGCCTGCTCCTGGCGACGGTCACCGCGGCGGTCGCGGCCGTCGGTTGCACGCCGCCGCCCGACACCGTCCCTGGCCCTGATCAGCCGCGGTCCTGCGTCCCCAGGATCGGCACCAACCAGATCATCCTGCCGTTGCCGGGGCTGTTCCTGCCGTTGCCGAGCATCGAGGGCCTCTCCGAGTTCGACGACCTCCCCCGGGCGCCCGAGGCGCTCGACCTGCCGTCCCGGGTCGACTTCCGCGACAACACCCAGGGCTTCAACGGCTACGCGGAGTTCGCGCTCGCCGACGGATCGCTCTACACCCGACCTCGCAACTCCGGCGCTCGATGGGGCAAGGCGCCCACACCCGACTGCCTCGACGGTCACATCGTCTCGGTGTCGGTGGACTCCAACATGGCCGTCGCTCTCGACTCCGACGGCTGGATCTACTCCCTCGACAACCTGCTGTCGGGTCCGCTGCTGTGGAACTGGACCCGGTCCTACGGCGCGCCGATCTGGCTGTGGCCCGGGATGAAGGTGCCTGTCGAGGCGCAGGCTCCCGGCAAGTGGGCGATCAGCCATCGGATGTCGGAGAGCTTCGTCGACGCCAAGGGCTACGAGCACCCGATGACCGCCGGGCTCGTCCAGCTGGTCAGCCTCACCGGCGGCGGTTCGCGCATCGTGTACCAGGATCCGTGGCTCCCGGCCGACTACAGCTACGAGATCGGCGGCCCCGTGGGCGGCCGGTTCATCTCCGAGGCCATCTCGGGCTCGGGTTCGGTGACCTTCGTGATGAACCGCTTCGGCGACATGTACACCCGCAAGTACGATCTGGACCTGGCCGGCGCCAACCACATCCCGAGTCGCTACACGTGGCAGGAGCAGGGTGACCTGCCGTCGGCGCCGAACCAGCTCGAGGAGCGGATCAACCCGGCCTACGCCGCGATCTCGCTTCCCGCTGAGGAGTGGCAGCACCAACCGAAGATCCCCGGACAGATCACCGCTCGCATCTCGGTCAGCCAGACCGGTCCGAAGCTGGAGGATCGGGAGCTGCGGGTCGAAGGCCGCAGCGGCGAGCTCAGCGGGTACTGGCACAAGGGCCTCACCGAGGATCGTTGGGCGTTCACCGCCACCGGTCAGCTGCTGACGATGCCGGTGCTCGCCGACGCCGACCCGCTCGTGGACCAGTCGTCGCTGTGTCTCGCGCCGCCGAGCGCGCGGCACTACGAAGGTGGGATCGGGGGCGGCTGGACGGCACGGATCCAGGACTTCGACTGGGCGCAGACCGTCCATGACCTCACGTTGATCTCGCCGGGCGGGAACTCCTACGAGGTCAGCCTCTACACGACCGATGGCCTTCGCCTCGAGGCGCGCGGCCCCGGACTCGACGACGAACGGCGGGTGCTCGAGGGCGCCCTCGACCTGCGAGCGGCGATGAAGACCGCACCGGCCGGGTCCGAGGCGGAGCTGGCCGAGCTCATCGGGACCCGGCTCGGAGGCAGGGCGATCTACGAGGTCTGGGTCCAGGCGACCGTCGACGAGCTCGTCGTCATCCCCGCGCAGTTCTTCGCCGAACCGATGGGAACGCTGCACCGGACCTCGCAGTGAGCTCCGCCGCCGGATCGGCGGGCAACGGGGAACCTCGATCGGGCACAGGGTCGGCGACCACTCGCCCGCCCCATGCGATACCCTATGGGGTATGTGCAGAGCGGTGACGTGTTCGAAGTGCGGCAAGACGACCTGGGCCGGTTGCGGCGCCCACGTCGACCAGGTGATGGCCAACGTCCCGGCCGGTGACCGGTGCGCCTGTGACCGGTCGGACCAGGCCGGTGGCCGGAAGTGGTTCCGACGATGAGCGCCCAGGGTGTCGGTCACGAGTCAGGAACAGCGGCCACCTCGCAGGGCAGCGACGGGCGGCCGGTCGTGATCGTGGGTGGAGTGGCCGGAGGGATGTCGGCCGCCACCCGCCTCCGGCGGTTGGACGACGCTGTCGAGATCATCGTGGTCGAGCGGAGCGGTCACGTGTCGTTCGCCAACTGCGGCCTGCCCTACTTCGTCGGTGGCGTCATCGAGGACGAAGGTGACCTCACGCTGCAGACACCCGAGTCGCTGAGCGCGCGGTTCCGTCTGGATGTCCGTGTGGACACCGAGGTGACGTCGATCGATCCCGGCACCCGTCGGGTGCGGCTCCGATCCACGATCACCGGCGAGGAGAGCGAGCTCGACTACGGATCGCTGGTGTTGAGCACCGGCGCCGCCCCGGTTCGGCCGCCGATCCCCGGCTACGAGCGGGCGCTCACGCTCCGGACGGTCGAGGACGCCACTCGAATGGCCTCCGGCGTGGCGGACCGTCCGGGAACTGCGGTGGTGGTCGGCGCCGGCTTCATCGGGTTGGAGGTGGCCGAGAACCTGGCGGAGATGGGCATCGACGTCACCGTCGTCGAAGCGGCGCCGCAGGTGCTCGTCCCGCTCGATCCGGAGCTGGCGATCCTCGTCGAGGACGAGCTGGTCGCCAACGGCGTGCGGGTCGAGACCGGTGTGGCGGTCGCCTCCATCGGTGGAGCCGACGTCACGTTGGGTGACGGCCGTGTGCTCGACGCCGATCTGGTCGTCGGTGCGATCGGCGTCCGACCCGACGTGCACCTGGCGCGCGACGCCGGACTCGCCATCGGCGACGGCGGCGGGATCGTCGTCGACGACGTCATGGCCACGAGCGATCCGCACATCTACGCGGTCGGCGATGCTGTGGAGAAGCGCGATGCCATCTCGCACGCCACGTCGCTCATCGCGCTCGCCAACGTGGCGAACCGCCAGGGCCGCAGGGTTGCCGACCACCTCGCACGCCGACCTGTCCGCGGCACCGAGTCGCTCGGCACCGCCATCGTGAAGGTGTTCGACCTGACAGCGGCGTCCGTCGGGTGGAACGAGCGCCGGCTCCGAGACGCCGGGCGCCCGTACCGCGTGGTCCACTCGCACCCGTTCGACCACGCCACCTACTACCCGGGAGCGACGCGCATCGCGATGAAGCTGCTCTTCGATCCGACCGACGGGACCGTGCTCGGTGCGCAGGCCGTCGGCCGCAACGGCGTCGACAAGCGCATCGACGTGATCGCGACCGCCATGGCGGGCGGGATCACCGCCGACCGACTGGCCGACCTGGAGCTCGCCTACGCACCGCCGTTCTCCTCGGCCAAGGACCCGGTGAACCAACTGGGCTACATGGCGGAGAACGTGCTCTCTGGCGACTGCGACGTGGTGGAGCCGCTCGAGCTCCTCGACCTCGTCGATGCCGGATGGATGATCGTCGACGTCCGTACGCCGGGGGAGCACGCCGCCGGGGCGATCCCCGGGTCGGTGTCGCTGCCGCTCGACGAGCTGCGCTCCAACCTCGACCTGATCGACGGTCACCAGGTCGTGGTCTACTGCGAGGTCGGCCAGCGCGGACACACCGCGACGGCACTGCTGCGCGACCACGGCGTGCCGGCGCGGAACCTCGACGGTGGCTACCAGACGTGGTGTGCTGCCACGCGTGCGGCGGGCCCACGTGAGAGGGTCGTCGGTTGAAGTTCCCCGACGACGTCACCGACGACGTGCAGAAGCGACTCCGACGTGCCGAGGGCCAGCTGCGCGGCGTGCAGCGCCTGATCGACGAGGGTGCCGACTGCAAGGCGATCGTGACCCAGCTCGCTGCCGCGCAGGCTGCGCTCCACCGAGTGGGGACGCGGCTGATGGGCGCCGGGATCCGCCACTGCGTCACCGACCCCGCAGAGGCCGAGGCCGCCGGCATGTCCGTCGACGAGATGGAAGAGCTGTTCCTGCTCCTTCGCTGAGGAGCTGCACGCCGGACCCGCCGGTCCGGCCGGGTCCGGTGCCGCCGGATGATCCGGCCGCTCGGTCGGCGGAGTCCTCACCGCGCCGTCTCGGTCGCTCGGGGTCACGCCGATGGATCGTCGACCGCGCCACACTGGTCATCGTCGGCGTCTCCCCGGCCCGACGGCTTCAGGACGGCGACGTGGCGGATCCAGGCACAGACCAGCAACCAGGGCAGCAGTTCTTCGTCCCCCACGTGGACGCTCCCACGGCAGGTGACGTCACCGCGGCCGACGAGGTCCCACGGATCACGCGCTCACGTCGGTCGGGATCGGTTCCTGCCGGTGCGGCGACGACGTCGGAGCCGAAGGACCCGGCGCTGGAGCGCCGCACCAGCACCGCCAGGTGGCCGGTGGTCGTCGGACCCATCGGCTCGGGTGGCGCCACGTTCGGAGTGCTGGCGATCCTGGCCGGTGCCCCGCCGGCGTTGGCCGGCGCGGCGATCGCACTCGGGGTGGCGATGGCGGTCGCCGCCCTCGTCGTCGCCTACCGCTGACGCAGTTCGATCGCCCGGCAGCGCACGGCCGGGTGTCGGTCAGGTGACGAGGTGGGCGACGTCCTCCACCAGGAGGATCGTCAGGAGGCCGATGACGGCCAGAGCGACGGCGGACACCTGCCAACGCCACCGGTGGTCGACCTGGAAGAACCGCCTGATCGTGAACACGTCGCAGGTCATGGCGAGCACGCCGATGACGATGCCGATGATCGGGCCGACGCCGGCAGCGAAGCCGATCATCGGCAGCACGAACGGGAACACGACGTAGGTGAGCGTGCACCGTGTGGCCGAGATCGCCATCGACCTCTGGAACGTGGCGTACGCCGACGCGGCCGACACGCCTTCTGGGCGCTCCTGGATCCGCAAGACCTTGCGGACGACCAGGTCGGCTCGGGAGCGATGGACCGGGGCGGCGTCGTGACGGACCGGACACCCTGCGGCGGCAGCTTGGGCGAGGGCCACGTGGTCGACCGGGCACCGTGACGGCGGCACTGTCGCCTGCGTGGCCAACGGGTCCGTGGCCGCGGGGTCGAGGGCCGGGACGGAGCTCACGCCGGACAAGCTAACGGAGCCCTGGGCGTCGTTCACAAACGGGTGCCCGGTGCATCGTGACGGGGCCACCGGGGGGTCCAGGCGGCGTCCAAGCGCTACCGTCCGCACCGAACCACCGGAGGTCGCGCCATGTCCGCGTTCGATGCGAAGTACGAGCCCAGCCCATGGGAGCCGATCGCCCAAGAGGTGGAGCGCTACGAGCGATCCGGCGGGAGCGATCCGAGCGACCTGGTCGGCGAGGACTGGATGATCCTCTGGACCATCGGTGCCCGTTCCGGCAACGTCCGCAAGACGCCGCTCGTCCGTGTGACCGACGGAGCCGGCAACTACGCGATCTTCGGCTCGATGGGCGGCGCTCCGAACAACCCCCAGTGGGTGCACAACGTGCGGAGCCGGCCGATCGCCCGGGTGCAGGACGGCGCCGAGGTCGTCGACCTCGCCGTCCGTGAGGTCGATGGCGACGAGAAGGCCGAGTGGTGGGCGAGGGGAATGGCCGTGTGGCCCGACTACGACAGCTACCAGGCAGCCACCGATCGGGTGATCCCGGTGTTCGTGCTCGAACCGCAGGGCTGAGACGCCGCTCGACTGCGCGTCGAGGGCCCTGCCCGAGTAGAACGTCGGCGTCGCAAGAGGAGTGCAGCGGATGCCAGGCAGTTGGTTCGAGACGGTTGCGGTGGCCCAACGTCGGGCCAAGCGACGGATCCCCTCGTCGGTCTACGGCGCCATCATCGGTGGCGCGGAGAAGGGCGTCTCCCTGAGCGCCAACCAATCCGCGTTCGACCGGCTGGGGTTCGCTCCCCACGTCGCCGGACTGCGCGCTGAGCGGTCGATGGCCACCAACGTGATGGGGCTCGACATCTCGATGCCGGTGATCCTGTCGCCGACGGGTGTCCAGGCCGTCGATCCCGAGGGCGAGGTGGCCGTCGCCCGCGCCGCGGCCAACCGTGGTGTTCCGATGGGGCTGAGCTCGTTCGCCAGTCGGTCCGTGGAGGACGTCGCGGAGGTCAACTCCCAGACCCTGTTCCAGCTGTACTGGTCGGGGGGTCGTGATGTCATGGTCCAGCGCATGCAGCGCGCCGCTGCTGCCGGCGCCAAGGGCATCATCGTGACGCTCGACTGGACGTTCTCCAACGGTCGCGACTGGGGCAGTCCGTTCATCCCGGAGAAGATCGACCTGCGAACGGCGATCAAGCTGGCGCCGCAGGCCCTGTCGCGTCCGGCATGGCTGGCCCGCTACCTGCGCCACGGCCACATCCCCGACCTCACCACCCCCAACATGGCCGCTCCGGGGACGCCGCCGCCCACGTTCTTCGGCGCCTACGGCGAGTGGATGCAGATGCCGCCGCCGAGCTGGGAGGACATCGCGTGGCTGCGCTCCCAGTGGGATGGCCCGTTCATGGTCAAGGGAGTGTGCCGAGTCGACGACGCCAAGCGCGTGCGCGACGCCGGGTGCAGCGCGCTGTCGGTCTCCAACCACGGCGGCAACAACCTCGATGGCACGCCACCGGCGATCCGGATGCTGCCGGCGATCGTCGACGCCGTCGGCGATGACATCGAGGTGGTGCTCGACGGCGGCGTCCGCCGCGGGTCCGATGTCGTCAAGTCGCTGGCGTTCGGCGCCAAGGCTGTGATGATCGGCCGGGCCTACCTCTGGGGCCTCGCCGCCAACGGTCAGGCCGGTGTGGAGAACGTGCTCGACATCCTGCGCGGTGGCATCGACGCCTGCCTGCTCGGCCTCGGCCACGCCGACATCGACGAGCTGTCGCCCGACGACGTGATCGTGCCGCCCGACTTCTTCCTCTCGGCCGGAGGCTGACCCGCAGCCCACCGACGCTGCAGGGATCGGAGCGGCGGCGGCAGCGGCTGGGCGCCCGGGCGCGCTGATCGGGGAGCTCGTTGGGCAACGACTACGTTCGCTCCGTGCAGGACCCCGAGGACGTGCCCCGCGTCGTGCGACCCCGTCGGGTCGAGCAGCAGCGCCCTCGGCGCCGCCCGATCCTGCTCGTCCTGGGCGTCGTGGCTGCACTGATCGTGGTCGGAGCTGCAGTGCTCGTGACCATCCGCATGGCATCGTCGGATGGCACCGACGGCGCGAGCGACCGAACCCCGGCGACCGCGTCGACGGCGCCGATGACGGCACCGACGACCACTTCGACGACCGAACCGCCGAACGACCTCCTCGCCCCCGCTCCGACGGTGCTGCCGGCGCTGGATCAGGCAGGCATGGCGCCGTCGGTCCGACGGGTCGACACCACCGACCGGGTCATCTTCATCACGATCGACGACGGCCAGATCCGCGACCCGTCGTACCTGGAGCACTTCGAACGGCTGGGTGTCCCGTTCTCTTCGTTCCTGACCCAGCCGATGGCCAAGGCGGACCCGGAGTTCTGGAAGGCCACCCTCGCTCGTGGGGGGTCGATCCAGACCCACACGATCAGCCATCCCAACCTTCGCGCTGTCGGGCCGGCAGCGGCCCGTCGGGAGATCTGCGACCCGGCCGACACGTTCACGGAGCTGTTCGGGACCCGACCGACGCTGTTCCGTCCGCCGTACGGCAACTCCAACGACGCGGTGCGCTCGATCGCGCAGCAGTGCGGCTACCGCGCCGTGGTGCTCTGGACCGGGTCGACCAACAACGGGAAGCTGACGATGCAGGACGTGCACCTGCAACCCGGCGACATCATCCTCATGCACTACCGAGACACGCTGAACGCGGACCTCGACGACGTCGTGGCCCGCGCCCGGGCCGAGGGGTACCGGATCGGCCGACTCGAGGACTACCTGGTCCAGCCCTGAAGGTGCCTCGCCCAAGTGCTGGGCCGGCCCGTTGTTCGCCGAGCCCTGGTGGTCGACCAGCCCCAGTGCTACTGGTCGACCCAGAGCCCGAGGACCGGGTGTCCGGAGGCCAGTCCCGGGAACGGCTTGGCGCCGTCGGGCAGGTCCGGTCCGTACACGCCGTGGACGTCGGTCGCCGTACCCACCCCCCACTTCACCCATTGCAACCACAGGTTGTAGCCCTGCGTCGCGAAGCGCTTGTTGATGTCCTGGTAGATGCCCGTCGACTTCTTCTTGTCGGGTTCGGCCCGGCCGGCATCGAGCAGTGCGTCCATCTCCGGGTCGGTGAACTTGTTGAAGTTCACCGGTGAGCCGCTCTTCCACCAGATGTACTGGGCGTCGGGGTTGCCACCCGGGTGGTTGCGCCAGTCGAGCATGTTCCAGTCGTCGCCGAGCGCCGTGTCGATCAGCGCCGCCTGTTCGACGGTGCGGACGTTCGCTTCGATGCCGGCGGTCTTCAGCTGGCTCTGGAGGAGCTGGAGCAGGCGGGTCGTCCCGGGGTCGAGCGTGCCGACGAGCGTGAACTCCAGCTTCTGCCCCGATGCCTGCTCGTAGGCAGCGAGGTGCTCCTTGGACTTCTCCAGGTCGAACGACGGGTAGCCGGTGTCCTCGAGGTAGCCGATCTCACCGGGAGCGAACGGTCCGGACGCCATCTTGCCGAGGCCCATGCTGCCGACCTCGTTGATCGTGTCGCGGTCGATCGCGTAGATCACCGCGAGTCGTGCGTCGCGGTTGTCGAACGGTGCCTTCGAGACGTTGAACAGCTCGTAGGCGACATCGGCGAAGTCGGTCGTCGCGGTGAGGTTGATCTCGTCCTGCTCGGCGTCCTGCTCCATGAGGTCCAAGGTGTCGGCACCCGAGTCGTGCACGGCGTTGAGCTCGCCGGACAGCAGTGCGTTGAACCGCGCTGTCGCGTCGGTCATCGGTCGGAAGACGATCTCGTCGAGGTAGGGCAGCTGGGTCCCGTTCGAGTCCTTCTGCCAGTAGTCGGGGTTCTTCGTTGCGGTCAGTCGGTCGCCCTGCTTCCAGTCGACCAGCTTGAAGGGTCCGGTGCCGATGAGGTTGCGGTCGCACGTCGAGGGGTCGTCCAACTGCGCCTGGGCGATGATGCCCGAACGTCCCTCGTTGAACAGGTAGGAGGGGAAGGCAGGCCACGACGTGTCGGTGGTGACCTTGACGGTCATGGGATCGACCACCTCGACGGCGGTGATCGGCTTGTAGACGAAGGCGAACAGGAGCGGCGAGCGCGCCGGATACGCGCCCCGCCAAGCGTCGATGTTGTTCTTGACGACCGTGGCATCGAGTGGGGAGCCGTCGTGGAACGTCACGCCGTCGCGGAGCACGATCGTCCACTCGGTGAAGTCGGCGTTCGGGGTGACGGACTTGGCCAGGTAGGGCTGGGCGACGGCGTCCTCATCCGGGGCGGTGAGGGTGTCGTAGATGGCACGGGCGACCTGGATGCCGGCGATGGCGAGCTGCGCCTCGGGAAGGCACCATCCCCCGTTCGTCTCCGCCTCCAGCCCGTAGGTGACGGTGCCACCGGTGACGGGTGTTCCGGCGTCGTCGCCGTCGGCCTTGCTGGTCGATCCGCCCGATCCACCTCCGCAGGCAGCGACGACCATGGCCATGGCGATCGTTGAAGCGACGAGGGTCCAGCGGTTGCGGATGGGAACGGATCGCGACACGGCGACTCCTCGGTCTGGCCGCCGTGACCGGAGCTCGACCAGTCCGGTCGACGGCGAATGGCGGGCTGCCAGTGAGCATCATGCCTCGCAGCGGGCCCGGCATCGAACCACTCGAGCGGTGACGTGTGTCCGCCGGCCGGCGCTCCGGTGCATGCTGTTGTGCCATGGCGGTGACCGGGACCCGTTCCGATGCCTGACGCGACGATGGCGACCAAAGAGGACGACGCCGCCCCGGTCGCCCTGTTGCTGTCGATCATCGGCCTGCTCGGCTGCTTCCCCGTCGCCCTGACGGCGCTCGCCATCGCCTACCTGGCTCGGGAGCGCATCCGCCGCTCCGACGGTGCGCTGAGCGGTGAGCGGACCGTGCGGATCGCGATCGTCCTGGGCTGGGTCGGCGTCGGCGTGGCGCTCGTCGCCGTCACCGCGCTCAGCGTCGCCGCTGCCCGTCGCCGGGGCTGAGGTCACCTCGCACGCTCGGGCGAGTGGGGCCGTCCGTCCGATCCATGGCTACGGTGCCGCCTCGAGCAGGGATCGATCGACGGTGGAAAGGGGCAAGGTGAGCGACATCAGCACGAAGGACGGCCGCAGGTTCGAAGGGAAGGTGGCGCTGATCACCGGCGCCGGCTCGGGGATCGGCAAGGCGATCGCCCTGCTGCTCCTGGACGAGGGCGCGACCGTCGTCGGAGTGGACCTCAACGGCGATGCCCTTGCGGCAGTGGCGGCAGAGGCCGGCGACGCGTTCGCCGCGCACGTTGCCGACCTGGCGGACCCCGAGGCGTGCAAGGGGGCCGTGGCCGCGTGCGTGGATCGGACCGGTCGCCTCGACGTGCTCGGCAACGTCGCGGGGATCGCTGCGTCGAGCCATCTCGGCGACGTCACCGTCGAGCAGTACCGCAGGATGATGGCGGTCAACGCGGATGCTTGCTTCTTCCTGTGTCAGGCGGCCGTCCCGCACCTCCTGGAGACGTCGGGCAACATCGTGAACCTGGCGTCGAACGCCGGGCTGATGGGCCAGGCGTACACCGTCGCCTACTGCATGTCGAAGGGGGCTGTCATCCAGCTCACACGGGCGCTGGCGATGGAGTTCGTGCGCACGGATCTGCGCGTCAACGCCATCGCCCCGGCCGCGGTGAACACGCCGCTGCTGCACAACTTCGAGGTTGCCGACGGCGTCGACGTCGAGCTGATGCGACCGTACATGGGCTTCCGCGGCATGACCGAGGCGGCCGAGCTCGCACGGCTGTTCGCGTTCGTCGCCTCCGACGAGGTGCCGACCATGCACGGCGCGATCATCAGCGTCGACAACGCGATCACCGCCGGTTGACCCGCCGAGAGGTCTGTGAAGCTCCTGGCGTCGAGCACCGCGCCACGAGCATCACGAAGTGGCCGGGAGGATCGTGAGCAGGTCCGCTGCGGGCCTCCCGAGCGCGGCCGCGACCGGTGCGTTCACCACCTGGCCGGCGATGGTGTTCACCCCGCGGGCCAGGGCCGCGTCGCGCCGCGCCGCGTCGGCGACGCCGAGACGGCTCAGCTCGGCCAGGTACGGCAGCGTCGCGTTGGTCAACGCGTGGGTCGACGTGTGGGGAACGGCACCGGGCATGTTGCCCACTGCGTAGTGGACCACGTCGTGGACCGCGAACGTGGGCTCGGAGTGGGTCGTCTCGTGCGACGTCTCGATGCAGCCGCCCTGGTCGATCGCGATGTCGATCACGACCGAGCCCGGCTTCATCGCCCGCACCATGTCCTCGCTGACCACCACCGGCGCTCGTCCACCGGGCACCAGCACCGCCCCGATCAGCAGGTCGGCGTCCGCGACGCAGCGCTCGACCGCACCGCGGTTCGACGTGATCGTGGTGATGCGTCCCATCTGGATCTGGTCGACGTGGCGCAGCCGGTCGATGTTCTTGTCCATCAGGTCGACCTCGGCCTCCAGCCCGGCCGCCATCCACGCTGCGTTCCAGCCGACGTTGCCGGCACCGAGCACGACCACGCGAGCCGGTCGTACTCCCGGTGCACCGCCGAGCAGCACACCCCGACCGCCGTTGTGGCGTTCCAGCAGGTGGGCGCCGATCTGCACGCTCATCCGGCCGGCGACCTCGCTCATCGGGGCGAGCAGCGGCAGCGCGCCGTCGGGGAGCTGCACGGTCTCGTACGCGATGCCGGTCACGCCGCTCGACAGGAGGGCGTCGGCCACGGCGGGGTAGGCGGCGAGGTGCAGGTAGGTGAACAGCACGAGTCCGTCGCGGAAGTGGACGAACTCGGACTCGAGCGGCTCCTTCACCTTGCACACCAGGTCGGCCCGCTCCCAGATCTCCTCCGCGGTGGCGACGACCTCGGCGCCGGCTCGGCGGTAGTCGTCGTCGGGGATGCTCGAGTCGGCACCGGCGCCGGCCTGGACGAGGGTGGTCGCTCCTGCGTGCTGGAGCTCGCGAACGCCGTCGGGTGTGATCGCCACCCGGTGCTCCTCGTGCTTCAACTCGGTGGGGACACCGACCGTCAACGGTTCCATGCGCAACGGTTCCATTCGCAGAGTCTTGCCCATGAGGCGACGTGCGCACCCGTGTTCCTGGGCGTCGAGCATCGGCACGTCGGCGGTACGCTCGCTCCGCTCGGCGCGTGACCGTGCGAACCCGGTGACCGTGCGAACGCCACGACTGGAGCGACCATGACCGACCTCTCAGTGAACGACCTCTTCTCCGTCGCCGGCAAGGTGGCGCTGGTGACCGGCGGGTCACGCGGCATCGGCGAGATGATCGCCGCCGGCCTCCTCGTCAACGGAGCGACGGTCTTCATCAGCTCCCGCAAGAGCGAGGTGTGCGACGCCACCGCTGAGCGCCTGCAGGCGACCTACGGCGGCAAGTGCGTGTCGCTGCCGGCGGACCTGTCGGGGCTCGACGGCGTGGACGCCCTGGCCGTCGCGATCGGCGGGCACACCGACCACCTCGACATCCTCGTCAACAACGCGGGGGTGTCCTGGGGTGCACCGATGGAGGAGTTCCCGGAGATCGGATGGGACAAGGTCTTCGACACGAACGTGAAGGGCGTGTTCTTCCTCACCCAGCGGCTCCTGCCCTTGCTCGAGGCGCAGGCCAGCTCCGAGGACCCTTCCCGGGTGATCAACATCGGCTCGATCGACGGCATCCGCACGCCCGTGTTCGACACCCACTCCTACGGGCCGTCGAAGGCCGCGGTCCATTCGCTGACCCGGCAGATGGCGGCCAAGCTCGTGAAGCGCAACATCCTGGTCAACGCCATCGCCCCCGGCCCGTTCCCCACGTGGATGCTCAGCACCGGCGTGGGAACCGGTGGCGACGTCGAGGGCACCGACTGGGACGCCGTCGGAGCGATGACCCCTCGCGGTCGGGTCGGCACCCCCGAGGACATCGCCGGACTCACGATCTTCCTGTCGTCGCGGGCGGGTGCCTACACGGTGGGCGAGGTCATCACCTGCGATGGCGGGTCGGTCGTGTCCTGACCCAGGCCGCATCCTCGGGAGGAGGAACGGGGCGTCAGCTCCGCTGAGACGTGGTGAGCGCCTCGCTCACACCGGTTCCGAGGTCGTCGACCTCGAGTGCGTCCATCCGGTCCTCGAGCAGCGAGAGGATCCGTGACTCGTCGCCGTCGATGATCGAACGTACCCGCTCGACGAGCTCGGTGACGGCTCGGTCGTCGAAGGGTCCCTGCTCGTCGATCCGGGCCATGTGCTCGGCCCTGAGCTCGGACAGCTCGGCGTTCCACGCAGCATCGTCGGCATCGCCCGGTGCGACCCGCAGCGCCAGCGGGTGGACGATCCGCTGCATCACGTCGACGTAGAGGTCGAGACGCGACCGCAGGTCGTGCAGCGCGTCCCGACGGTCTCCCGGGCCGAGCAACCGGTCCAGGTCGTGGCGCAGGTCATCGGTCAGCGCCACCAACGGCCGCATGGCCTCGGGCATGGTGTCGTGAACGCCGGCGATGGCCTTCGCCGCCTGCTGGTTGCCTTCGGCCACCGAAAGGGGCGGGCCCATGTCATCTCGGGGCCAGAGGTCCACGGGTGCGCTCCCAGAGTCGTGCTCGCCGAAGGTCCAGTCCGGCTGCTTCTCCCGAAGCACCGTCTCGAGCAGGGCTTGGCCCCCCACGATGTCGACGATCGGCAGCACCTCCAGGACGAGATCGCCCTGCGGTCGGCCGGGACCCGCTCGCAGCGCGTCCCCGAATCGGTCGAGCAGGCTGGTCACGACCACCTGTTGCTGGGTTGCGAGCGAGCAGCGCGCACCGTTGGCGACCGTGGACAACCGATCCCGCAGCTCCCTGACGTCGTCTCCGTCGGGCGTGGGACCGTCGAGCGACGCCAGCCGGGCGGCGATGGCACGGCCGTCGCGCTTGCACGGCTCGCACTGGCCGCAGGACTCGACGGCCAGGAACCGGGCGGCACCGGCAGCGACCGCGGCCACGTCGGTCCGGTCGTCGAGCACCAGGAAGCCGGCAGCGCCCAGCCCCGAGCCGATCGCTGCCATGTCCTCGTAGGTGAGCGGGGTGTCGAGGAGCTCCTCGGGGACGATCGCGTTGGCGACGCCGGACATCGCTCCGATCACCCGCGTGTGCAGCGGGCCGTCGCCGATCAGCTCGATCGCCTCGCGGAGCGACGTGCCCATCGGCACCTCGCCGACTGCATGGGAGCGGCACGCTCCCGAGATCGTGCACACGATCGTGCCGGGCGATGCTTCGGAACCGACCTGGCGGAACCACTCGGCGCCGTGCTCCAGGATCATCGCCACGTTGGCCAGCGTCTCCACGTTGTCGACCAGCGCCGCCGGGTCGGCACCGGGTTCGTCGCCGACCAGCGCAGCGGTCGACGCCGTGTTGGCCCCGTCGGTGGAGGGCGGCTCCACTCCTCGCCGGAACGGGGGCGCGACCCGGGGGAACGGTCCGCGGCCCGAGGCGACCTCCAGGAGCGCGGTCTCTTCGCCGAACAGGTACTCCGACGGTCCCTCGACGACCTCGATGGTGACCTCGGTCGACCATCGCTCTGCCTCGATCTCGTCGATCGCCCGCCGCAGCGCGGCCAGCTCGCGCCGGAACGTCGACTTCGTCGCCACAACCATGCGGCGTGCGCCGACAGCGTGTGCCGCGATGAGGGCTCCCTCGAGCACCTTGAAGGGGTTCATCCGGAGGAGCTGGCGGTCCTTGAACGTGGCCGGCTCTCCTTCGGCCGCGTTCACCACGACCCACGGCGCCCGGAGTGCGGCGCTCTCGGCGACGGTGGCCCACTTCACTCCGGTGGGGAACCCGGCGCCGCCCCGGCCACGCAGGCCCGACGCCGTGATCAGAGCGATCACTGCGGAGGGTTCCAGGCGGAGCGCGGCGTTGAGTCCCTTCCCGCCGCCTCGCTCGCGGTGGGCGGCCAGCGACGTGCACTCGGTGCGGTCGAGGACTCGTTCGATCAGTGGCATCGGGGCCTCCGGATGCTCGGACCCTCCGCCCCGTTCCCTACCCGGCGTCGCTCCAGCAGAGACGTCGTCGCGGACATGACGGCACGGGAGCGGCAAGGATGCCGATCGTGGTCGATCACCGGGTTCCGACGTTCCACCTGTTCCTCCCTCAGATGCGCATGACCCACGTTGCGATTGTGGAACGTGCGCTGGCGGCCGAGGCCGCCGGCTTCGAGGGCATCGCGTTCATGGACCACCTGGCGCCGCCGATGGCCGATCACCAGCCGATGTGGGAGGCGATGGAGCTCGCCGGTTGGGTCCTGGCGAGCACCACCACGCTGCGCGTCGGGCACCTGGTGCTCTGCGACTCGTGGCGCCACCCGGCCGTCCTGGCCCGTCAGGTCGTGTCGCACGACCACGCGTCAGGTGGCCGCTTCGAGCTCGGCATCGGATGGGGCAGCGTTGCCGAGGAGTTGCACACGTTCGGCATCGGCTCGGTGGAGCCCCGCGACCGGGTGCGTCGCCTCGGTGAGTCGTTGCAGGTGATGGAGGCGCTCTGGAGCGGAGAGCCGATCGACTTCGCGGGCGAGCACTTCACCCTCGTCGGAGCGCAGCAGCGTCCGGTGCCGATGGCACCGGTCGTGACCACGATCGGTGGCACCGGGCCTCGGACGCTGGAGCTGGTTCGCCGCCATGCGGACTGGTGGAACCTGCCGGTGCACCAGCTCGACCAGCTGGAGGAGCTGCGCGCAGCTGCGGGCGACGCCCGGGTCTCGGCACAGGTGATGGTCGCCGTGGTCCCGACCGAGGCGGACCGCGACGCGGTGACCGCGTCGGTCAGGCAGCGCTTCGGCGCCGACGGCCTCGGCGCGCTCGTGGTGATCGGGACGACAGCGGAGCTCGCTGCTCACATGGCCGCTCTGGCCGGACGGGGCGTGGAGCGCATCTACGTGTGGTTCGCCGACTTCGCTCCGCCCGACTCGCTCGCCCGCTTCGGTGAGGTCATCGTCGCCTCATCAGCGCCTGGTTGACAGAGATCCCACAGGGCCCGCAGATCCCGCTGCTCTCGCAGATCCCACAGCTCGCTCTGCCTCGTCGGCCGTCAGGCGGAGCGGGTCCGGTGGCGGTCCAGGAAGTCCAGCACCGCGGTGTTGAACACCTCGTTGCGGTCGCCGACGACCATGTGGCCGGCTCCCGCCACGTCCGCGAACTCTGCGTGTGGGACCCGTTCCAGGAACTCGCGGGCACCTTCCTCGCTGAGCAGGTCGCTCGACCGTCCCCGCACCAGCAGCGTCGGCACGGCGAGAGCATCGGCCGACCGCTCCAGGAGGTTCGGTCCGACGGTCGTGAAGCGCGTCTCGTCGGCGGAGCCGAACTTGCCGACCACGAACCTGGGGTCCCAGTGCCATCGCCAACGGCCGTCGGGCCCTTGGCGCAGGTTCTTGGCGAGGCCGTCGAGGTTCGTCGGTCGGGGCCGGTGGGGGTTGTAGGCGGCGATGGCGTCGGCGGCGTCGTCGAGCGTGGCGAAGCCGTCCAGGTTGTCGGTCATGAACGCGCCGATGCGGTCGGTGCCTCGCTCCTCCAGCTTGTGCGCGACGTCGACGAGCACGAGGCCCCGGGCGAGGTCGGCCTGCGGGTCGGCTCCGGCGATCGAGATCAGCGACGAGAGCCCGCCGAGCGACGCACCGACCAGCACGGGTGGACGGCCGGTCTCGCTGCCGAGGCTGCGGGCGATCTCGGTGACGTCGTCGGCGAAGGATTGCATCTCGTACTGGCCGTCGCCGGACCACTCGCTGTCGCCGTGGCCTCGCAGGTCGACGGTCCAGGCGCGCCAGCCGTGCTCCACCAGGTAGCGCCAGGTGCCGTGCCACGCGTGGCGGGTCTGACCACCTCCGTGCAGCAGCACGACCGTCGGACCGTCCGCTGGTCCGGCCACGTCCGCAGCCAGGCGGATGCGGCCGGCCCCGGTCAGGTCGGTGCGGGTCTCGCTGCGGTCGGATTCGCCGTCGGCCGGTCGATCGCTCGCATCGTTCATGCCAGCCCGTCCCGCAGCCCGATGAGTGCGTCGGCCAGCCGAGAAGGCTGGGACAGGAACGGCGAATGCGACGATGCGAGCTCGACGACCACGTCCGCTCCCACCTCGGCCACCATCCGATCCTGCTCCGCAGGCCGGATCGCCCGGTCCTCGTTGCAGCGGATGTAGGCCCTGGGCACCGACCCCCACCGCTCGGAAGTGGTGACGATGCTCGACATCGCCGGGCCGATCGGTTCCGGGCACAGGCGGCCGACCGCCCACGCCGTGTCGTCATCCGAGCAGTCGCCGAAGAAGAGCTCGCCCGCGGCGTCGGCCCTTATCGATGTGGTCAGCCCGTCGTCGGCGAGCTCGACGGCCTGCAGCAGTCCGCTGTCGGGGTCGTTCGCATGCAGGTCGGCTGGTGTCGCGCCCGACGGCTGCAGCAACGCGCAGAGGTAGACGAGGCAGGCGAGGCGCTCGGGCACCCGCTCGGCGACCGTGCTGATCGTCGCCCCGCCCAGGCTGTGGCCGACCAGGGTCACGGGTTCGTCGATGTGGGCGATCAAGTCGACCACCCGGTCGGCGTACGCGTCGAGGGTGAGGGCACCCGGAGGCGCCGGCTGGGCGCCGCGACCCGGTAGGTCGACGGCGGTGCTCAGGGCGTCGCGCTCGGTGAGCTGGTCCTTCAACCGCGACCAGCACCACGCCCCGTGCCAGGCCCCGTGGACGAGCAGGAACATGGCGGCACGGTATCCCGTTGCCTTTCGCCGTGTCGCCGTGTCGCCGTTTCGAGGTCCTCGTCCTGACCGCAGCGCGCGCCGTGCCCGTTGGCGCGATGATCGACCGACGGCACCTGGTCGCAGCGACCGGTGTCACGACGCCGTCGAGGGGGTCCGACGATGACCAACCACTACCTGCAAGGCAACTTCGCCCCGGTCGAGGAGGAGGTCACCGTCACCGACCTCGAGGTCGAGGGCACGCTGCCCGTCGAGCTGACCGGTCGCTACCTGCGCAACGGACCGAACCCGATCGGTCCGCAGGACCCGGATCGCTACCACTGGTTCACCGGCGACGGCATGGTGCACGGACTGCGCCTGGATGAGGGTCGGGCATCCTGGTACCGCAACCGATGGGTGCGCAGCGTGCCGGTGCTCACCGCGCTCGGTGAACCGGTGCCCGACGGTCGCGACGACACGTTCGGCGCCAACACCAACGTGATCGGCCAGGGCGGCCGGACGTTCGCGATCGTCGAGGCCGGTTCGGCGCCGTTCGAACTCACCGACGAGCTCGACACCGTCGGCCCGACCGACCTCGGCGGCACCCTCGAGCAGGGCTACACGGCACACCCCAAGCGTGACCCCCGGACCGGCGACCTGCATGCCGTGTCGTACTACTGGGGCTGGGGCAACCGGGTCGACTACACGGTGGTCGACGGCGACGGCCACGTCATCCACACGCGGCAGGTGGCGACCCACGGCAGCCCGATGATCCACGACATGTCGCTCACCGAGCGCTTCGCCGTGGTCTACGACATGCCGGTCGCCTTCGACGTCGACGCGGCCATGGCCGGGGTGCGACTGCCGTACTCATGGCAGGACGACTACCCGTCCCGGCTGGGGTTCGTGCCCCGTCTCGACGGCCCGGACGCCGACGGCGACATCCGGTGGATCGACGTCGAGCGCTGCTACGTGTTCCACCCGATGAACGCCTACGACGTCCTCGACGCGTCCGGGAACGTGGAGTCCGTCGTGTTGGACGTCGTGCGTTGGGACCGCATGTTCGACGACGGCCAGCAGGGCCTCGTCGGCAACCCGGCACCGTCGCTCGTGCGTTGGACCGTCGACCTGCACACCGGCAAGGTCCGTCAGGAGCTGCTCGACGACCACGACCTCGAGTTCCCGCGCATCGACGAGCGACTCCTCGGCCGGCACCACCGCTACGGCTACTCCACGGCCAACCTGGCGGCTGCGGGCGGTGACGGTGCCCGCGGCGCCATCCTCAAGCACGACGTCGAGCAGGGCGCCACGCAGGTGGTCGACCTCGGGCTCGGCGCGGGTCAGAACGAAGCCGTCTTCGTGCCGTCGTCGCCCGACGCGGCGGAGGACGACGGCTGGCTGCTGTGCCTCACCTACGGGGAGGACACGAACACGAGTCGGCTGGTCGTGTTCCACGCACAGGACCTGGATGGCGGTCCGGTGGCCACGGTCCGGCTGCCGGTGCGGGTGCCGTTCGGCTTCCACGGCAACTGGATCCCCGACGCCTGAGCAAACCCCACCCGGGGCCTGTCGCGGCACCTGAGCCGCCGGCTCACACCGAGGATGCCGAGGTTTGGCCCTCAGCGCGTCCGAATCGTGCGCTGGGGGCGAAACCTGGCCCTAGCCCTCGCCCAGCCCGAAGCTGGCGTTGATCAGGGCGAGGTCAGGCGCGGTAGGCGGCGATGGTCGTCTCGGCGAAGCGCTCCAGCGCGTCGATCTTGTCCTGGAGCGGCTCGGTGTCCGGCCCGACGGTGTAGGGCCAGCGGAACCCGACGATCACGTCGGTGACGCCCTTCTCCTCGAGGCGGCGGAGCCCGTCGACGCCGAAGGCGTCCGCGCTCATGACGTGGATCTCGAACGGCTCACCCTCTTTGCCGGACTCGCGGCGAAGCACGTGCAGCGCTTCGATGAGCTCGTCGAGGTCGTCGGTGCCACCGCCGTGGATCCAGCCGTCGAGTCGGGCCGCTCGACGCAGGGCTGGGGCTCCGTGGCCGCCGACGAGGATCGGCACGCGCTCGGTCGGCACCGGGCAGATCTTGATCGACTCGATGTCGAAGATCTCGCCGTGGTGGCTGTGGTAGCCGCCGTCGAGGAGGCCCGACACGATGTCGATGCACTCGTCCATCCGCTTGCCCCGCCGAGACCACGGGGTGCCGGTGATCGCGTAGTCCTCGGGCCACGGGCTGACGCCCACGCCGAGGTTCAGCCGGTTGTTGCTCAGCACCGCGGTGGATGCGGCGAGCTTGGCGGTGTGCACCGGGTGGCGGATCGGCAGCTTCAGCACCGAGATCGTGAACCGGATGCGTTCGGTGACCATCGCCAGCGCGCTGATCAGCGTGAACGGCTCGATGAACGGCTTGTCCTCCAAGAACTCCCGCGACCCGTCGGGTGTGAACGGGTACAGCGAGTCGGACTCCTCTGGGTAGGCGACGGAGTCGGGAACCAGGAAGCCGTCGTAGCCGGCGGCCTCGGCGGACTGGGCCAGGGGCGCGAGATGGGCCGGGTCGGTCATCGCTTCGGCGTAGGTGAATCGCAACGTGTCCCCTTGTGCGCTCTCGTTCGGCTGGGCGTGTCGTTCGGCTGGCCTGCTCGTCATGTGCAGCCGGTCGGCGTGGTGCTTCCGACGCGCGAGCAGGCTGGGGCGAGTCTGTCAGCCCCGGGTCGCGGACGTGCGACGACGCCAGCAGGCCGCGGCCCAGCGCGGGTCGTAGCCGGTCTGCGATGCTGCTCGGAATGCTGAGCTACGAGGAAGCGGTTCGTCGGCTGACGGCACCGGGGGCGCCCTTCGAGACGGTCGAGCAGCTGGTCGACGGTGTGCCGCGCACCCTGTTCCGGAACGCGCCGGGTTCGCTTCGCGACATCGTCGTGGACGCCGGTCAACGCGGCGAGGCCCCGTTCCTGGTCGACGAGGACGAGCGATGGAGCTTCGAGCGGTTCGGTCGGGAGGTCGCCGGGTTGGCACACGCCCTGGTGCACCGGTTCGGGGTCACCCCCGGCGATCGTGTCGCGGTCGCCATGCGCAACTACCCGGAGTGGGTCGTCGCGTACTCGGCCGCCGTGTCGATCGGGGCGATCTCCGTGTCCTGCAACGCGTGGTGGACGGCGGACGAGATGGACTTCGCGCTGCGGGACTGCGGTGCGGCCGTGCTCGTGGCCGACGAGGAGCGGATCGAGCGCAGCCGGGCCACGTGTCGGGCGCTCGGGATCCCGACGATCGCGGTGCGCGCGCCTGGCGTGTCGACGTCCGACACGCCCGATGCGCCGGTGCAGCCGTGGGCCGACGTGGTCGACCGCTCGGCCCAGCTGTCCGACCTCACTTCGGGGCTGCCCGACATCGACCCGGACTCGGATGCCACGATCCTCTACACCTCAGGCACGACCGGCCACCCCAAGGGGGCGGTGTCGACGCATCGGGCGGTCGTGCAGGCGCTCATGGGCTATGCATGCCGGTCCGCCATCGACCGGAGCCGCGACCCGAACCGCCCACCGTCCCTCGGCCCGCCGGTGTTCATCCTGGCCGTGCCGCTGTTCCACGTGACCGGGTGCGTTCCGGTCATGTTGAGCTGCATGCTCGGCGGTCTCAAGCTGGTGATGATGCACAAGTGGCAGCCGGAGCGGGCGCTGCTGCTGATCGAGCGGGAGCGGGTGACGAGCTTCGTCGGCGTCCCGACCCAGAACGTCGACATGCTGAACTCGCCGGAGTTCGATCGCTACGACACCTCCAGCCTCCGCAACGTCGGAGGCGGGGGAGCACCGGCGCCCCCCGAGCTCGTCGCCCGCATCGCCGGCACCTACGCCACGGCGACGCCGGGCGTCGGCTACGGCATGACCGAGACCAACGCGTACGGCCCGCAGAACAGCGGGCTCGACTACTTGGAACGGCCGACGAGCGCAGGCCGGACGACGCCGATCATGGCCGTCGAGGTGCGGGACCCTGACGGCGTCGCGGTTCCGGCGGGTGAGGTCGGGGAGATCTGGTTCAACGGCCCGAACCTGATCCGCGGCTACTGGAACCGGCCCGACGCGACCGCCGAGGTCCTCGTCGACGGGTGGCTCCGCTCTGGCGACATCGGCCGGCTCGATGCCGAAGGGTTCGTGTACGTCGAGGACCGGATCACCGACATGGTGCTGCGCGGGGGAGAGAACGTGTACTGCGCCGAGGTCGAGGCCGCATTCCACGAGCATCCGGCGGTGCACGAGGTCGCGGTGTTCGGCGTGCCCCACGATCGCCTCGGCGAAGAGGTCGCGGCGGTCGTCGTGCTGCGTGCCGGTGAAGCAGTCGACGCCGAGGACCTCACGGCCTTCGTGGCGGAACGCCTGGCCGCGTTCAAGGTGCCGTCGAGGCTGCGAGTCAGCCGGGAGCCGCTGCCCCGCAACGCGGCGGGCAAGTTCCTCAAGCGGCAGCTGCGCCGATCCGAGCTCGAGGCGACCGAACGGGCGTGAGGCACGGCCGTCCCGGGCCGCCTTGATCCCGGTGAGGGAGACCCCACTACCTTGAGGCCACGATGGACGCTGAAACGCAGACGGACGCAGGAACCAAGACCAACCCGGGCAACTTCTTCGAGGACTTCGCTCTCGGACAGCGGATCGACCATGCCACGCCCCGCACCGTCACCGTCGGCGACGCCGCGTTGTACGGCTCGCTGTACCCGACGCGGTTCGCGATCCCGTCGTCGAACGAGTTCGCTGCCGCCTCGGGCCTGGTTCCTGCGCCGGTCGAGGACCTGATCGGGTTCCACATCGCGTTCGGCAAGACGGTGCCCGACATCTCGCTCAACGCGGTGGCCAACCTCGGCTACGCAGAGTGCCGCTTCCACCGGCCGGTGCGTCCGGGCGACACGTTGAGCGCCAGCTCCGAGGTCATCGGCCTCAAGGAGAACTCGAACGTAGCGACCGGCGTGGTCTGGGTGCGGTCGACCGCGACGGACCAGGAAGGCCGCACCGCGATCGACTGGGCCCGCTGGGTGATGGTCCGCAAGCGGGACCGCTCCGCGCCCGCTCCCGAGACCGTGGTCCCCGAGCTGGCGCCGTTCGTGGCCCCGGGCGACCTGGTCGTCCCTGACGGGTTGGACTTCAGCACCTACGACGACACGGCCGCCGGGTCGCCGTTCCGCTTCGGCGCCTACCAGATCGGGGAGAAGATCGACCACGTCGACGGCGTGACGCTGTCGGAGTCCGAGCACATGATGGCCACCCGACTGTGGCAGAACACCGCCAAGGTGCACTTCAACACCGAAGCGCGCGACGACGGCAAGCGCCTGATCTACGGCGGCCACGTCATCTCCATGGCGCGTGCCCTGTCCTTCAACGGCCTGGCCAACGCACAGCTGATCGCAGCGATCAACGCCGGTGCACACACCAACCCGGCGTTCGCCGGCGACACGATCTACGCGTGGTCCGAGGTGCTCGACGCAGCGGTGCTCGACGCGGCCTCCGGCGTCGGAGCGCTCCGGCTGCGGCTGGTGGCCACGAAGGGACGTGACGAGTCGATGACGTTGAAGGGCGACGACGGCAAGTACATGCCGCACGTGCTGCTCGACCTGGACATCTGGACGCTCTGCCCGCTCTGAGGTCGGTTCGGGCCGATCTCGGGGGAATCCGACGTCTCACACGTCGGTATCCCCCGAGTTCGCCACCAAGCGGGTCGGGTCAGGCCTCCTTGGCGTCGGCCTCGATGGCCTTCGCGTCCGCCTTGAGCTGCTTCTCCTCGACCTTCTTGGCCTTCTTCATGGCGTGCTCGATCTTCGATTGCATGTCGGCGACGGCGACCACGACCAGGCCCGCCGTGCCCTCATCGAGCTGCTCGCCGGCCTCCTTCAGGTCCTTGCGGCTCATCCCGGCCGCGGCATGGCCTGCGAGCGAGCCCAGGATGGCCCCGCCGGCCGTCGTGCCGAGCACGAGCCCTCCGCCGATGGCCGCAGCGGGGAACAGCGCGATGACCAGACCGGTGGCCAGGCCGACGCCACCGCCGAGCACGCCGCCCACGCGGGTGGGTGTCTCGTGCTTCTTGATGATCTTGACCTTGCCGTCCTCGCGCTTCTCCACGACGGCTGCGTCGTAGGCGTCGATGAGTCCTGCCTCGGTGTGCAGCAGGTGCACGGACTCGTAGTCGTCGAGCGCGTCGGCAGGATCGTCGTAGACGCCGAGGTAGGCGTAGAAGGTGTCGATGGCCATGTGGTCTCCCTTGGGTTCTGCCGAGCACCGGATGCCCGGTGGTCGGCTCCTACGTGTCGGATCGTAGGTGCCGAAGGCGTCGGAGATGCCGCTCGATCATGGCGGCGGTCGAAGTGCGAACGTGACGGGATCCCGGGACGTTCCCCCTGGTGCGGGGCCCCGTCGGGGACCACGATGAGGGTGTGGGTGCGCTGGTGGTGTCGCAGGTGTGCAAGCGCTTCGGGCGCACCACGATCCTCGACGGTGTCGACCTCAGCGTCGCCCGCGGGGAGGTCGTGGCGCTGACCGGCGAGAACGGCGCGGGCAAGTCCACGTTGATGCGCATCTGCGCCGGGCTGGAACGTGCCGACGCCGGGACGGTGCGCGTCGATGGCCGAATCGGGTACTGCCCGCAGGTACCGGGGCTGTTCGAGCTCCTGACCGCTGAGGACCACCTGGTGATGTTCGGCCGTGGCGCGGCGATCGGGCGGGCCGAGTCGCTGGAGCGGGGTCGTCGGATCCTCGCCGAGTTCGACTACCCGCTGCACGAGCGGACCGTGACCCGGGACCTCTCCGGTGGCACGCGCCAGAAGTTGAACCTGGCGCTCGCACTGCTGGGCGATCCGACCGTCCTGCTGCTCGACGAGCCGTACCAGGGCTTCGATCGTGGCACGTACGTCAACTTCTGGGACCACTGCGAGGTGTGGCGCCGAGAGGGTCGAGCCGTCGTGGTGGTCACCCACATGCTCGCCGAGCTCGAACGAGCGGATCGGGTGGTCGAGCTGCCGGCACACCCGTCGCGCCGCCCAGGGCGAGCGTCGAGGTGACCGACAGGGCCGCTGCATCGGGTGCCGGCCCCTCGGGTCCGGGCTCGTCGGGTCGCGGCACGTCGGTGCACGGCTCGCTGCGACGGATCGGGATCATGGCCGAGATGCACGGTCGTGACCTGATGCGGCGTCACGCGGCGCTCGGTCTGCTCGTCGCGCTGCCGCTCTGCTTCTACCTGGCCTCGATGGGGTCTGGGCCGAGCGCCGTGGTGGCCGGGGGAGTCGGCATGGCGTTCTCGGTCTCGGGTGCCACGTTGTTCTCGTTGCTGTCGTCGGAGGAGGTCGACCAGCGGCTCGTGCTCGGTGGGTATCGGCCGCTCGATCTGCTGCTCGGTCGGCTCGGCTTCCTGGCCCCGCTCGGCCTGGCGATCGCCGGGGTCTTCAGCGTGTTGATGCTCACGGTGTCGCATCCGGACCGGCCGTGGCTCGCGTGGCTCGGGGTGTCCGCTGTTGCGGTGCAGGCGATTCCGTTCGGACTCGCGGTCGGCGCCGTGGTCCCGAAGGAGCTCGAGGGGACGCTCGTGCTCATCGGTGTCGTCGGCATGCAGCTCGCGGTCAAGTCCGACAACGCCGTGGCCAAGCTGCTGCCCTTCTACGGTCCGCAGCAGCTGATCGAATCCAGCCTCGCTCCGGGCGGCGGACCGATCTTGTGGCCGCTGCTGCTCACCGCCGGGTACGGCCTGGTCCTGATGAGCGTCGCTCGGGTGTTCCTCGGTCACCGGTTGGAGGTGACCCGACACGCCCGATCGGTGGCCTGAGCCGTCACCTCTCTGCGTCGACGACGCGCCCGTCGTCCATCTGGATGACCCGGTCCGCTGCGTCCGCGACGTGGTCGTCGTGTGTCACCACCACGACAGTGACGTCCTCCTCGGTGCGCAGCTGCTCGAGCAGCTCCAGCACGAGGTCGACCGAGCGGCTGTCGAGCGAGCCCGTCGGCTCGTCGGCGAGGAGCAGCCCGGGCCGGTTGGCCAGCGCCCGCGCGATCGCGACCCGCTGACGCTCTCCGCCCGACAGCTGCGGTGGCCGCCGGTGACCCAGGTGGCCGAGCTCGACCAGATCGAGCAGCTCCAGCGCCCGTTCCTTGCGCTGAGCGCGACTCGTGTGGGTTCCCAGCATGGCGACGCCGATGTTGGCCAGGGTGTCCAGGTGCGGGAGGAGGTTGTGCATCTGGAACACCAGGCCGACCTCGTTGCGGCGGTAGCGGTTCACGTGGTCGGGGTGGGTGATGTCGTGGCCGGCGACGCGGAGCGTGCCGGCATCCGGGCGGTCGAGCGCGGCGAGCAGGTGCATGAGCGTCGACTTCCCGCACCCGGATCGGCCGGTGATCGCGACGTACTCGCCCGCCTCGACGCGCATCGTGAGACCGTCGAGCGCGGTGACCACACCTCGGTCGAACGTCTTGCGCACGCCGATCGCGTCGATCGCCGGCTCGCGCTCGATCGTGGATGTGATTCCGGACGTCGACGGTGCTGACTCATTCACGACGCTGACTCATTCACGACGCTGACTCATTCACGACGC